>Ga0208082_1000081_pt1 | contig 25942 bp, 22 predicted proteins | sample LakMenE09Jun09ns_FD_150683 | JGI IMG/M metagenome (GOLD analysis project Ga0208082, IMG submission 150683) | Freshwater microbial communities from Lake Mendota, WI - 09JUN2009 deep hole epilimnion ns (SPAdes) | ecosystem: Environmental > Aquatic > Freshwater > Lake > Epilimnion/Euphotic zone ... | reverse complement strand
CCAGATGCCTCAGAAGTTGTTCCCAGCGAAGTAAATACGGGCACATGGCTCACACGAACTATTTCACTCTCTGTTCCTTTGGTTTCATCTGCAATGGATACTGTTACTGAATCTGCAATGGCAATTGCAATGGCAAAAGCTGGTGGAATCGGCATCATCCATAGAAATTTACCAATCGAAGAACAAGTTGCTCACGTTAAATTAGTAAAAAATGTTGGTCTTGCTGGCGCTGCAGTCGGTGTTGGAGATGATGGTTTTAATCGCGCACAAGCTTTAATTGAAGCCGGCGTCGATGTTGTAGTCGTTGACACCGCACATGGTCATCATCGCGCAGTATTAGATGCGATCACTCGCATTAAGAAATTCTCACCTACCACCCAAGTTATTGGCGGAAACGTTGCAACGCGTGCAGGTGCACAAGCACTTATTAATGCTGGCGCCGATGCTGTCAAAGTTGGAGTTGGACCAGGTTCGATTTGCACCACGCGAGTTGTTGCAGGAGTTGGTGTTCCACAAATTACAGCAATCATGGAAGCAAGCAAGGCGTGTGCCAAAGCTGGCATCCCACTTATTGCAGATGGTGGCTTGCAATATTCAGGAGATATCGTCAAAGCAATAGTCGCTGGTGCGCACTCAGTAATGCTTGGCTCATTACTTGCAGGATGCGATGAATCTCCAGGAGAACTCATTGAAATTGATGGACGCAAATACAAGTCATATCGCGGAATGGGATCTCTCGGTGCAATGCAATCTCGCGGAGATAAAAAATCTTATTCAAAAGATCGTTACATGCAAGATGATGTTCTTTCAGAAGATAAATTAGTTCCAGAAGGCATAGAAGGAAAAGTTTCATACAGCGGATCGGCTGCAGATGTTGTGCACCAATTAGTTGGTGGATTGCGCTCTGGTATGGGATATGCGGGAGCTGCAGATATTGAAACACTTCGACGTGAAGGTCGACTCATTCAAATTACTGCAGCAGGATTACAAGAGAGCCATCCACACGATGTTTTCCACGTTGCAGATGCCCCTAATTATTCACAGAAGAACTAAGGCAGCGAAAGGATCATCATGAGCGATATTGAAATAGCTCCCGGGAAAAGAGCCCGTCTGGCTTATTCTTTTGACGATATTGCAATCGTTCCAAGTCGGCGCACACGCGATCCACTGGAAGTCTCTACGTCTTGGCAAATAGATGCCTATAAATTTGATTTACCAATGATGGCAGCTCCTATGGATTCAGTTGTTTCACCCGATACTGCAATTGCAATTGGAAATCTTGGTGGACTCGGAGTTCTAAACCTTGAAGGTTTGTGGACTCGCTATGAAGATCCGAGAATTCCACTGGGCGAAATTGCATCCATGCCTGATAAGCATGCAACCAAACGCATGCAAGAAATTTATCTAGAACCAATCAAGCCAGAGTTAATTAAAGAGCGAATTAAAACCATTAGAGATGCTGGCGTGACAGTTGCTGCATCACTTTCACCAGCGCGCACAGCTGAATTACATAAGGCAGTAATTGATGCTGGTGTGGATATTTTCGTCATTCGTGGAACGACTGTCAGCGCTGAGCATGTGGCTGATGAGAGTGAAGCGCTTAATTTAAAGAAGTTTATTTACGAACTAGATGTTCCTGTCATTGTTGGTGGCGTTGCAACTGCAACGGGTGCGCTGCACTTAATGCGTGCAGGAGCTGCAGGAGTCCTCGTTGGTTTTGGTGGCGGTTCTGCTCACACAACACGAAAAGTATTAGGTATTGAAGTTCCTATGGCATCTGCAGTTGCAGAAGTTGCATCAGCACGTCGTGAATATTTAGATGAATCAGGCGGACGATACGTTCACGTTATTGCAGATGGTTCTGTTGGACGAAGTGGCGATATTGCTAAAGCAATTGCATGTGGCGCGGACGCGGTAATGATGGGTTCTCCTCTTGCAAAAGCGACAGAGGCACCAGGACTTGGTTGGCACTGGGGATCAGAGGCGCACCATCCAGAACTTCCACGTGGTGAAAGAGTTGCTGTTGGAACATCTGGAACGTTGCAAGAGATTTTGCTTGGGCCTTCACATGCAGCCGATGGATCAATGAATTTATTTGGCGCGCTACGTCGTGCGATGGCAACTACTGGTTATTCAGATGTTAAATCTTTCCAGCGAGTAGAAGTACTTATACATCGTGCCTAATCCTCACGGAGTTCTGGTCGTTGATTTTGGAGCACAATACGCCCAACTCATCGCACGCCGAGTCCGTGAAGCAGATATTTATTCAGAGATAGTTCCATCATCGATTACTGCCGCACAAGTGAGTGCAAAAAGCCCTGAAGCAATCATTCTCTCCGGTGGACCATCGAGTGTGTATGCAGAAAATGCACCATTTGTAGACCCCGCAATCTTTGCTCTAAACATTCCAATATTCGGTATTTGTTACGGCTTCCAAGCAATGGCTGCGGCCCTTGGCGGGGTTGTAAGCCAGACAGGTAAATCTGAGTTTGGACGCACGCAATTAAAAGTTAATGCAGGATCAAAAGTTTTTGCTTCATTGCCAACAGAGCAGCGAGTATGGATGTCACACGGTGATGCCGTCACTGAAGCGCCGTGTGGATTTAGTGTGACAGCGAGTACGAGTGATACATCTATTGCAGCATTTGAAAGTTCGAATGGACTTTTATCTGGCGTTCAATTTCATCCTGAAGTTCTGCATTCCGAACACGGTCAAGCAATTCTTACCAATTGGCTCGTCAATATTGCCAAGTGTTCCCCAACGTGGACAACTGCAAACATTGCTCACACGGAGATTGAAAAGGCTCGTAAACAAATTGGTGACAAAAGAGTTATCTGTGGACTTTCAGGCGGCGTCGATTCAGCAGTTGCTGCAGCAATAATTCAAAAGGCTGTTGGAAATCAACTTACCTGTGTTTTTGTTGATCACGGATTGCTTCGAAGCGGAGAATCAGAACAAGTTCAAAGAGATTTTGTTGCATCCACAGGAGTTAACCTCGTTGTAGTAGATGCAGTACATCAATTCTTGGATGCCCTTAAAGGTGTCACCGATCCTGAAACTAAGCGAAAAATTATCGGACGCGAATTTATAAGATCTTTTGAAAAAGCAGCCCGCGATATTGCAAGTGGTGGCGAAGTCGAATTCTTGGTGCAGGGAACCCTTTATCCAGATGTTGTTGAATCCGGTGGCGGCACAGGAACAGCTAATATCAAATCGCATCACAACGTTGGTGGATTACCTGATGACCTTAAATTTAGTTTAGTCGAGCCACTGCGCGCACTCTTTAAAGATGAAGTTCGAAACGTTGGAATCGAATTAGGTTTACCTGAAGAGATTGTGTGGCGCCAACCATTTCCTGGTCCTGGCCTAGGCATCCGAATTATCGGAGAAGTAACTAGAGATCGTTTGGAAATTTTGCGCGCTGCTGATTTAATCGCTCGTGAAGAATTAAAGGCAGCAGGGTTAGATAGAGATATTTGGCAGTGCCCAGTTATTTTGTTAGCAGATGTGCGAAGTGTGGGAGTGCAAGGAGATGGACGGACATATGGCCACCCAATCGTTTTGCGACCAGTATCTAGTGAAGATGCCATGACTGCGGATTGGTCACGAGTTCCCTATGAAGTTCTTGAGAAGATTTCGACACGAATTACTAATGAGGTGCGCGAAGTAAATCGAGTCGTGTTAGATATAACCAGTAAGCCGCCAGCAACGATCGAGTGGGAGTAAAAATGTCACGCTTTAATAAGGTTTCGCTAATTCTGTTAGCGATGGTTGCAATATCTTTAACAGGATGCGGTGGCAACAGCAGCACTGATAGCGCAGATAGCGCTGGCGTAATCAAAGAGGAAGAATCGCAATCTGCTCCATCCTCAGCAGATGGAATTACTTGCACCGAAACAAAGGCAGTTGGCCATGATCCAAAAGAGATTGCGACTCCGGCTGAAGTACTTACTAAATTTCCAAAGACCTTCACACTAGTAACCAACTGTGGCGATATTGTGATTAGTACTGTGGGATCAAAGGCACCATTTACGATGACATCAATTGCAGCTCTTGCAAAGGGTGGTTATTACGATGATTCACTCTGCCATCGCTTAACAACACAAGGATTATTTGTTTTGCAGTGTGGAGACCCAACAGCAACAGGAAGTGGCGGGCCACAATTCACATACCCTGATGAAAATTTGCCAGGAAATACTGACAATAATTATCCAGAAGGCAGTGTTGCAATGGCTAACTCAGGTCCAAATACAAATGGAAGTCAATTCTTCTTAGTTTATGCCGACACAACTCTTGCACCTAGTTACACAATGTGGGGAACCATCACATCAGGTCTAGATATTGTTAAAGCCATTGCTAAGGCTGGCGCAGAAGGTGGCGCAGCCGATGGTAAGCCGGCTAGAACAATTGCAATCGAAAAGGTCTTAGTAAATTAATTTGTATTTACTATTTTAAAAGCTTCAGCAAGTCTTCCTTCAGCAAATCCTGCTGCAGCTGCATTTCGTCCGCCCCATTCGCGAACCATTTTGTCTAAATCTGGATTGTGAGATGTTTGAGACGCATGGGCGTGCAGCGCTTTCATTTTTAATTCAAAAGTATCTGTGACATCGACAAAGTGATCAGGATGAGCAAAGCCCATCATCCATACTTCACGTACTTTCCACGGCTTTAGGTTTTCTTTTTCTAACAAATCCGTAAATGCAAAAGGATTTCGTGCATCTGGATAGACCGCTTGAATTGCTGCTTCACCAGCGGCTAAGTGATCTGGATGACTGGCTCCAATTCTTTCCCAATTGCGTTCTGGGCTCTGACACAGCATTCGATCTGGTTGCACGCGGCGAATTTGGCGCACAATATCTTTTCGAAGTGCAATCGTTGATTCAAGGTGGCCATCCACATAATTTAAAAAAGTAATATCTGTAACTCCGATTACGGCCCCTGCTTCACGTTGTTCGCGTTGGCGAACTTCTGGCATATCTTCTTTAGCGATACCGGATTCTTCTCCACCTTGATCACCATTTGTGCAGAGCACGTATGAAACTTGTATTCCCTTTTTAACCCACTGTGCAATTGTTCCCGAAGCTCCAAAATCTGAATCATCAGGGTGGGCGTTAATAACAAGTACGCGCTTGATCTCGCTATCGGCGATCGGTTCCATATCGCAAGCCTAATAGACTCACCGCCATGGAAAGTACCGACCCCTTACTAGAAGGGCTTAATCCGCAACAGCAAGCAGCTGTTATTCATAGTGGCGGACCACTTCTTGTAGTTGCAGGTGCTGGTTCAGGAAAAACTCGCGTACTTACTCGCAGAATTGCTTATCTCATGGCCCGACGTGGAGTCGCTCCATATGAAATTTTGGCAATTACTTTTACAAATAAAGCAGCCGGTGAAATGAAAGATCGCGTTGGCGCTCTAGTTGGCCCTGTTGCCAAATCTATGTGGGTCTCAACATTTCACTCTGCTTGTGTTCGGTTATTGAGGCAAGAGGCAGTGCGATTGGGTTACGGAAATTCATTTAGCATTTATGACTCAGCGGATAGTTTGCGGCTAATCACCATTGTTGCAAAAGAGCTCAACTTAGATCCCAAACGTTATCCTGCTCGACAATTTCAATCCGTTATTTCTAATGCAAAGAATGAATTAATGGGTCCACATGACTACGTCAATGCAACCAAGAATCAATTTGAAGAAGTCGTTGCAGATGTTTACGCCATCTATCAACGTAGATTGCAACAGGCTAATGCCATGGACTTTGATGATCTGATTCTAAAAACAGTCGAAGTTTTGCAAAAGTATCCAGAAGCCAAGGCTCGTTTGCGTTCACGATTTAAGCACGTCCTAGTCGATGAGTATCAAGATACAAATCACGCTCAATACATATTGGTCAAAGAGTTGGTAGGAAATGCTCAGGAAGGGTTACCCCCAGCTGAGTTGTGCGTTGTCGGCGATGCTGACCAATCAATTTATGGTTTCCGCGGCGCAACGATTCGAAATATCTTGCAATTCGAATTGGATTATCCAAATGCCACAACTGTGCTGCTTGAGCAAAATTATCGTTCCACACAAAATATTCTTTCAGCCGCCAATGCGGTAATTACAAAGAACGAAAGTCGCAAAGAGAAGAATTTGTGGTCTGAGGAAGGAGCTGGTGCTCCACTAGTTGGATACGTTGCAGAGTCTGAACACGATGAAGCAGAATTTGTAAAAGATGAAATTCGCGAACTGCAACGAAGTGGTCAATCTGAGCCAGGGGACACTGCTATTTTTTATCGCACCAACGCACAATCGCGTGTATTTGAAGAAGTTTTCATGCGTTCTGCGCTGCCCTACAAAGTCGTTGGCGGGCTTCGCTTCTACGAGCGAAAAGAAATTAAAGATCTCTTGGCTTACTTACGCGTCTTAGCAAATCTAGAAGATGAGATATCACTTCGAAGAGTTATTAATGTTCCAAAGCGTGGAATTGGCGATCGTGCGATTGAGTGCGTGGATCTCTATGCGCAGACAAATAATCTTTCATTCTGGAGTGCTTTGTCTCAATGCGATCAAGCACCAGGTATGCCAAATCGCGCGGCACAATCTGTAAAAGAGTTTGTGTCGATGATGATTGCACTTCGCACATTAGTTGAGGCAAAGACCCGACCTTCTGTAATCATCGAAGCAATTCTTGAACAATCAGGATTACTTGCAGAGCTGTCTTCAAGTACTGATCCACAAGATGAAGTACGAGTTGAAAACCTTAAAGAACTCGTTGCAGTTTCTATGGAGTATGAAGAGACACCATTTGAAGAACTAGGTGAAGATGAAGAAATTTCACTTGCTGGTTTCTTAGAAAAAGTCTCACTTGTTGCAGATGCTGATGAAATCCCAGAAGGTGAAGACCATGGTGGTGTCGTAACGCTGATGACACTTCACACTGCAAAAGGTTTGGAATTTCCAACCGTGTTTCTTACAGGAATGGAAGATGGAATCTTTCCGCACTCACGAACATTGGGTGAAAAAGATGAGATAGAAGAAGAGCGTCGCTTGGCATATGTCGGGCTTACTCGCGCAGAAAAAAGACTTTATATTTCACGCGCCGAATATCGATCATCATGGGGATCGCCAACATATAACCCTGCTTCACGTTTTCTAGATGAAATTCCAGAAGGAGTTATTGAGTGGCGAAATCAAGGCGGAACGTCATCGTCGGTGTCTGCATCTCTGACACGTAAACCACGAGTGGCAACAACAGCGCCACCTCGAGCAACAGGAAAGAAAAGCACTGCAATGCAATTGGCAGTGGGTGAGCGTGTGTCACATGACACATTCGGACTCGGAACTGTTGTGGCCATTGCAGGTGAAGGAGATAAGTCTGAAGCCACCATAAACTTCGGACAGTACGGTGAGAAGCGATTACTGCTGCGATATGCACCAGTTGAGAAGCTCTAGTATTAGCAAATACTTTTTTTCGATATGACTGGAGTTTTTCGTGGATCTCTTTGAATACCAAGCTCGAGATCTCTTTGAAAAATACGGACTTCCTGTACTGCCTGCAGCGATTGCAACTACTTCAGAACAGGCACACGCCGCTGCTGCAAAAATTGGTGGCAAAGTAGTTGTCAAGGCTCAAGTAAAAGTTGGCGGTCGCGGTAAAGCTGGTGGCGTAAAAGTTGCAGCCGATGCTGATGAGGCAAAAGAAAAAGCCAGTGCAATACTTGGAATGGATATAAAAGGTCACACAGTTCGAACCGTGATGATTGCCCAAGCTGCGCCTATTGATTCTGAATATTATTTAGCAATTTTATTAGATCGCTCAAACCGTACTTTCTTAGTAATGGCCTCAGTCTCTGGTGGAATGGATATCGAAGAAGTTGCACACACAGCACCAGAAAAACTTGCCAAAATCCCTGTTGATGCAAACAGCGGAATCACTGCGGCTAAGGCAAAAGAAATCATCGCTGCTGCAGCTTTTCCAACTGATGTTGCTCCACAAGTCGAAGAAGTTCTATTAACTCTCTGGAAAGTTTTCCAATCAGAAGATGCCACTCTTGTGGAAATCAATCCATTAGTAAAAACAGTCGATGGAAAAATTATTGCCCTAGATGGCAAAGTTACGTTGGATGACAATGCTGGATTTAGACATCTAGATCACGAAGCACTCATTGATCATGCCCAAACTAATGCTTTAGAAGCTGCGGCAAAAGAAAAAGACCTCAATTATGTAAAACTTGATGGTCAAGTTGGAATTATTGGCAATGGTGCCGGACTCGTCATGAGCACCCTAGATGTCGTTGCATATGCTGGCGAAAAATTTGGGGGAGTACGCCCCGCCAACTTCTTAGACATTGGTGGCGGAGCATCCGCGCAAGTAATGGCAGATGGGCTTTCAATAATTTTGGGTGATGCCGATGTGAAGAGTGTATTTGTGAATGTATTTGGTGGAATTACTGCCTGTGATGCTGTTGCTAACGGAATTGTTCAGGCGCTCGAACTTCTTGGTTCTAAAGCGACTAAGCCAATCGTTGTTCGCTTAGATGGAAATAACGTTATTGAAGGACGTGCAATATTAAAAGCTGCAGCTCATCCACTCATTGAGCAAGTAGACACGATGGATGGTGCAGCAAATCGCGCTGCAGAATTGGCGGCCAAGTAATGTCTATTTTTATTAATGAAAAAAGTATTGTCATCGTTCAAGGAATGACGGGCGCCGAAGGAACTAAACACACAAAGCGCATGCTTGCATCTGGGACAAAAATTGTTGGTGGCGTGACCCCTGGCAAAGGTGGTCAAAGTGTTGATATTGATGGACATACATTGCCAGTTTTTAACACTGTTGCAGAAGCCATGAGTGCGACAGGAGCCAACACATCCGTTGTATTTGTTCCACCAAAATTTGCAAAAGCAGCGGTTATTGATGCAATTGATGCAGCTATGCCACTTGTTGTAGTAATTACTGAAGGAATTCCTGTTCACGATTCAGCAAGTTTCTATGCACATGCACTGAGCAAAGGAACAACTCGAATTATTGGACCAAATTGTCCAGGTCTCATTAGTCCCGGTAAATCTAATGTTGGAATCATTCCTGCAGATATTACGAAGAGCGGACCAATTGGTTTAGTTTCAAAATCAGGAACATTGACCTATCAAATGATGTTTGAACTACGAGATATTGGTTTTAGCACCGCGGTAGGAATTGGTGGAGATCCAGTTATAGGAACCACGCATATTGATTGCTTGCGCGCATTTCAAGATGATCCAGATACACAAGCAATTGTGATGATCGGTGAAATTGGTGGCGACGCCGAAGAGCGCGCGGCTGCATTTATTAGCGAATATGTCACTAAACCAGTCGTAGGTTATGTCGCAGGTTTTACAGCTCCCGAAGGTAAAACAATGGGACATGCTGGTGCAATAGTTTCTGGATCTTCAGGAACAGCGCAAGGTAAGAAAGATGCACTTGAAGCTGCTGGGGTCAAAGTTGGTAAGACACCAAGTGAGAGCGCGCAATTAATGCGCGCAATATTGGGGCGCTGATTCAGATGTTTCAACGTGTCCTGTGGGTCTCGTTGTCACAAGTTCTTCGCAGCATCGCACTTGTATTACTTCCGATTTCATTCTTAACTCTGATTGCATGGGCAACTGCCGGAAGCATCACTGGAAATACTTCAGATCCAATTCGCGCAGCAATGTGGGTGTGGCTGGGTATTCATCACATTCCATTCTCATTAAGCCTGCCACCTGCAGCTGTTGAAGGTTATCTTTCATACTTGCCTCTAGGCGCTTTAATCTTTCCATTTTTGGCAATTAGAAGTTCATTTTCACGAATAGTTCAGCGATTAGATCAAGAGTCTAAATTAGTAAATATTGCACGTGTTCACTTCACATTAATTTATTGCCTAATCGCCCAGCTCTTAATTGTTGCTTCAAAGACAGATGCAATTCGACCAGTTTGGTATTTTGCAATTGCAATTCTAATTCCAGCCGTTTATCTCACAACATTGACAGTGGGTAAAAAAGTCACACTCACCCAACCTTTAAACTTTGGCACACGCATAGTTGCGCTATTGCTAGGCGTAAGCGCCTTGTTCCTGGCATTTTCACTCTTCATCCATCTTTCAACAATTAAGGATTTGATAACCGTTTTGCGACCAGGAATCTTCGGGGGATTCTTACTGCTGTTAATAAACATTGTGTATCTACCAAATGCAGCTGTTTCATCAATGGCATATCTAAGTGGCACGGGCTTTGGAGTTGGATCAAATACTTTAGTTTCCCCACTAGAACATAGCGTGGCACAAATTCCAGCTCTGCCGATTCTTGGAGCACTTCCAAGCACCGAGCATCCACAATTTTTATTCTCAATATTTTTCTTCGTCATGGCCGGTGCTCTGTTAGCAAGTTGGACAATTACTTTAAGTACCAGGATTTTGTGGCAGAGTTATTTCGTAAGTCTTTTGCTCATTTTCCTTCTTACTTATTTTGCAAGTGGTTCCTTGCTCACAGAAGAAATGTCTGCCGTCGGTCCTTCTTTATGGAAATTTCCTCTTAGTGTGGCAGTTGAGATGGGAATCGGCATTGCTTTGGCCATATTTATTCCGCAAATATCGCTACCTACTCGCAAGGCAAAAATAAAGTGAGTAAAGGCATCTTGATTCTGGCATCAGGCACAGGTTCACTAGCAGAAGCAATAATCCTGGCAACGCATAGCGGAGAAATTTCGGGCAACGTAATCGGCGTCTTAACGGATCAACCAAAGGCGCAAGTGGTTGCAAAGTGCGCCGTACTCGAAGTGCCAATAATTACACACCCCATGAGCAGTGATCGTAAAAGCTGGGATGAAGAACTTTTCTTGATTGTGCAATCTCTTAATCCAACACTTGTAGTCAGTGCGGGGTTTATGCGAATTCTGGCATCTGAATTTGTTTCAACGTTTAAGGTTATTAATAGTCATCCTGCTCTTTTGCCAAATTTTCCTGGTGCCCATGCTGTGCGAGATGCGTTAGCAGCAAAAGCTGTAGTCACAGGGGCAACAATTCATTGGGTTGATGCGGGCATGGATACTGGAAAAGTTATTGCCCAGCGTGAGGTGCCAGTACTCGATGATGACACTGAGGCACTTTTGCATGAACGCATTAAGATTGTTGAACGCGGTCTCATCGTTGCGACCATTTCAGATTTGTTGGCATCAACGGAGAATCATCATGAGTGATAGAAAAATTATCCGCAGGGCACTCATTAGCGTTTATGACAAGAGTCGATTAGAAGAAATTGGCAAAGCACTTAGTGCGGCCGGCATTCAAATTGTTTCCACAGGATCTACAGCAAAAACACTTGCTGCTGCCGGCGTTGAAGTTACCGAAGTGAGTACGGTTACTGGATTTCCAGAAATAATGGGTGGAAGAGTCAAAACTTTGCACCCAATTATTCACTCTGGAATTCTTGCAGATCAAAGTAACCCAGAACATATGTCTGCAATCAAGGATCTAGGTATCGAAGCATTTGATTTGGTAATTATCAATCTTTATCCATTTGCAGAAACAATCGCATCCGGTGCATCTTTTGAGGAAAGCATTGAACAAATCGATATTGGTGGTCCTTCAATGCTGCGGGGAGCGGCAAAAAATCATGGATCAGTTGGTGTTATCTGCAGAACTGATCAATACGATCAATTAATCGCAGCAATTTCTGCCGGTGGCTTTAGTGCACAAGAGCGTCAAAGTTTGGCCCTAGAAGTTTTTAGAATAACTGCCGAATATGACTTAAGCATCGCCAACTGGCTTGGTCGTAATCAGAACTCAGTTTTGCCAGAGTGGTTTGGCAGAATATTTAAGCAAGAAAATGTTCTGCGCTACGGGGAAAATCCGCATCAGGCGGCTGCGATTTATAGTGGCGGTCCAGCGGGAATTGTTGATTCCAAGCAATTACATGGCAAAGAAATGTCGTTTAACAATTACACCGATGCAGATGCTGCGTGGCGCGCCGCATTTGATCACACAGAACCGTGTGTAGCAATAATCAAGCACGCAAATCCATGCGGAATCGCAATTGGAAAAGATATTGCAACTGCTTATTCAAAAGCCCACCAATGCGATCCGGTTTCGGCATTCGGGGGAGTTGTAGCAGCCAATCGAATTGTTACTACAGAAATGGCGCAAGCATTATCAGAGATATTTACTGAAGTTCTGATTGCTCCAGGTTATGAAAGTGGAGCACTTGAGATTCTTCGTCAAAAGCCTTCCATTCGCATTGTGCAATGTGAAGTAACTGCTCTAAATTCAATTGAAATGCGGAGCGTCAGCGGCGGAATTTTGCTCCAAGAGTTAGATGAAATAAACGCTCCAGGTGATTCGCCATCATCTTGGAAGTTAGTTGCAGGTCCGCAAGTTTCTTCTGAAACATTAAAAGATCTTGAATTTGCTTGGCGTGCTGTTCGAGCTGTTAAAAGCAATGCAATTTTGTTAGCAAAAGATGGCGCAAGCGTTGGTGTTGGTATGGGTCAAGTAAATCGAGTTGATAGCGCCGAACTCGCTGTCAAGCGCGCCGGCAATCGTGCCGCCGGAAGCGTTGCTTCAAGTGATGCTTTTTTCCCTTTTGCCGATGGTTTACAAATACTGATTGCCGCAGGAATATCTGCAGTTGTTTCACCAGGTGGAAGTGTTCGAGACGAGGAAGTTATTGCAGCAGCAGAACAGGCTGGAATTAGCTTGTATTTCACCGGCACACGTCATTTCTCACATGCATAAATGCCAATAAGATAAGAGCATGAGCGCAACTATTCTCGATGGCAAGGCCTTAGCTGCATCAATTAAAAAAGATTTAGCGCTGCGAGTTGTTGAATTAAAGAAAAAAGGAATCACGCCAGGACTCGGCACGGTTTTAGTTGGCGATGATCCGGGTTCTCATTCATATGTTGGTGGTAAACATCGTGATTGCCAAGAAGTCGGTGTTACATCAATCCGTGTAGATCTTGCCGATACTGCCTCGCAAGCAGATATTCTCGCAGCGATTAAAGATCTCAATAATGCAAAAGAGTGCACTGGTTACATTGTGCAATTGCCCATGCCAAAAGGAATTGATACACAAGCAATTCTTGAGGCAATCGATCCAGCAAAAGATGCCGATGGATTGCACCCCATGAATTTAGGAAGATTGGTCGCGGGATATGACGCGCCACTTCCGTGCACACCTCGCGGAATTGTTGCGCTATTACAACATTACAAAGTTGAACTCAAAGGTGCTGAAGTTACTGTTATCGGTCGCGGACTAACTGTTGGCCGCCCCCTTGGCTTGTTACTTACTCGCAAACAAGAAAATGCAACCGTGACGTTGACTCACACAGGCACTAAAGATTTAGCACTACATACCCGCAATGCAGACATTGTTGTTGCAGCGATTGGTCAGGCACACTTTCTTAATGCATCGATGATTAAAGCCGGAGCAGCAATAATCGATGTTGGAATTTCACGAACAGATGCAGGTTTGCTGGGAGATGTTCATCCAGATGTTATGGAGAAAGCTGGATTCGTTGCTCCAATGCCAGGTGGAGTCGGTCCGATGACACGAGCGATGCTAGTTACGAATGTTGTGGACGCGTGTTCTTAGATTCTCGAGTAATTAAAATTGCTAGTTACGCATTGGTTGTTGCCGGTGTAATTTTAGGTGCCCTGAGTTTTGTTCGATCCGGAGCACTTTTAATTGCCTTAGGAACATTGGGAATTGCATTTCCCGCCCGGCACGTACGCACAATTGAGTTCTATTTCCCCGTGGCAATTGCAGTCGGACTCTTCGTCCTGGCAATTTCACTGCCACATGGGTTGTAGAGTTGTCTTGATATCAAGGCATTATTACGAGCAAATATTGAAAGAAGGATGCAATCCATGGCTGGCAAAGTAACCGTCGTTGGCGCAGGTTTTTATGGTTCAACAACTGCAATGCGATTAGCTGAATACAACATCTTCGACACAGTGGTATTAACTGACATTCTTGAGGGAAAGCCAGAAGGTTTGGCATTAGATATGAATCAATCTCGTTCAATCGAGGGATTTGAAACAAAAATAATTGGTGCGACCACTAGTGCTGATGGTGCAGGATATGAAGCAACTGCAAATTCCGATGTTGTCGTAATCACTGCTGGATTGCCTCGTAAACCTGGCATGAGTCGAATGGATCTCATCGGAGTAAATGCTGGAATTGTTCGTGGAGTCGCAGAAAATATCGCTAAGCATTCACCAAAGGCGGTCATCATCGTGGTTTCAAATCCACTCGATGAAATGACAGCGCTAACTCAAATTGCTACCGCATTTCCTTATAACCGCGTAATGGGACAAGCAGGCATGCTCGATACTGCCCGCTTTACAGATTTTGTTGCAGAAAAACTAAAAGTTCCAGTCGCTTCGGTAAAGACTTTAACTCTTGGTTCACATGGCGAAACAATGGTCCCGGTTCCAAGTCGATGCACAGTTGGCGGCGTTGCCTTAAGTGAGAAATTATCGCAAGCTGAGATTGATGAACTAGTCGATCGCACAAGAAATGGTGGCGCCGAAGTTGTTGCACTACTTAAAACAGGTTCTGCATATTACGCACCATCGGCAGCAGCTGCGCGCATGGCAAAAGCTGTAATCGAAGATTCTGGTGCGACCATGCCAGTGTGTGCATGGGTTGATGGAGAGTACGGAATATCTGGCGTCTATCTCGGAGTTGAAGCGCAGATTGGCCGTGACGGTATTAAGAAAGTTGTAGAAACCAAACTTACTGATAGCGAATTAGCTGCATTAAAAGTTGCAGCCGAAGCAGTTCGTGCAAAACAAGCAGACGTACTAACACTCTAAGGGGAGCGCAGAGCATGTCCAAGATCAAAGTTGAAGGAACTGTTGTTGAATTAGATGGCGATGAAATGACTCGCATCATTTGGCAGTTCATTAAAGATTCGCTGATCCTTCCTTATTTAGATGTGAATCTTGAATATTACGATCTTGGTATGGAAAACCGTGATGCAACAGATGATCAAGTAACTATTGACTCTGCTCGAGCAATTCAAAAGCACGGCGTCGGAATTAAGTGTGCAACCATCACACCGGATGAAGCCCGTGTAGAAGAATTCGGTCTTAAAAAAATGTGGAAATCTCCAAATGGAACTATCCGCAATATTTTAGGTGGCGTAATTTTCCGCGAACCAATCATTATTAGTAACGTTCCGCGGCTGGTTCCTCACTGGACCAAGCCAATCGTTATTGGTCGTCATGCATTTGGTGATCAATACAAAGCGACAGATTTTAAAGTTCCAGGACCGGGAAAACTCACTCTTTCATTTGTCCCTGAAGATGGTTCAGCGCCAATGGAATTTAACGTATTTGATTTTCCTGCCGCAGGTGTTGCCATGGGTATGTATAACCTTGATGATTCAATTCGTGACTTTGCTCGAGCATCACTGAATTACGGATTAAATCGAAAATACCCAGTTTATCTTTCAACTAAGAACACTATTCTCAAGGCATACGATGGACGCTTTAAAGATATTTTCGAAGAGATTTACCAAGCTGAATTTAAGTCAGCATTTGATGCAGCAGGAATTTGGTATGAGCACCGTTTGATCGATGACATGGTGGCAATGTCACTTCGAATGGAAGGCGGTTATGTGTGGGCTTGTAAGAACTATGACGGAGATGTTCAATCAGACACCGTTGCCCAAGGCTATGGTTCACTTGGTTTAATGACGTCAGTGTTGATGACACCAGATGGCAAGATTGTTGAATCTGAAGCTGCTCACGGAACTGTTACACGTCACTATCGCGATCATCAAGCAGGTAAGGCAACATCTACAAATCCAATTGCATCGATATTTGCTTGGACTCGCGGTCTTGCTCACCGAGCAAAGTTAGATAAGAACAAAGAATTAGCGCAGTTCTGTGAAACTCTGGAACGCGTATGCGTGCAAACTGTTGAGCAAGGCAAGATGACTAAAGATTTGTCACTATTGATTTCTAAGGATGCCCCATGGCAAACCACGCAGGAGTTTCTCAATTCAATTGATGAAAACCTCAAGAAGGCAATGGCTTAATCTTTATGAATTCTGAGCGGGGTGCTTTAGCACTTGTTGGCTCAGGTGAGTATTTAACCCAGATGCAAGAGATTGAATCTGATCTCCTGCAACGTGCTATTGCTAAAGGCAAGTCCAATACCTATATCCAAATACCAACAGGTGCCGGTCTTGAAAGTGCGGATCGAATTGAGTTTTGGAAAGAGCGTGGGGCCGCGCAAGCACAACGCATGGATGCCACGTGTCGTTTTCTGCCGATACTAACTAGAGAAGATGCTTTTAATGAAGAGTACATATCTGAAATTTCTAATGCGGGTTTGATTTATTTTTCAGGTGGCGATCCTGGTTACATCACTGAAGTATTTAATCAAACTCCGCTCTGGGAAAAAATTAGAAGTGAGTTCAATTCAGGAACTTCACTTGCAGGATGCTCGGCAGGTGCGATGGCATTTGGTTCAAAGATAGTTGGCATCAGAAAATCACACGCTCAAAGTGGTCTTGGACTGATTTCTAATATTGAAGTAATTCCGCATTATGACAAATTTCTTGGATGGGTTCCAGATCGAATTGCATCGATTGCACTAAGAAGTGATGAAGGTGCGTACTTACTTGGAATAGATGAAGACACGGCGCTTGTACTCACAGATACATGGCGCGTTCAAGGCCGCGCAAAGGTTCATGTTCTTAAAGGACTAGAAAATTCACCACAAACATTTATAAGTGGTGAAGAGATTGGCTTAGTTCACAAGCTTATGTAATTATGATTTTAAGGGTGCAACACCAATAAAATCTGCGACAAAGGCATTTGCTGGATTGTCATACAAATTTTGAGGTGTATCGACTTGCTGAAGTACTCCATCATTTAGCACTGCCACGCGATCACCCATTGTCATTGCTTCTACTTGATCGTGAGTGACATAAACAGTAGTAATCCCTAATCGGCGTTGTAGCGCTGCAATCTGAGTGCGAGTTGCAACGCGCAACTTTGCATCCAAGTTTGAAAGCGGTTCGTCCATAAGAAATACCTGTGGTTCGCGAACAATGGCGCGTCCCATGGCAACTCGTTGGCGTTGTCCACCAGATAGCGCTTTTGGTTTGCGATCTAAGAATTCTTCAAGGTCTAGCAACTTTGCAGCTTCTAGCACCCTGCGTTCACGCTCTTCTTTTGCAATCCCTGCAATCTTGAGAGCGAAGCCCATGTTTTCTGCAACGCTCATGTGTGGATACAACGCATATGATTGAAAAACCATTGCGACATCGCGATCTTTTGGAGCAACATGTGTGACATCTTTGTCACCGATTAATATGCGTCCGCTATCAACTTCTTCTAATCCTGCAAGCATTCGAAGTAATGTTGACTTGCCGCACCCTGAAGGTCCGACGAGAACTAAGAATTCGCCATCTTTAACTTCAAGAGTTAATTTATTTATAGCCGGAGTTGTTGAACCGGGGTAAATACGTGAAGCATTTTCAAATACAACTGAAGCCATGAGAGATTTCTCCTTCTCCGGGCAGGTACGTGCCCGACGATCCGAGGATGAAGGTGATGAGCCCGGATGGACCCAACGTAGGAAAGTCTAGCGGGTACGGACAATGCGCATTCCTGTAGAGTTATACCCTTATGGAGCCCCACTCGTACGGCGGATTAATCGCAGCTTTATTCACAGTTGCAGGTTTGATACTTCTAGGTTCTCTCTTTGTCGCAGCTGAAATTGCACTTATCTCACTTCGCGAAAGCCAAATTCGACAATTAGCGACTAAGGGTAAACGCGGTAAGCGCGTTGCTTTACTCTCGGAAAATCCGAATAGATTTTTAGCAGCTGTTCAGGTTGGCATAACACTATGTGGATTTTTATCCGCTGCTTTGGGTGCCGAAAAACTTGGAGACTATGTAATTCCATGGCTTGAAAGTCTGGGAGTTAACGATTCATTTAGTTCAATTACATCACTAATCGGTGTAACTATCATCATTGCTTATTTCTCATTAGTCTTTGGTGAGCTTGTTCCAAAGCGTTTAGCGCTATTTCGTACTGAACAGATTTCTCTTGCACTTGCTCCAATAATTGAAGTTGTAGCAGTAATTTTCCGACCAATTATTTGGTTGCTCTCACACTCCACCAACGCCGTTGTTCGAATTTTTGGTGTTGATCCAAAAGAGCAGCGCACCGCAATGTCTGAAGAAGAACTATTGGATTTAGTCGCAGGCCATGCAGCTTTAACTGATGAAGAACGTGACATTGTTGAAGAAGTATTTAACGCATCCGAGCGACAAATCCATGAACTCATGGTGCCGCGCACGGAAGTAGATTTTATGGATGCATCCCTCACTATTTCTAAAGCGATTGCGCTGGCAGTCGATAAAGCACACTCTCGTTATCCCGTTGTCCGTGGTTCAACGGATGAAGTAATCGGGTTTATTCACGTGCGAGATTTGCTGGACACATCTTTGGTATCAACCGGTGGAAAAGTTCAAGAGCTCGTTCGAAATATTATGTACTTGCCAGGGACAAAAGGTGTCCTGCCTGCGTTAACTGAAATGCGTAATCAAAGGCAGCATCTTGCAATTGTTTTGGATGAGTATGGTGGCACCGACGGAATCATTACGATGGAAGATTTAGTCGAATGTTTAATTGGAGATATTCGCGACGAATATGACTCTGATGACATGGAAGTCCAAATCGAATCACGCACAGGAGATTTTGAAGTTGATGGTCTTATTTCAATTGAAGACCTGTGCGAACAAACTGGTCTTGAAATTCCAGAAGGTCCATATGAAACTGCCAGTGGATTTGTGATGCATGTTCTTGGCCGAATTCCAGTACTCAATGATGTTGTCAGCATTAATGGATTAAGAATTACGGTTTTAACGCTAGAAGGTAAGCGAGCAGGTCAACTATTGATCTCTCAAAACGCCTAGTCCATGCGAGAATTAAGACCATGAGCACAAAGCGAGTCTTGTCGGGCATTCAGCCAACTAGTGACTCCTTTCACCTTGGCAATTATCTTGGCGCCGTTAAGCAATGGGTTGAATTACAAGATGGTCACGATGCTTTTTATTGCATCGTGGACCTACATGCATTAACTGTTGAAACAGATCCTGCATTAATGCGCAAAAGGACTCTGGTTTCTGCGGCCCAACTGTTGGCACTTGGAATCTCGCCTGAAAAATCAACACTTTTTGTGCAGTCACAAGTTCCAGAACATAATCAATTAGCGTGGATCATGGAGTGCATAACAGGATTTGGTGAAGCAAGCCGCATGACTCAGTTTAAGGATCGCAGCGCAAAAGGCGGATCTGATTCAACTAAAGTTGGAGTCTTCACTTATCCAATGTTGATGGCTGCAGATATTTTGTTATACCAAGCTGATTTGGTTCCGGTCGGTGAGGACCAACGTCAACATATCGAACTAACGAGAGATTTAGCCGAACGATTTAACTCACGTTACGGCGCAACTTTTAATATCCCATCAGGATTTATCCTTAAGCAAGGTGCCAAGATTTATGATTTGCAGAATCCAACTGCAAAAATGAGTAAGTCATCTGATTCAGTCTCAGGACTTATTGAAATTCTAGATGCTCCAGAAATAAACGCCAAGAAAATTAAGTCAGCAGTTACAGATGCTGGGCGTGAGATAAAATTTGATGAAAAAGAAAAACCTGGAGTGAGCAATTTATTAACTATTCATAGCGCGCTATCAGGTCAAAAAATTTCAGATCTAGAAAATCATTTTTCAGGTAAAGGTTATGGCGATCTTAAAAGTGAAGTAGCCGATGTAGTTGTGGAATATCTCAAACCAATTCGAGAGAAAACCCTTGAACTGCTATCTGATGAGGCGCATTTGCTGGCAATGCTCTCCACAGGGGCGGCAAAGGCCCATGAAGTCTCATCCACAACCCTTGCCAAGACGTACTCCAACTTAGGTTTGGTGCGCTAAGTAACCTAAGAGTTTCAACGTAAGGTTGAGAGTTTAGATAAGTAAATAGTGCTGCAAAACGGCGCCACAAACGTATCTGCGATTTTTGTGTTTCTGCTTATAAAAATACTAGGCTCACCTCTAACGACAACCCTTGGTTATATGTACAAAACATAAAACTGGGACCCCTTGGAGGAAAATTGAAGAAGTCAATTCGCATTGCGGCACTCGTCGCAGCGGCAACTCTTGCAGCTGGTGCACTCGTTGCTCCAACTGCAAATGCAGCAACCAAAGTAAAGGCAGCAATTGCCTACGACATCGGTGGACGTGGCGATAAGTCATTTAATGACTCAGCTGCAGCCGGTCTAGACAGAGCTAAGAAGACTTTAGGCGCAACAGTTAAAGAAGTAACCGTTACACAAGGAACTGATTCAGAGCGCGAAGACAAACTACGTCTTCTTGCAAAAGCTGGATACAACCCAATCGTTGCAGTTGGTTTCCTCTATGCAGGACCACTGAAGAAGGTTGCTACTGAATATCCAAAGATCCAATTCGCAATCGTTGATGATTCATCAGTTGCACTTCCAAACGTTTCATCACTCGTATTCGCTGAAGAGCAGGGTTCATACCTTGCTGGCGTAGCTGCTGCTCTTGCATCAGTAACTGGTGAAATCGGATACATCGGCGGCGTACGTATTCCACTACTTCAGAAGTTTGAAGCTGGATTCGTTGCAGGTGTGAAGGCAACAGATAAGAACGCAACAGTTGACGTTAAGTACGTTACTGAGCCACCTGACTTCGGTGGATTCAATGACCCTGCAAAAGCAAAGGTTATTGCTAACGGAATGATCGATAAGGGTATCGATGTTATTTACTCAGCAGCAGGCGGTTCAGGTGCGGGCAACTTCGCAGCTGCAGTTGATTCTGCTAAGTACGGTAACAAGGTATGGACTATCGGTGTTGACTCTGATCAGTACCTCACAGCATCAGCAGCAGAAAAGAAGAACATGCTTACATCAATGCTTAAGCGCGTTGACAATGCTGTTTATGACGTTCTCGCTGCAGCAAGTGCTGGCAAGAAGGTTAACGATGCACTAGGTGGCGGAGCATTTGGCCGTACTTATGGCTTGAAGCTTGGTGGAGTTGGAGTTTCATACTCTGGCGGATACATCAATAAGTACAAGTCAAAGATTGATGCAGCTGCTAAGGCAATTACTGCTGGAAAAATTAAGGTACCAACAACTCCAGCGAAGTAATTTCAAGCAGTAAATCTGTAAAAAACTTAATAAAAGTAGTGGCGCTCGGTCCGAAAGTGGAGTTAGATTCACTTGTAGGACCGGGCGCTTCTCTTTAAAGATGGTGAATGAAAATGAATAGGAGACTTTTGTAGTGGCGATAGCAGTTGAGCTTCGACATATAAGCAAAAGATTTCCAGGGGTAGTCGCAAATAAAGACGTATCCATCAAGGTTGAATCTGGATCAGTTCACGCTCTCATTGGTGAAAACGGCGCTGGTAAATCAACAGTTATGAAAATCTTGTACGGCATGCAGCGTCCAGATAGCGGCGAAATTTTGGTTGCTGGGCAAACCGTTAATTTTAAGAAACCTGCAGATTCAATTGAAGCCGGAATTGGAATGGTCCATCAACACTTCATGCTCGCTGATAATTTCACAGTGCTTGAAAATATCGTCCTTGGTTACGAGCCATCACATGGTGGAGTCATAGATTTCAATCAAGCGCGCACAAAGATTAATGAAATGGCCGAGGCATATGGGCTCACCGTGGACCCTGATGCTCTTGTGGCAGATTTAGGCGTTGGCCAACGCCAGCGTGTGGAAATTCTTAAAGTTCTATACCGCGGAGCAAAAATTCTGATCTTTGATGAACCGACTGCAGTACTTGTGCCTCAAGAAGTAGATGAACTCTTTCAGGCGCTGCAAGGTCTGCGCAAAGAAGGTTTAACAGTTATTTTCATTACTCACAAACTCGATGAAGTTTTGCGAGTAGCAGATGACGTCACAGTCATTCGAGCTGGCGTTACGGTTGCTGAAGTTAAAGCTTCTGGCGTAAATGCTAAAAAACTAGCTGAACTGATGGTTGGAAGTGAGTTGCCTTCGCCAGAAATTCATGGAAGCGCAAAGAGAAATGAAGTAACTCTTTCTCTAAAGAATTTAACAGTTGCTGCAGAGTCTGGTGCGCGAAATCTAGTAACTGATGTGAGTTTTACTCTGCATGCCGGTGAAGTACTTGGAATTGCAGGTGTTGAAGGAAACGGTCAGAGCGAATTAATTGAAGCAATACTTGGTTTACGTGAATATACGGGCACTGTAGTTTTTAAAGGTGAGCCACTTGATAGCGAATCAGTTTCTGATCGCCGAGATATGGGCATCGGGTTTATTCCCGAAGATCGCCAACGTCAGGCGCTCTTAATGGCATCTCCATTGTGGGAGAACAGAATTTTGGGACATCAACGCGGAAAACCAGTTATGAATGGTGTGCGCATAGATCGCAAAGCAACAATGGCTGACACGATTCGAATCATGCAAGAGTTTGATGTTCGAGCTCCTGGTCCAGATACTTTGGCACTTGCTCTCTCGGGTGGAAACCAACAAAAATTTATTGTTGGCCGCGAAATGAGTGGATCGCCATCACTGCTTTTGGCATCACACCCAACACGTGGCGTAGATGTTGGTGCACAAGCAGCTATTTGGAATGAATTACGTGCGGCTCGTGAAAAAGGAATGGCAATTGTTTTGATTAGCGCCGACCTTGAAGAGCTAATTGGTTTATCTGATCGATTAGTAGTGATGCTTCGTGGTTCAGTCACCGCCGAATTAGATCCCGCAAAGACCACTCCAGAGACTCTCGGTTCTGCGATGACAGGCGCGGCGTAATGAGATTTAAACCTGGCAAGATCGCACTTTCTATCGCAGCTCCAGTTTTTGCTACCGTCTTTAGTTTGGCTGTTTCAAGTGCATCTTTACTCGCTACAAATAAATCACCGCGCGAAGCCTTTGCAATCATGTGGGAGTTTGGTTCTGGCGCAGGATCATTGATGGAAGCAGTAAATCTTGCGACCTCTTATTACATCGCGGCAATTGCGATTGCTCTGACATTTAGAGCCGGATTATTTAATATCGGCGTCGAAGGTCAGCTTCGCTTGGGCTCGCTCTTTGCTGCCTATTTCGGAGCAATGATTGCGTTGCCACCTGTGTTACATATCGCTGCAATATTTTTTATTGCGATGTTTGTTGGAGGATTATGGGCAGCAATCGCGGCCTATATGAAAGTAAAGCGCGGTGTAAGCGAAGTTATTTCGACAATTATGCTTAACAGTATTGCGGGCGGATTATCTGCTTACCTGCTCTCAAAACACTTTATGGTCAAAGTTGAAGGAAGCAATGACTTAGCAACTAAGCCACTTGCACCTAGCGGACAATTCCCAGATTTAATGCCGGTACTTAAAAAACTTGGAGTTGAAGAACAGCCTGGCGGCGGCGTTTATGGAATGCTAATCATCGCGATAGTTTTAGGAATTGGATTCTGGTTTGTCGTTAACCGCACAAGGTTTGGTTTCGAATTGCGATCAACTGGAATGAATCCGATCGCAGCGCGCGTTAGTGGTGTTGATTCAAAGAAGATGACTTTTATTGCTCTGGTTGCAAGTGGTGCGATTGCTGGACTTGCGGGCTTACCAACATTGCTTGGTGATACTCATAGTTACACATTAGGTTTCCGCGGTGGCGTTGGTTTTACAGCCATTGCAATTGCATTGCTAGGTCGTAACTCAGCCGTCGGAATGGCAATTAGTGCGTTGTTATTTGGTTTCTTGGAAGTAGCTTCGCGAACACTAGAACTTATTGATATAGCACCAGAGACTTATGTGATTATGCAGGGTTCAATTTTGCTTAGTGCGGTAATTGCATACGAAGTAGTTCGCAGATACCAGCTCACACTTCAAAGTCAGGCTTTTGCTAAGGAAGGTGACAAGTAGTGTTAGAAAAAGGAAAGCTTTCTGGCATGCGCCGCATAATTGTGATTTTCTTTGGGATCATTGCGATACTTTCAATAATTCGAATTGCAACAGGTGCATCTGATTTAACTAGCGTTGGCACGGCAAAGGCCGCACTCCTGCTTTCGGTTCCAATTGTTTTGGCAGCTCTAGGTGGTTTATTTGCTGAACGCGCCGGAGTTGTAAATATTGGTCTTGAAGGCATGATGATCATGGGTGCGTGGGCTGGTGGATTTATTGGAAGCATTCACGGCCCATGGATGGGATTAGTAGGAGCAATTATTTTTGGCGCAGTAGGAGCTTTGGTTCACGCTGTGGCAACAATTACATTTGGTGTAGACCATGTGGTCTCTGGTGTTGCAATCAATATTATTGCCGCCGGTTTAGTTCGATACATCTCAACAATCTTGGCTCAAGGTGGATCCTGGCCAGGACCATCACAATCACCGGATGTAGAACCTATTGGGCAAAATGGTTTACCAATTCTTTCGGCTGGAAAGTACTTTGGTTGGCAGAGTCCTGACTTGCTCGGCGCAATTGGTGAAAAGAATTGGTTCTTGATTTCAGATATTTCACGAGTACTCCGTGGATTAACAGGTGAACTTTCTTACGTAACAATGATTGCAGTGGCTCTTGTTCCACTGAGCTATTTCATCTTGTGGAAGACATCATTTGGGTTGCGTCTGCGCAGTACTGGTGAATCACCAATTGCTGCTGAATCACTCGGTGTAAATGTTTATGCAATGAAGTATTGGGGAGTTTTACTATCCGGTGGATTCGCAGGTCTTGGTGGCGGTTTCTTAGCAATCGTTGCAGCCAATCACTATCAAGAGAATCAAATTGGCGGTCGCGGATATATTGGATTAGCCGCAATGCTCTTTGGTAATTGGCGCCCTGGTGGCTTATTTGCAGGAGCCGCGCTCTTTGGATTTGCTGATGCACTGCAACTGCGAGATTCCACCGCGATTCATGCGCTCTTACTTCTCATTGTTGCATTCTTACTATTTGCATCCTGGCGTTCATTTAAGAAAGCAAAAATCATTGGTGGATTAGTAGCCCTTGCAGTCGCAGCATTTTTTGCTTGGTTCTTTATTGCCTTTGATGAACTTCCTGGTCAGCTAGTTACGATGACGCCATACCTAGCAACATTGATTGTTTTATCTTTTGCTTCACAACGATTACGAGGACCTGCTGCCGCAGGTTTCCCATATCGACGTGGCGGATTGAAATAAATGTCACTCACTCCTGATTGGCAACTCTTACATTCAACGGCAATTGCTGCGAGTAAAAAAGCGTATGCGCCGTATTCAAATTTTCCAGTAGGCGTTGCAGGTTTGGTCAATGATGGGCGAATTATCAGTGGCTGCAACGTTGAAAATGCGAGTTACGGACTTGGATTGTGCGCTGAATGCAGCATGACATCAGAGCTAGTAATGAGTGGCGGTGGCCGACTGGTTGCCGTTCTGTGTGTTGACGCACAAGGTGATTACTTGGCCCCATGCGGGCGATGCAGACAACTCTTATTTGAACATGGCGGTAATGAGTTATTACTTATGACTCCTGATGGACCTATGAAAATGTCTACGATTTTGCCTTGGGCATTTGGTCCAGATGATTTAGATCGTAAATAGTTTTAGATGAGCGCGATAGAACCTTTCTCGGCAGTAGAAATAATTAGTGCCAAACGAGACAAATTAGCTCTCACAAATCCACAGATCGATTGGGTAATCGATGCATACACACGTGGAGCAGTTGCTGATGAACAAATGTCTGCATTGCTGATGGCAATTTTACTCAATGGAATGAATTCACAAGAAATTTCTCGCTGGACTAATGCCATGATAAATAGTGGCGAGAAAATGAATTGGTCAATGCTTGATCGCCCCACAGTAGATAAACACTCAACAGGTGGAGTTGGCGACAAAATTACATTGCCATTAGCCCCACTTGTTGCAGCATGTGGCGCTGCGGTTCCACAATTATCAGGACGTGGCT
>Ga0208082_1000079_pt1 | contig 26506 bp, 23 predicted proteins | sample LakMenE09Jun09ns_FD_150683 | JGI IMG/M metagenome (GOLD analysis project Ga0208082, IMG submission 150683) | Freshwater microbial communities from Lake Mendota, WI - 09JUN2009 deep hole epilimnion ns (SPAdes) | ecosystem: Environmental > Aquatic > Freshwater > Lake > Epilimnion/Euphotic zone ... | reverse complement strand
GACCAGGAGTCGGTGGAGGACCAGGCGGCGGAGCTGTAGCTGCAGAAGCTGACAGCGCAGAGCCCAATACGAGTGTTGAGCTCGTAAGCAACCCCAACATTACTGATGAAAACTTATTTGGTTTCATGGCCACTGCTCCCTAGTAAGAGTTGATCCTATGATTAAGGTAATCAAGCAAATTAAGTTTGTCAAACAGCCAAAAGTTCAAAAAATGCGCCACTTATTGGTACTTAAGTACCACTTGAGAAACATGCAAACAATGGTGGGCGTTGAGGGACTTGAACCCCCGACATCTTCCTTGTAAGGGAAGCGCTCTAGCCAACTGAGCTAAACGCCCGGATTACGGATTTATGAGTTTAGTGGTGAAACCGATCGGCCACTCCCACCCAGCCTGAAAACTTTGTTCCTAGTAGCGAATGGATGCGGTCTGTGGACATGAGGTAGCCAATAAATGCATGGTCGTCACAGTGGTCTGGAAGATGTCCACTCTCGCGGAAACGGTCGAGCGCCTGTTTGCACCACGCCGAATATCGGGCATGATCGTCTGCGCCAAAGTTGCTGAGATCAAGCATCCACGACTCTGATACTTGACCGTATTCCCACATCCAATCAATCGCATACGGGTCGATAGTGGCAACTCGACATTCTTCAGTGGAAACTGCATTTAGGAGTGAGGTTCCAAGAACTGGACCCAAATCACTCAGTGGCGAGGAAAGAAAATTTCCATATGAAGCTTCAGATTTCAACTTCAGAACCTCTTCACCGACTACAAGCCCCGGTTGCGACACGATTTGCTTCACAATAAACGGCGCATTCGCGACGCGCTCACCAGCCCACATCATGGTGGCGCAGAATGCGCGGTGCATTTCGTCGGATTGTTTTGACCACTGGAACATGGACTTGACCATGGCACGTGAAATGCGGTCTGGAAAAGACCACTCCTTTGAGATATTCAACCCGCTGTGTTCAACAGACCAGTTCTCTGCCTTCCATAACGGACCGGCGTTTGAAAATGCGTTTCCACCTTCGGAAACATAGGCATTCAATAACGCAACAAGGCGTGACCATGCTGCGCGTGAAACTGGCTCAGCCATGATTGTTTCGAATTTCTCTCAGTGCCCCCAGCAACTCAGGAGTTGCGGCAACGATTGGTGTTCGCTTTGCTGCGTATTCAGTTACTGCCAGATCACGATCTTCGTGCTCCGCAAATGAAACACCCGATTCTTCGCAGATCATGATGCTTGCCATGTAGTCCCACACACCGTGACTGTGAAAATCAATCCACCCGTCCAGCACGCCTTGCGCGACTAAGCAAATGTCGAGCGCCGCTGCACCGAGCGCACGAAACTGCGCCCACTTCGGTCGAAATGATGCCAAACCAGAAACACCAACCACCGCTTGTTTCAGTTCGGTGCAACCCGAATGTGACATGCGATTGCCATTATGAAACGCGCCGTCACCACGAGTTGCCCAGTAGCGATCTTTGCCAGATGCCTGGTTGACAACGAGTGCTGCTCGCGGACCGTCTTGGTCAATCGCGCAAAGTGCTGTGGCGTACCACTGCACTCCTCTGCTGGCATTTGTAGAACCATCGAGAGGGTCCATGATGACCATGATGGTGTCAGCGTCGAATTCGCCAGTTCGCTGGCTCTCTTCTGAAAGCACCGCACAACCAGCAGCATGCAAAATGGCTAACGCAACATTGTCTGCCGCAACGTCTACTGAATACTGCGTGTGGCGAACGCCGGAAAGACCCCAATCAGTGTTCGAATCAAGCACCACTGCAACTGCGTCAGCAACTTGGTTCAATACGTCGAGTATCTCGGCGTTAGAACTTGCGCGTGAAAGCTTCATGAGGGTTTACCGTTCGTCGCGGACAAACGGTTGCCCAAGCATTTTTGGCGCACCAAGCAAGCGTCGAGCCCTTGGCGTGCTCAGCATCACCAGTACGAACAGCGTTGCCACGTACGGAAGCATCTGCACAATTTCTGGTGGAAGAATGTTGATCTGCTGGCCCTGCAGGGTGAACGGCACTTGCAAGGTAAAACCGAACAGCACAGCCCCCGCAATGGCTCGCAATGGACGCCATGCGGCAAACACAACGAGTGACAGCGCGATCCAACCAATGCCGTTTGTTGTGGCTGCCTGACTCCACGCCGTGCCACGAGCGAGCATGAACCATCCGCCTGCCAAGCCCATGAGCGCGCCACCCAAAATGGTGTGCACGAATCGAATCATTGCCACAGACACTCCTTGAGCATCCACTGTTGCTGGGGCGTCTCCCGTTGCTCGCAACACCAAGCCAGGTCGCGTTCTGTTGAGATACAGCGAACACACCAAAGCACCAGCCCACGTGAGATAGGTGAAAATGTCGTGGCCAAACAAGATTGGGCCAAGAACTGGGATGTCTGACAGTGGTCCCAACTTCAGCGGCTCGATGGTCACGGGACGCGTTTTACCCTCTACTGGCTTGCCAATGAACTGAGATAAGCCGTTACCAAAAATAACGAGCGCTAACCCGGCGACAATTTGATTGGCTCGCAACGTAATGGTGAGCGTTGCGTGAATAGCGGCCATCGCCACACCAACCAACACCGACAGGAACAATGCGAGCCACAAGTTGCCTGTTCCATCGCTGACCAAAAATGCAGTGACAGCACCCATCAGCAAAATACCTTCAACACCCAAGTTGATAACACCTGAACGCTCGGTGAGTATTGCGCCAAGCGTGGCAAGAATCAAAGTGGTAGCAATGCTGATTGCATCAGAAAAAGTGAGAATCCAGACGTTTGAGTTCATGACGCCACACTCACCTGTTGAACGCGTCGAATGCGCAGTCGATTGCGCCTAAACACTTCTCCGCCAAGTGCAAACAACAACACCGAACCCTGCAGCACTACCGCGATGGAAATAGGTACCGGGTTGGATGAAATCTGCAACGACGCTCCGCCTTCGCGTAATCCAGCGAACAAGATTGCGGTGAGCACGACTGCCAAAAAGTTGTAGCGAGCGAGTGCGGCAACCACGATGCCTGCATAGCCAAGACCAATTTGCAAAAGACCAGGGTCGACTTTCCCAGCAGGCCCAACCACATACATTGAGCCAGCCAAACCTGCAAGCGCTCCAGAGAACAACAGAACCGACAGCGTCAGTTTTGTCGAGCTCATTCCCGCGTAACGAGCTGTGTTTGGTGAATCAGCAAACACCGAAGTTTCATACCCGTAGTTAGAGCGCTTCATAAACCAATACAAACCAATGGCGAGCGCAACGGCAATGAACACAGTTGGGTACGTACGTGTTGTGCCAAAACTTCCAAGTCGAGCCGATTCTTCAATTAACCGACCTTGCGGGAACGATGTTGTTGGGTCGCGGAATACTCCCCGACTGCCAAAGATGAAGTAGTTCACCAGGTTTAGCGCCACATAATTCAGCAACAGCGAACTCACGATTTCGCTTGTTCCCAACTTTGCTCGCAACACCGCTGGAACAAATACCCACATAGCGCCACTGAATGCGCCAAACAACAGCACCACTGGTACCGCGGCAAAACCAGGCAAAGACCCTGCCAAAACAATTCCGGCCCAAGCAGAACCGATCATGCCCAAATACATTTGGCCCTCTTGGCCAATGTTGAACAAGTTCATTCGAAAGGCAAATGCGGCTGCAAGCCCGGTGCAAATAAGTGGAGTGGCCGAACCAAGCGTGTTCGTTATCCCCTTGGTCGAGGCATAACCACGCTCAATGAGCAAGGACAGCGTGCCAATTGGTGAATGCCCGGTTAGCCCAAGAAACACGCCGCCAACGACAAAAGCAAACAGCAACGACAACACGGGAACGGCTGCATACAGCCATTTAGGCGTAGTGAGCCGAGGCTCTAGTTCAATGCGCAAGTTCCCAATAATCATGAAAGTCCCGCCATTGCTAATCCGACCGCTTCAACATCAACCTGAGTTCCATCTGCTTCATGCACAACCGAACCGCGATAGAGCACCAGAATTTTGTCCGCGAGCGTTAGCACTTCATCAAGGTCTTCGCTAATGAGCAAGATTGCCTTGCCATCGCTGCGTGCCTCGTCTAGCAACTTATGTACAGCCTCCACAGCCCCAACGTCGAGACCACGCGTAGGTGAACACACCACAAGCACCCTGGAATTGGTGCCTGCCGCAAAGATTTCGCGGGCAAGCAGCACCTTCTGCGAGTTACCACCAGAAAGTTTGCGAGTAGCAGTGAGCGCATTTGGAGTCTTGATTTCCAATTGCTTGATGAACGCTTCTGCTTCAGCATGTGCAGATTTTCGATCCACCAAGAACCCGCGATCGCGCGTGAGCACAAGATTGTCGACAATGGAAAGTGACGGCGCCAACCCGGTTCCAAGTCGGTCTTCGGGAACATAGGCAAGTCCGGCTTTGCGCACATTGCGAGTGCCAACACCATTTACACGCTCACCGTTAATTGCAACCTCGCCACTTGTTGGCGAAATAAGGCCGGCAACAATCTCTGCCAGTTCACGCTGACCGTTGCCAGACACTCCTGCAACACCAACAATTTCTCCGGCTCTCACCTCGAATGAAACCTGCGAGATTCGATCAACACCATCTTTTGTTAACCCAACGTTGGAAAGGCTTAACAACGTTTCTTTCGGCGCGCCACGTGAACGCCTTGGCGACAGATCAATATCTCGTCCAACCATCAACTCGGCCAACTTGCGCGTATCTGCCTCGCCGCGCGCAACCGAGCCAGTTACACGACCATCGCGCATCACAGTCACGCGGTCGGAAATGTCTACAACTTCACCCAACTTGTGACTTACAAACACCACCGATTTTCCAGCTTGCGTCATTGCGCGAACTGTTTCGAACAACTTCTCAACTTCTGGCGGAGCCAACAATGCGGTCGGCTCGTCAAGCAACAAAATTTCTGCGCCGTGATACAACGCCTTCACAATTTCTACTCTTTGTCGTTGACCTGCAGAAAGCTCGCCAACAACAGCACGCGGGTCGAGCGGCAAACCAAAACGCTCGGCAACTTGTGCAACTTGATCTTCTAAATCATTCGCGCGCAAGAGAAACGGCAACTTGCGATGCCCAAGCACAACATTTTCTGCAACAGTAAACCGATCCACCAAGCGGAAGTGCTGGTGCACCATTGCAATTCCATTTTGCAGTCCGTGACGCGGACTGGTGAGGCGAATTTGTGTTCCGTTACGCAACACTGCGCCTTCATCGGGCTTATACAAACCACACAGCACCGAAGCAAGGGTGCTCTTACCTGCGCCGTTTTCGCCAAGCAGCGTGTGCACTTCTCCGGGAAGTAAATCGAAATCCACACGATCGTTCGCAAGAACACCTGGGAAACGTTTCGTTACTTGACGGGCAGACAATGCAAAGAGGGTCGCACCGCCTAAGCGGTGCGACCCCATTGCGGCCTCAGAAGAGGCACTACTCATAGAGAACTAGCTCTTTGGAATTTCGCCAATAACACCTTCAACAAGGTACTGCATACCGAGCAGGTCGCCCAAAGGCGCTACTACTCCAGCCGCAATGACTTCGTTTCCAGCATTGTCGTTGATTGGTCCAGTGAAAGGAGCAAATGATCCGTCAATGATTGCAGCAGCCTTCTCAGCAATGAGAGCCTGTGTTTCTGCGCTTACTGAAGAACCGTAGGTTCCAAGCTTGACCGTTCCGTCTGCCATGTTGCCGTAGTACTGGGATACGTCGCAGGTGCCAGCCGAGAATGACTTAGCAGCATTGATGTAATAAGGACCCCAGTCCCAAATTGGAGCGGTGAGCCAGGTGTCTGGGAAGTTGCCAGCAAGCGTGTCTGAGTTGTAACCAACCCACTTTGCGCCAGCTTCCATTGCTGCTTCACCAGTTGCAGTTGAGTCTTGGTGCATACCAAGAACATCTGCGCCTGCTTGCAACAATGCTTGTGCTGCTTCTTTTTCCTTAGCTGGATCGAACCATGTTGAAGTCCATTGAACTTGAACAGTTGCTTCTGGATTCACTGAACGTGCACCCAAGGTGAAGGCGTTCAAACCGCGAACAACTTCTGGAATTGGGAATGCTGCAACGTAACCGAGCTTGCCAGTTGGTGATGCTGCGCCTGCTGCGATACCAGAGAGGTAACGAGCTTCTTCAGCGGCACCGAAGTATGTGCCCAAGTTTGTCGAGGTCTTGTAACCAGTTGCGTGTGAGAAACATACGTCTGGGTACTTTGCCGAAACTTCAAGCATCGGGTCCATGTAACCGAACGAGGTTCCGAAAATCAGGTTGTAACCCTCGGCTGCAAGCTGGTCGAACGTTGCTGCGGATTCTGCACCTTCTGGAATGTTTTCCAAACGGGTAACAGTGATGCCGAGCTCGGCTTCGAGTTCTGCGATTCCTTGGTCGTGCTGATAGGTGTATCCAGCATCTCCAGGAACGCCGATGTAAACAACGGCAACTTTCAAGTTGCTGTAGTCGCTACCAGCTGCTGCTGTGGTGTCTGAGGATTCACTGCTTCCGCCGCATGCTGCAAGTCCTACGACCGCAGCTGCTGCAAGGGCAATCCCCTTGAGGTGTTTCATTTTCATCTATTTGCTCTCCCCCTATGCGAAATGCATAGCCATTGTTGGTTCTCCGCGCCTGGTGGCACGCCCCGACAATAACACGGACTGGAGAGCGCAAAATCCCTAGAAACACTGCGTTTACAAAAATTTTGATGTCTTGCCAACTAACCTGAAAGCGTATGAAAACCTCCCTAGATGGTCTGATTGATGAGTCCGTCACCATCATTCGCGAAGTGGCTGCTGAGTTTGAGCGCCCTGTGCTGTTGTTCTCGGGTGGAAAAGATTCAGTAGTCATGTTGCACCTGGCCATGCGTGCATTTGCCCCAGCGCGCATCCCGTTCCCAGTGATGCACATAGACACAGGACATAACTTCCCTGAAGTCATCGAGTTCCGCGATCGCTGCGTTGCCGAAACCGGCGTGCAGCTCATTGTGGGTTCCGTGCAGGCCTCCATTGACTCAGGCAAGGTTGCCGATGTATCTGGGCCACGTGCCAGCAGAAATCCGCTGCAAACTGTCACCCTGCTTGACTCCATTGCCGAGCACCGTTTCGACGCGGTATTCGGCGGCGCACGACGCGACGAAGAACGTGCCCGCGCGAAAGAACGCGTTTTCTCGCATCGAGATTCGTTTGGTCAGTGGGACCCGAAGAACCAGCGTCCAGAGCTGTGGGGCATTTACAACGGGCGCCATCGACAAGGCGAACACTTCCGCATCTTCCCTCTCTCCAACTGGACCGAACTAGATATCTGGACATTCATCGGCGAGTACAACATTGACTTGCCAAGTATCTATTACGCACACACACGCCCAATCTTTAAACGCGACAACATGCTGATGGCAGTCACCGACTTCTTGCCTCCAGACGAAGGTTCGGTAGTTGAGCAAATGCAAGTGCGTTTCCGCACCGTTGGCGACGCAACATGCACGGCCGCCGTTGCATCGAGTGCTTCAACTGTTGACGACATCATTGCTGAAACCGCAGTTGCCCGAGTGACAGAGCGCGGAGCTACCCGTGCTGATGACCGCATGTCGGAAGCCGGCATGGAAGACCGCAAGCGGACGGGCTACTTCTAATGGAACGCTTGCGCTTTGCAACAGTTGGTTCGGTAGACGACGGCAAGTCAACACTGATCGGTCGTTTGCTGTATGACTCGAAGAGCATTTTCGAAGATCAACTTGAACATATTGAGGCTGTTAGCAAGCGCCGCGGCGACGACTATGTAGATCTTTCGTTACTCACCGATGGATTACGTGCCGAACGCGAACAAGGCATCACCATCGACGTTGCATACCGCTACTTTGCAACCCCGAAGCGTTCGTTCATCATTGCTGACTGCCCTGGCCACATTCAGTACACGCGCAACATGATTACTGGCGCATCCAATGTGGACCTTGCAATCGTGCTTATTGATGCCCGCACCGGCGTGATTGAACAGACGCGTAGGCACAGCCTGTTGGTTTCATTGCTCGGCGTTCCCCACTTGGTTATTTGCGTGAACAAAATGGACCTCGTTAGTTACGACCAAGAGGTTTTTGATCGTATTCGCGGAGAATTTGAAGAATTTGCTTCGCGACTCGATTTGCAAGATGTGACGTTCCTACCAATTAGCGCTCTCGCTGGTGACAACTGCGTAACACGTTCATCCAACATGGATTGGTACGAAGGCCCAACGCTGTTGCACCATTTGGAAAATGTGTACACCGCAAGCGATGACAACAGAATTGATACCCGCTTCCCTGTGCAATTTGTTATTCGACCACAGCGCGCAGACTTCCCCGATTACCGCGGTTACGCAGGACGTGTTGCTGGTGGCGTGTTGCGTGTTGGCGATGAAATCATGGTGCTTCCTTCTGGGCTTACCAGCACCATTACAGGAATCGATTCCCCAACTGGCCCGCTTCAAGAAGCGGCACCTGGACAAGCAGTCACCGTGCTGCTCGCAGACGATCTTTCCATTACGCGTGGCGACATGATTTGTCGCCCAAACAACCGGCCTCGCGTTTCGCAGGAACTTGAAGCCATGTTGTGCTGGATGGATGACGCTGCGCCAATGCAACCAGGAAAGATTTACACCATCAAGCACACTTCTAAAGTTGCACGCACAAAAATCACCGATGTGCTGTACCGCTTGAACATTTCAACGCTCAGTCGCGAAACTGGTGTGAATCAACTGGCCATGAACGAAATCGGCAGAGTTACCCTGCACACCACCGCCCCGCTGATGTTTGATGACTATCACCAGAACCGCACGACTGGTTGCTTCATCATTGTTGACGAAGCAACAGGACAGACCGCTGGTGCAGGAATGTTGTTGTCTCCTCGCACATGACAGATTCGGCCAATAAGCCCGTCTGGCATGAGCCACAGGTAAGCCGTGAACAACTGTGGGGTGCCCACAAATTTCATGGCATGACTATTTGGCTCACCGGGCTATCTGGATCTGGGAAGTCAACCATTGCCCACGAGTTAGCCCGCAAGTTGACTGAACTTGGCAAGTTTGCATACGTGCTCGATGCCGACAACGTTCGTCACGGCCTCAACAGCAATCTTGGTTTCACTGACGATGACCGAGCAGAAAACGTTCGTCGCATGGCCGAAGTTGCGAAGCTGTTTGCCGGTGCTGGAGCGATCACCATTGTGCCCATCATCAGCCCATTTGCTTCAGGGCGACAATTTGCTCGCCTCATTCACTCCACTGACAATTTGGAGTTCATTGAGGTGCACGTCGCCACCTCGCTTGCCGACTGCGAGAAACGCGATACAAAAGGCTTGTATGCGCAGGTTAAATCTGGCGCCAGCATTGGACTTTCTGGTGTAAACGCCCCGTACGAGGCCCCCACTGCACCTGAGTTTGTACTGTGCGCGAACGGCGAATCTGTAGATCAAAGCGTTGACGCGTTGATGCGTGACGTGTTGTTGCGTTGCGACCTGAAAAGATAGACACCGTGCAATACAACCCTGACCCGAATCTTCCATTGATGATTGGGTATGCACTTATTGCTCCACGCACCAAAGTGATGTACGTGCCAACCACCAAGGTTGCGTGTAGCACACTGAAATTGCTCATTTCCCAAATTGAGGGTTCCTATAACGAGCAGGCATCACGCGAAATCATTACTCCAAATATTTCGCAGGAACAAACCATTCACAATTACCGAGTACATGGGCTACGTCGCATGTTTGATCTCACACCGAAGGAACAGTGGGAAGTCATTCAGTCGCCAGAATGGCTACGAGTTGCCGCACTTCGTGACCCACTAAAGCGCGCGTACTCCTCGTGGGAAAATCGTGCCTTCTTGCGAGCACCTGGAACACCACACTCCATCATTGAAGCGTGCTCAGACGTATTGGTTGACGGTCGCGTAGATGTTGCAGCAACGTTCAAGAAATTCGCTCGCGCAATTCATGCTGACCGCGATGCTTTCTCGATAGACGATCACTTTCGTCCACAGTTCAACACGTTGTATTCCAACCAATTGGAATATCAGGAATTTATTCGTATTGATCAGCACGGAGAAATGCAGCGACTTGCAGATGTTCTGAATGCACGCGGCGGTACGAACATTTCGTTGCAGCGCTTAAATAGCGGACTTGGCATTAAAACCGAGCAAGTGTTCGATCGCGAAACCGCCGACCTGCTGGAACAGACATACCACGAAGATTACGAGTGGTTTCATTTTGAGCGTCACAACTACGCGGCCTCAACTGCAACGTTTGTGCTTGACCCGCTGCAACAATCTTTTCTTCTTAACTTGCGCCAAACCACCGAGCGATTGACGAAACTTTCCAACGCGGCATTTATGCGTGTGGGTTTCCGCTACGGAATGAAGCAAGTTCTTCGGTCACTTAAATTGCGCGTCACTCGCCCAAGTCGCCGGCACGACCCAAAGTTGCTGCAGTGGTAATTGCCCGAATTGGCGTTGTCACCGTTTCTGATCGCGCATCACAGGGTGTGTATGAAGACTTGGGTGGCCCAGCCATTCGCGAATACCTCAGCAAACACATCACGAGCGAGTGGACAGCTGTTTCGCGCATCGTTCCCGACGAAACCGAAGTGGTTTCGGCAACGCTGATCGAGCTTGCAGATACCGAAGGATGCTCTCTGATTGTCACCACTGGCGGCACTGGCCCTGCACTTCGAGACATCACGCCAGAAGCAACAGAAGCCGTGTGCTCAAAGATGATGCCCGGATTCGGCGAACTCATGCGCCAAGTAAGCCTGCAGTATGTTCCAACCGCAATTCTGTCTCGTCAGACAGCGGGCATACGAGGCACTTGCCTCATTGTCAACTTGCCAGGCAAACCAACGTCTATTGCGCAATGTCTTGATGCTGTGTTGCCCGCTATTCCCTATTGCATCGACATAATTGGCGGAGCTCACTTAGACGTGGGTAACGGTGTCGAAGCGTTTCGGCCTAAAGCCAAATAGCAGTTACTTGCTGGCGTCGTACGCCTGACCAGCAGCCTTTGGCGCACGACTGCGACCAACGAAACCAGCAACAACAATGAGTGTCACGATGTAAGGCGCCATCAGCAAGAACTCCGAAGGAATGCCTGTATCCAAATTCGACATCTTCAGCTGGATTGCCTCTGCAAGACCGAATACCAACGCTGCTGTAAGGGCCCCTACTGGGTGCCAACGACCGAAAATCACTGCAGCAAGCGCGATGAAGCCTCGACCATTCGTAATGTTCTGATCAAAGCGACCAACAGTGCCAATTGGCCACCAGGCACCACCAAGTCCGGCAACTGCACCGGCAATCCATACGTTGCGATAACGAAGTTTGAGCACATCAACACCCAAGGTTCCAGCAGCCTGCGGATACTCGCCAATTGCGCGAGTGCGCAAACCCCAGCGCGTGCGATACATAAACCAAGTCGTCAGCACTACTGCAATAACAGAGATATACACAAAATAGGTTTGAGTAAACAACGCCACACCAATTACCGGAATATCGCTGAGCAACGGAATTGCATATGGCGTGAACGGTTTCACGATGTTGTACTCGGGGTGCGGCGTGAGCACGCGTTGAGACAAGAAACTGGTGAGCCCCAATGAGAAGAAGTTGATTGCAAAACCGACAATCACTTGGTCTACACGGAAACGAATTGCAAACACTGCAAGAAGCGCCGACAAAGCAACACCCATAACCATCGCACCGAGTACCCCGGCCCATGGTCCGTACAACGAGCCGATTACCGCTCCGGCAAAGGCGCCGCCAAGCAGCTGCCCTTCAATTGCAATGTTGATGATGCCGCTTCGTTCACACAGAATTCCTGCAATTGCACCGAGTGTGATGGGCACACTGCGCGTAACCGTGTCCTGCAACATGCCCGTGAGGTTGAAGGAACCACCCGAGGTTGCCCATGCAAGAAAACCAACCACGAATGCGCCAGTTGAAATAGCAAGAACCACATTGGTCCACTTACCAAAACCGCGATACAACTGAACCGCGCCAAGTGCCCCCAACATGACGGCTAGCACTCGTGCAAAAGGTTGCGATGGCAGAACGAGAGTGAATGAATCAACCAACTTGAAACCGGCATCACCTGGGCGACCCGAGAAGAAGAATGCTGAAATCAGTGCAAGAAGTATCAGCGAGAAGCCGACATTGCGTGCGCGCTTGCGTTGTTCGTTTGACAGCAATGGAGCCGCAGAATCAATTGCAATACTCATGAGCCCCACCCTCTAAACGTTTGGCCGGCGGAAATCTGTGCGGACTTCGTTCGCCAAATGGACTTAATCAAGAGTGGCGCGGCAATGAACATGACGATCAGTGCTCGAAGCACAATGATGAGGTCGATAGGAACGTCGCTGTTCGTTTGCATTTGTCGACCGCCCGCCTGCAACGCACCAAACAAAATGGCTGCAAACAGAGTGCCCAACGGGCTGGATTGGCCGAGCAATGCAATTGCTATGGCGTCAAACCCAATGTTGCCTGCAAAGTTTGTGGAGGCGTAGCCGTATGTACCAAGTACTTCAGCAGCTCCAGCCAAGCCCGCGAAACCGCCAGCGAACATCATGGACAACACCGTAAGACGTTTTACATGCATGCCTGCATAGGTTGCTGCATCGGCGTTCAAGCCATACGCGCGGAATTCAAAACCCGTTGTGGTTCTCTTCAAGAACCACCAATACACAACAACTGCTGCAATTGCCACGAAGAACCCAATGTGAGCAACAAGATCCGATCGTCCATCCATGAACCCGAAGAGTCGAGGCAACCGACCTTCTGCGCTGACCAGTTTGGAAATTGGGTCAGTGCGGTCTTCACGCTGGAAAAGATTTGTCTTCAGCAACCACAAGATAAAAAACGCCGCCATGTTGTTCAGCATGATGGTGGTGATTACTTCATGAGCACCCGTACGTGCTTTCAAAATTCCAGGAATGGCACCAAAGATTGCTCCACCAACAGCACCCGCGATGATGGCGAGCGGAACCTGAACATATCCAGGGCCATCCATTGCAAACCCAACCCACAGCGCAGTCATGCCGCCGGCGAGCATCTGCCCTGTCGCACCAATGTTGAACAAGCCAGCTTTAAAAGCAATTGCAACTGAAACACCGCACAGAATGAGTGGCGTTGAACTATTGATGGTGTTGGAAATTGCACGCAGGGATCCGAATGAGCCAACGACCAATGCCCAATAAGCGCTACCAACTGTTGAGAAGGCGCCAAGGATGTCGCCTTCTTTTAGGTTGTCCACATCGGAAATAATGATGATGAATGCGCCAACAATGAGCGCCGACAACACCGCAAGCAAAGTGAGCTTCATGGAACTCACACGATTCAGTCGCTCGCCTATCTTGTTAAACAAGTTCTTCATGCCGACACTGCGCTATCTGGACGCGATCCGGCCATGTACAAACCGACTTCCATTGGGGTGACCTTCTTTGGGTCTAGTTCAGCGACCACCTTGCCCCGAAACATCACGAGTAATCGATCAGAAAGAGCCATGACCTCATCAAGTTCGGTGCTAACGATGAGTACGGCGGTACCAGCATCACGTTCTTTCACGATGCGGGAGTGGATGTATTCAATACTTCCAACATCAACTCCACGAGTTGGTTGTGCAGCAATGGTCAGTCGCAAGTCGCGGCTTAGCTCGCGGGCAACAATAACTTTTTGCTGATTTCCACCAGACAGCGTGCCGACACCAGTTTCCTTGCTAGGAGTACGAATGTCGTATTCACTGATCAATGTGTCGGCAATGGCATTCGCGGCATCCCAATCAACCATCAATCCATGAGAAAACTGATCATCGTGATAGCGCGTGAGCACAAGATTCTCGGCAACGCTTAGTCCGCCCACCAAACCTTGACGTTGTCGATCTTCTGGAATGTGCGCCATTCCCATTTGGTGTCGCTCACGTGGATTGGAGTGCGTGAGGTCTGTTCCGTCAAGTGCAATAACACCGCCTGTGGCTTTCCGCAATCCAGTCAGTGCCTCAACCAATTCGGTCTGCCCATTGCCTTGCACCCCTGCAATTCCAACGATCTCGCCTGCGTGAACTTCAAAAGAAACATTTTCAACATGTGTTCTGCCATCAGCATCAAGAACAGTCAAGTCGGTCACCTTCAGCACAACGTCGCCGGCCGAAGCCGAGTTCTTTTGCACAGTCAACTCAACTGGTCGTCCAACCATCATCTCTGCAATCTGTGACTGAGTAGCGGTTTTCGGATCTACTTCGCCAACCACTTTGCCGCGGCGCAATACCGCAATTCGATCGGCAATTTTGAGCGCTTCTTTCAATTTGTGCGTAATAAACACCACGCCGCGGCCTGCGCTGACAAGCGTTTTCACAATCTCGAAAAACTCAATGATTTCACTTGGCGTAAGTACTGCCGTTGGCTCGTCGAACACCACAACTTTCGCATCTCGCAACAACACCTTCACAATTTCAACTCGCTGCTGCACACCAACTGGCAAGTCTTCAATTACTGCATCGGGATCAAGATCGAGGTTGTACTTGTCGGAAATTTCGCGCACCAATCTGCGCGCCTCATCGATATTGAGTTTTCCAAATTTTCCAGTGGGCTCAACACCCAACACCACGTTTTCGGCAACGGTGAATACTGGCACCAACATGAAGTGTTGATGCACCATTCCAATTCCAGCCGCAATTGCATCTGCCGGAGAGGTGAACACCCGTATCTCGCCATCTATAACGATTTCGCCTTCATCGGGTTTATACATTCCGTACAACACGCTCATCAATGTGGATTTTCCAGCACCGTTTTCGCCGATGAGCGAAAGAACTTCACCCGTATTGAGCGAAAGATTTACGTTGTCGTTGGCAACGACTCCAGGGAAACGCTTGGTGATTCCACGCAATTCAAGCTTCATGAATGAAGACTCCCCATGCATCACAGACTAATCAACTACATCACTACGACTTCAAAGCAAATCAATCGATCCGGGAAATGGAAACGGGGGCCGCTTTCGCGACCCCCGCTCCTACTACTGAATCGCTCCAAAGAGCGAAGAATTACTTGGTGACGATTGAACCGTCAATGATGCCTGCTGTTACTGCATCAAGTTCTGCCTGAAGCTCAGGTGTGATGGTCGAGGTGACAGAAACGCCAACTCCACCATTTTCGAGGGTTCCGAGGTAATCGGTTCCGCCGCCTGTTGCTGCAAGAGCATCCTTCACAGCCTGAAGTACTGCAGCGTCAATCTTCTTCAAAACTGATGCTACGTATACCTCTGCCTGTGTTGGGTTTGAAATTGCCATGTCAACGTCAACACCGATGATCTTCACTGCACCAGCTGAGTCCATTGCGAACTGTGATGCGCCGAGGCCTACTGGACCTGCGACTGGGAAGATGATGTCGGCGCCTTCATCGGCCATGCTCTTTGCAATGCTGGTTCCCTTGGTCTGGTCACTGAAGTCACCAGAGAAGGTTCCGTCCTGCGCAGCAATGTCCCAACCAAGAACCTTCACTGAAGTTCCCTTTTGAGCGTTGTAGTACTCAACACCCTTTGCGAAACCCTGCATGAAGATTGCTACTGGTGGAATGTTGATACCACCGAACGTACCGACGATGCCGGTCGTTGTGGTAGCAGCTGCCATGTAGCCAGCCAAGAATGATGGCTGATCAGTTGCGAAGGTAAGACCCTGAACGTTTGGTGCCGAAGTGTTGGAGTCAACAATTGCGAACTGAACGGTTGGGTTTGCTTCTGCTGCTGCCTTCGTTGCATCTGCGAGCAAGAAGCCCACAGTTACGATGACGTTGCAACCCTTGTCAACGAATGACTGAAGGTTTGGCTGGTAGTCGGCATCTGATGCTGACTCGAGGAGGTCGATGCTTACACCGAGTTCTGCTTCTGCAAGCTTGAGACCGTCATAGGCGTTCTGGTTGAAACCCTTGTCATCTACGCCACCGATGTCGGTAACTTCGCATGCCAAGCCTGCCGAAACCGCTGCCTCTGTTGTGTCTGTTTCAGCATCTGACGAACCGCAAGCGGCCAATCCAACTACTGCAACGAGACCAACAGCAAGACCTTTAAGTGTCTGCTTTCTCATTTTTCTTTTTCTCCCTCTTACGTGCCTCTAGAAACACGTATGTTTGTTGGTCGTATGAGCATAGTTCAACCGATTTACTCGGTTTTACCAAGTGTCGATCATCGGCCGTTTTTTACCCGTTCGGGGCAGTGGCGTTGGACACGCCGCTAAAACCCCGAAAATACGTTGCTTCGTGTCCGCCGGGTCAATGACATCGTCAATTTCAGTATGGCTAGCCATGCTGAGCGCACTACCCCTTACATATGCAGCGGCAATGAGGCGATCTTCTAGTTCTTGACGTTCTTCTGGTGTTCCAGCAGCATCAAGTTCCTTTTTGAACCCCAGCCGCACAGCACCTTCAAGACCCATGCCACCAAATTCGCCAGTTGGCCAGGCAACGATCATGTCTTTGGCATGAAAGCTTCCACCCGCCATTGCTTGAGCACCAAGCCCATAACCCTTGCGCAGCACCACGGTGATCCATGGAATGGTGACGCTTGCAGCCGTGACAAACAGTCTGGAAAAGTGACGTACTTGTGCTGTCTCTTCGGCTTGCGGGCCAACCATGAAGCCCGGCGTGTCACAGAGCGAAACAAGTGGAATATCAAATGCATCGCAGAGTTGCACGAACCGCGCCATTTTGTCGGCACTCGGCGTGTCTATCGCGCCACCTAGATGTGCAGGGTTGTTCGCGACAATGCCAACTGGCCTGCCCTCTATCCGTGCGAAAGCCGTAACGATGCCAACGCCAAATTCGGATCGCAGTTCAAGAACAGAATCAACGTCGGCAAGCGTGTTGATCACTGCACGCACGTCATACACGCGCGTGCGCTGCTCTGGAATGAGTAGGCGCAATGCTTCATCACTATGACGACTGAACCGAGTAGTTGCCCCTTGAAAATACGACAAGTATTTCTTTGCAACCGCAACTGCTTCTGCTTCATCGACAACTCGCGCGTCGACGACCCCGTTAGCGGTCTGAGTGGAAATCGGTCCGATGTCAGTTGGCTTCACCACGCCGAGTCCGCCGCCTTCAATCATCGCCGGACCAGCCATGCCAATGTTTGAATTTTCTGTAGCAATGACCACATCGCAACAACCAAGAAGCGCTGCGTTTCCTGCAAAGCAATATCCAGACGCGATGCCTACCAATGGAACGAGTCCGGAGAGTTGCGCGAACGATGCGAACGACATGACGTCGAGCCCAGCAACTCCTGGTGCATCGGTGTCGCCTGGGCGACCGCCACCACCTTCGGCGAACAGCACCACTGGAGTCATGTTGCGCTTCGCTACTTCAAAGATGCGATCTTTCTTACGATGATTAATAAACCCTTGCGTACCGGCAAGCACCGTGTAGTCATAGGCAACAACTGCGCAGTTTGTGTTCTCTATGCCAAATATTTTGGAGTTGATTTTTGCAAGACCAGTAATCAACCCGTCTGCTGGAGTATTCGCAATGAGGTCATCTTCGCTTCTGCGACTGCGTTGTGCAGCAACTCCAAAACTTCCGTACTCGACAAACGTTCCTTCATCAATTAAGTCGGCAACATTTTCTCGGGCTGTGCGCTGGCCTTTTGCATGCCGCTTCGACACCGCTTCACTTCTGGCTGCATCGAGTAGTAGTTCTTGACGCCGACGCAACTGCTCCAAGTCGGCACGTTGTCCTGAAGCAGTAATTGTGGTTGCAACCGCGCTCTGCGAAACACTCTCCGCAACGCATTCAGCAAGAATTTCACCTTCCGTCACCGTCTTTCCAACAGTTACAAGCAATGCTGAAATTCGACACGAAATTTCGGCGACTACAGGATGCTCCATTTTCATGGATTCAATAACCATTATTTCTGTGCCAGCAGAAACGACATCGCCAACTACCACCTTTACAGCGACAACTGTTCCAACAAGTGGCGAACGCAACGACGTAACAGTCATGCGCAAACTGTAGACAACTAGGGCTTACGCCTTTGCACGGGTGCGGCGTAAGAGCGGATCTGCAATACGCAATGCATTATCGGCAAATCGCATTACACGGCCGGCAGCACCTGGGGTTGTGGAATCGATGAGATTACCCATCACCGCAAGCGTGATGTCGGCAGCAACCTGCGATCCAACAGCAACTCGAAGCCCTGGCTTCAGTAACCACGGATGGCCGATGATAAAGCTGAACCTACGACCGGTGCGCAAGAACGCATCGAATCTCTCGCCTACTCGCTTGTCATATTCACTAGTTGCAGTTTCAGGGTTTTCCAAAAAGCACGAGATCGCAAGCATGCCCGACTCCAACGAGTAGTCAATACCTTCGCCATTCATTGGATTCACAAAACCTGCAGCATCACCAATAGCCACCCAACCTGGGCCATGTCTGCGCACGCAGCTCATTGGCAAGCGCCACGCACGCGGCTTATCTATGTAGTCACCAAGCGACCACGGCTCGCGAACGATCGATGCGTATTGGTCGAGCAACGTATTGAGATTAAGTTTCTTGAAACCCTTCATGGTGCTGAGTGCTCCAACACCAATGTTCACCGTTCCGTCGCCCGCCGGAAACATCCATCCGTATCCCGGAACTGGCGTTCCATGTTCGTCGCGCAAACTGAGACACGCTTCAAGATGTCGCTCTGCATGACGTGGAGTTGGTGCATACGCGCGAATTGCTAAACCAAATGTTTCATCTGGGTCGCGAACTGCGCCGAGCATTTTTGCAGCAGCACCTTGTGCGCCTGTTGCTAAAACAACAAGTGAGGCTTTGATGATTTCGCTGCCTACTTGCACGCCGACTACGCGGTCTCCTTCAAGTACTGGCAATGCTTCAGATTCAAATCGGGCTTCGGCGCCAGACGCGATGGCGATATCAAGCAGATGATTGTCAAACTTCTGTCGTGGCCAAACAGCACCATGGTTTGGAAAACGCGCCGTTGTTGGCCATGCCAACTCGCGTTGTGTTTTTCCGGCAATCATGCGCAAACCATCAATGCGATGCGCTACCGAGTAATCGATCTTCAATTCATCCAGCGCTGCTATTGCTCGCGGCGTTAAACCATCGCCGCAAACTTTGTCGCGTCCATATGGCCCTTTTTCAACAAGCAACACTCGAAGACCTGCACGTGCAGCAGTAATGGCAGCCGAGGAACCTGCAGGACCCCCACCGATAACCGCTACATCAAATTGCATAGTTGCGAGCCTGTCACCAACCGTTCAGCAATGCCAACATTGGCTCGCTACATATTGGACACAGTGGTGGGCCAGGTGGGGATTGAACCCACGACCAAGGGATTATGAGTCCCCTGCTCTGACCACTGAGCTACTGGCCCGAATCGTACTTCTTTAGCGAAGCAAACTGAGCCTAATGGCAGGACTTCGGCGAGGGTGCAACGTCAATACCTGGACTTCTGCGAAAAAAGCCACTGGGTTTCAGATGGAAGCCGGTTCGCTCTACGGGCATCACGGGCCAATCTTCGGTGCGCGGGATGTGGTTGGTGCCAAATACAAACCACAGAACAAGATCAGTGTTGTCAACAACACGATCTGCTTTCGTCCATTCAGGCAGTCCCGCCCCACCGGCATGTTGATATGGATAATCACCTGCCGGAAACTTCTCTTTCGATTGCTGAGGAGTCACCCACAGATGCTTATACATAAACCCTGCGCGCTTGCCAATAACTGACTCTGGAAGAGCGAGAGGAAATGTGGTGTGACCTGGAATCAATTTGTAACCAACGGCTTTACCCATGTGATTCTGTTTGCTCTTATTAACTACTTTCCAGAATCGTCCCACCATCGGGTCAATGAGTCGTTGCGCCACTTGCTCAGTTTTCAGAGTCGTCTCTTTGGTCTCGTAAGCGCCTCCATAGAGATTTCGCGGTCCAATCTCATGCGCAAATGAATCAACTTCAACCACGGTGTTGGCCGACCCCTCATTATCGCCATCAATATCAAGGTCAAGTCGAGCGCAAAAAATGTGTTGATGGTACGGAGCCCATAGGCCTGGTTCAATTTCGGTTGCAGACGGGTGACTGGCTCCAATGTGATCCGCCAATGTCAACACAATTCCTGTGAGTTTTGCCTCAAACTCAATTGAACCGTCTTGATAGAAATACCAGAAGTAGCCGTATTCATAGTTATTGATCGTCACTATTGACGAGACCACGAATCGACGACCGCGACGTACTTCAACATTTCCGTCAACATCGGTGTGCTTCCACAGAATTCCAAAATCTTCTTCGTGCATGCAAATTGCATTCCCTATTTCTCGCACCTCGCCAGCAGGGTTGGTTACAGCAACATCGAGATACACAATCTCTCCAAGGCAATCACAGCCAAGTGTGAGCGAGTTGGTGTAATTGCCTAAACCAAATTCGCCAGTATCGAATGCATTTTTGCGATATGAACCTTGGCTTTGATCACCATAGGGAATCACCAGTTCTGCAATCGACAGGCGGTGAGCAATCTTTCGCAACGCACCTTCGTCGTCAAACCACACGTCGTGCAACACCAAACCTTCACGCTGACAAAACCCAACCCGAAAACTCCATCGTTCCCACTTCACGTGATGACCGTCCAACTCGAACGAAACCCCTTCAGGTTGATGAATGGAAAGCGGCTTCAAATTGATCGTTGCGCCAGTTTGACTTTCGCGGTACGGACCAGGAGTTTGCGGGATTGCAATTTCAAGATCATCCTCAATTGCAACCACAGAAAAATCTGCAAGATCAACAACGGCATGCAGCCCAGATATTGGATGTGCATAAAAGTTTGCATTCGGTTCTGGCTGTAACCACATCGGAGTCCAGATCAACCTTCTACCGTCATCTAAATGTTGTGGAATTTGTGCACCAATTGACCACGTTTCCATTTGCACTGACGCAATATCGTCGATGCCTCGCGCACGCAACGCTGCGATAATCCGTGGATCAGCCTTCACCGCTGCGACTGCCATCTGCGACTCAACACTCAATATTGGCGCCTTGGCGCCCTCGATCACTTCCGTGCTGAGAAACTTGCCATCAACCGCAATTACACATTCCTGTACTTCGCAATTTGACTTATCGAGCACCGTCACACGTGCTGCCCGTTGAATCTGCTTACCCAATTTGAATTGAGCGAAGTCGGACTTTGATGGTTCTTCAACCTGCACCATTGCAATGAGGTGACGCTGATTAATGAGGAACCGCGATTTAAGAGCAACGACGATGGTTTCGAGTTCTGCTTTAGACAGCGGGTCTAGCGGGTGCGCTCGGGTTTCCATAACGAAAATGTAGTCGTATGGGCGTTACGCCGAGGGTGCTGCTACACCTCGTACATGGAGCTTTCGCTCCGAGGGTGGGGATCGAACCCACGACCCACGGATTAACAGTCCGTTGCTCTGCCAGCTGAGCTACCTCGGAAGGACGGGCATCAGCCTATCTAGTCATCTCATCAGTTCGTCCATCGCGGCAATGACCGCAATACATTCAGGATTCGCAATGGCTTCACTGTTTCGCACGGGTCTGCCATTCACGGCATCGGCAAGCGCCAACTCCACCAACTTATTGCTTCGCGTTCGCGGAAGATCGTGAACCTGCACCACTAGAGCCGGAACGTGTCGCGGCGTACATGCAACTCGAATGCGTTGCTTTAAATCTGCAACAAGTTCACTCGTAAACACTGCATTTTCTGTAAGACGAACGAGCAGCACAATGCGCACGTCGTTATCCCAATCTTGACCAAATACCAAGCTTTCAAGTACGTCTGTGTGCTGCTCCACCACTCGATAAATCTCTGCAGTTCCAATGCGCACACCACCTGGATTCAACGTGGTATCGCTGCGACCGTGAATGATCATCCCCCCATGCGATGTCCATGATGCAAAGTCGCCTTGCGCCCACATTCCCTGCAGACGCTCAAAGTAGGCAGAGAGAAATTTTGGCCCTGGCAGTGATTGATTTGGAAATCCTTCGTTTCCATCGTTCCAAAAACCAATCGGCATGCTTGGAAACGGTTGACGACACACCAACTCGCCCGGTGCGAGCGGACTGTTGTGCAGCGACATCAACTGTTCGTCTACAACATCAACCGCCATACCAAGCATCGGTCCTTGAATTTCTCCGCGATACACAGGTTTGGTCGGGTCTCCCCCAACGAAGCATCCACACAAATCTGTGCCACCCGAAATGGAAGCAAGATGCACGTCACTCTTCACTGACTGATACACCCAATCAAAACCCTCGGGTGCAAGTGGTGAGCCTGTCGAGCAGATCGTTCGTAATGACTTCAACGCGTGTGTGTCTTTTGGTTGAAGACTTGCTTTGCGTAATGAGTCAATGAATTTTGCAGACACACCGAGCAACGTGATGTTTTCTTCATCAACAATGTCGAATAGTCGTGACATTGTCGGCGCAGTTGGTGCTCCGTCAAACAACACCGCTGTTGCACCAGAAGCCAACACCGACACCAGCCAGTTCCACATCATCCAACCCGTGGTGGTGAAATACATAACGCGGTCGCCCGGTTTAACGTCGCAGTGCAACTGATGTTCTTTCATGTGCTGCAACAGCACACCTCCGGTGCGATGAATAATGCACTTTGGAACACCTGTTGTGCCTGACGAGTACAACACATACCACGGGTGATCGAAGGCAAATCGTTGAGGACTTACTGGAGCGCCGGATCCGCTGGCAACAAAGTTGTCGTATGCAATTGCATCGTCTGGAATCGTTGTTCCAATACTGCTGACGACAACTGTTGCAACAACTGTTGGTAAACCTTTGCGAATTTCCGATAAGCGATCGAGACAATCGAATTGTTTCCCGTTGTACAAATATCCATCAACTGCGAACAACACCTTTGGTGCAATCTGCCCAAAGCGATCGAGCACGCCATTGGTTCCGAAGTCTGGTGAAGATGACGAAAAGACTGCGCCAATCGACGCTGCACCAAGCATGACTTCGATCGCTTCAATGGAGTTTGGCAACCAAGCAGCGACTCGGTCGCCCGCCACCACTCCACGGGCTTGCAACGCAGACGCAATGGAAGCAACGCGACTGCGCAATTCGTCCCACGTGCGAACTCGCCGCACGCCTGCTTCATCAATTGCTACGAGTGCTTCCCCGCTGCCTGTCTTCGCCAGAAGATTCTCAACAACGCTGAGGGACGCATCGGGGAAAAACTGTGCAGTCGACATTGACGCACCAACTTGCGCTGGGACAAATGACCGGGGCCCTTTGTCGCCGACGACCCCACAGGCATCCCACACCAACGACCAAAACTGTTCTGGTTGGGCAGTTGACCATGCATGTAAATCGCCTGGTTCATTGACCATCTGAGCAAAACGATTCATTCCAGATTTAGCGATGCTCTCGCCTGTTGGCGTCCACAGGGCTTTGGCTACATCGGGCATCAGCACTAACCTAATGAAGTCGTTACAGGTATTGACAATTAGCGGTTTTGCAGACTGAGATCGAAGGGGAAATCATGAACTGGGGAGCATTTATTACGTGCGCTGTCACGGGCTCGGGAGAAACCGCGCATAAGAGTGACAAGGTTCCTGTCACACCGGAACAGATCGCAAACTCATGCATCGAAGCAGCCAAAGCTGGCGCCGCTGTAGTGCACATTCACGTGCGCGATCCAAAAACAGGACTCGGCTCACGCGACACCGACTTGTACGCCGAAGTTGTTGATCGAATTCGCTCCTCAGATACAGACGTAGTCATCAACCTCACTGCAGGTATGGGTGGCGACTTGGTTCTTGGCGGAGACGAGAACGTGTTGCCACTTGCTGCAGGCACAGACATGGTGGGCTCAACCGAGCGCCTCGATCACGTCACTCGACTACGACCGGAAATTTGCACGCTCGACTGCGGCACCATGAACTTCTCGAGCGGTGGCGACTACATCATGACCAACACACCAAGCGTGTTGCGCAAGATGGCAAAGATTGTGCAAGACCTCGGTGTTCGCCCAGAACTTGAAGTGTTCGACACTGGTCACTTGGTGATGGTGAAAGATTTGTTGAAAGAAGGCCTACTGGATGATCCAGTGATGATTCAGTTGTGCATGGGCATTGCCTATGGCGCACCAGACGACCCAAACACCTTCATGGCCATGGTGAACCAAATTCCTGAAGGCGCAGTGTTCTCTGCGTTCTCCATTGGTCGCATGCAGATTCCATTCGTTGCACAGTCAGTGCTTGCCGGCGGCAACGTGCGCGTTGGTCTTGAAGACAACTTGTACTTGAACCGTGGCGAACTTGCCACCAACGGCAAACTCGTTGAGCGCGCTGTCAACATTCTCGAGAACATGAACGTGTCCATCATGGGACCGAAAGAAGTTCGCGAAAAACTCAAGCTCACCAAGCACGCGTAAGGACTCGACATGAGCAATATCCCTGGTCTGAAAACCGTTGGCCTGCTCGGTGGCGGAGTCATCGGTGGTGCATGGGCGGCGCGCTTTGTGTTGAACGGTGTCGACGTGAAGTTGTACGACATTGACCCGCAGGCAACTCGCAAAATGAACGAGATTATGGTTAATGCACGTCGTGCATATTCCAAATTGACGCTCGCCCCCCTGCCCAAAGAAGGAACCATCACATTTGTCACTACTCCTGAAGAGGCAGTATCCGATGTTGATTATGTGCAGGAAAGTGCACCAGAACGCCTTGAGCTGAAGCAGGAATTGCTCGCTCGAGCCAGTAAAGCCGCATCACCAACCACAGTGTTTGGTTCATCAACTTCAGGGCTTCTGCCAACGCAGATCCAAAAAGACATGGTGAACCCAGAGCGTTTCGTGGTGGTGCACCCCTTTAACCCCGTGTACCTCATGCCACTTGCCGAAATTTGCGGCGGAGACTTAACCAGCGAAGCAACAAAATTGCGCGCGAAAGAAGTGGTAACTGCCGTTGGCATGAAGCCGCTCATGTTGAGTAAAGAGATAGACGGATTTATTGCCGACCGTTTGATGGAAGCGCTGTGGCGCGAAGCATTGTGGTTGGTAAATGACGGCGTAGCCACCGCAGAAGAAATTGACGATGCCATGCGTTTTGGACCTGGACTTCGTTGGTCATTCATGGGAACGTTCTTGGTGTATCGCATTGCTGGCGGCGAAGCTGGAATGCGTCACTTCATGGCGCAATTTGGACCATCGCTGAAGTGGCCATGGACCAAGTTGATGGACGTGCCAGAACTTGACGATGTATTGCTTGAAAAAATTGTTTCTCAAAGCGACGATCAAGCTGGTACCGCAACTATCCGCGAGCTTGAAGCACTTCGCGATGACTGCTTGGTGTCGGTATTCCAAGCGCTGCGCGGCAATAACTACGGTGCCGGAAAAGTGCTCGCCGAATACGAGCGTGAGCTGTTCGGCCGAGGCCCAGTCCCTGTTCTCGACCCACTTGCACCTTCTGTCTCGCACGAGATGATCATTCCTGCCGACTGGACTGATTACAACGGCCACACGAATGATTCGCGCTACTCACAACTAGCGAGCGAAGCAAGCGACACATTCTTTCGTGCAATTGGTTTCACACCTGAGTACCTAGCAACTGGACGAACGTTCTACACCGTCGAAGGCCACACTCGTTACCTTGACCAAACCCATTCGGGAGACAAGATCAAGGTGCTTACTCGTGTTGCTTCATACGATGAAAAGCGCATTCACTTGTGGTCTGAAGTTGTTCGCGAAGACGGTGTTGTTGCATTTACTGCAGAGCACATTTTCTTGCATGTTGACACCAATACTGGCAAGTCCTCTCCAATGGGCGACGAGATGATGACAAAACTGAAGCCAATCGGTGAAGCACACGCAAAGCTTCCACAACCAGTTGGCATTGGCCGACGCGTTGGCGAAAAGCCTGCGAAGTAGGAAGTCATGAGCGCAGTGGTGTGGACTCCGGGCACTGTTGTTCCCGCCCCGCTCGATCTGTACACCTGCAAGGTTGAGCAGGACTGGGTGGACTACAACGGCCACATGACCGAAGCTGCATACCTGACCGCAATGGGTTGGGGATCGGATGCGCTGTTTACCTACATTGGCGACAACGACGAATACCGCGCTGCCGGCAACTCGTTTTACACCGTAGAAACCCACATTGTGTACGAAGACGAAGCGTTCCTCGATCAGCCTCTTCATTGCACCACATTGGTTCTCGACATGGACGCGAAACGCATGCACATTTATCACGAACTGTTCAATTCTGACACCGGAAAGCGACTGTCCAACTGTGAACAGATGTTGGTGCACGTTGACATGAAATTGGGAAAGTCAGCGCCTATTCTCCCCCATGTTGCCGAAGCACTTACCGCGATTTACGAAGTACATAAACACGTTCCAACACCTGAAAACGTTGGACGCGTGATGAAAATCAAACACAAGTAAAGGACCGACATGAACTTTGAACTCACCGACGAACAGCAAGCAATTGTTGACACCACTCGCACGTTCACCGAAAAGGAACTCATCCCGCACGAAGAGCTTGTT
>Ga0208082_1000073_pt1 | contig 27211 bp, 28 predicted proteins | sample LakMenE09Jun09ns_FD_150683 | JGI IMG/M metagenome (GOLD analysis project Ga0208082, IMG submission 150683) | Freshwater microbial communities from Lake Mendota, WI - 09JUN2009 deep hole epilimnion ns (SPAdes) | ecosystem: Environmental > Aquatic > Freshwater > Lake > Epilimnion/Euphotic zone ... | reverse complement strand
TAATGCTTTTTATTGCACCAGCTAATTCACAACCAACAACATCTGTTGATGTGTAGACGCGGTAATAAGGTGTTGAAAACAACTCTTGAACCCTTGTTGCAATGTCAGAAGTTGGTGCAGCCGCTACAGCGCCAGCAGGTTGGCGCAGGATTAATTCATCCGCCAAATTTGGGCCTGTGATAATTGCATAATTCTTTGTGCCTAAGACATCAACAATCACTTCAGTCATACGCAAATCTGATGTGAGTTCGATGCCTTTTAACGTGCTCACAATGAGAGCATCTGGCGAAATCAAACTCTTCCATTCGATTAGTGCATCTCTTAAGCTCTGTGCAGGAATAGCCAGAACAATGATTGAAGAATGACTAAATGCCTCGGAGATCTGATCGGTAGCCTTGAGTTGATTGGGCAATACATGCTCACCTAAATACTTTTTGTTTGTGTGTGAAGTATTTATCTCTTTCACTAATTCGGGACTGCGACCCCACAGCAGAACGTCATTTCCGCAATCAGATAAGACTTGAGCCATGGTCGTACCCCATGCTCCAGCTCCCAAAACGGTGACTTTATTCATCAGCGTTTTTTCTTAAAGTTTCCAGTACGTGGTAAATCTGATGTGTGTGGGTCGAATATTTGAGCTGGTCTTTTTTCTCCACGAATATCTTCGAGCATCGTCGTCATTACATCCATAATATGTGCAGTCGCTTCTGCAAGTGCAATTGGGTCATCTTGCTTGCCATACCAAGGTGACATATCAATAGCTTTTCCTGCCCGAAGAGTTATCTTCGAACGTTTCCAGATACGTGGCGCCTTGCTGTATGGCGGCAATACATCGCCGATTCCCCAAGCGGCAACTGGGATGATTGGTAATTGAGTAATGATTGCTAAACGTGCAGCGCCAGTTTTTGCAACCATTGGCCATAGATTTTCATCGCGAGTAAGCGTTCCTTCTGGATAAATTCCAATTAAGTGCCCAGCCTTAAGCGCTGCAACTGCGTGATCTAAAGCTTTGCTGGCGTGCGTGGATTCTCTATCAACTGGAATCTGTCCAGCCGCTAGCAAGATGCGGCCGATAATTGGAACATCAAAGACTGATCGCTTGCCAATAAAGCGTGGTGCCCGACCATTTTTAAATAAAAATTGCGCAAAGAAAAGCACGTCGGCGTATGAGAGGTGATTGCTAATAACAATTGCAGGACCGGTTTGCGGGATGTTTTCTTTGCCCTGCCAGGTGCGCTTAGTAATCGCATTGAGCACCGGAATCAAGATAGTGGCGCAGATATTAAAGGTGGCGTTTGTCCCAAGGGGTTTACCAGTAGGCGCAGCGTAAGTAATCTGCTCGCTTTGCATGGGCCTAATCTAATAGCAAAAGCGCGGGACCACCGTGTTGGTGAGCCCGCGCTTTTGGAAAAAAGCTAATTACTTACGCTTCTTAGCCTTCTTTGTTGACTTCTTAGCAACTTTCTTGGCGCTCTTCTTAGCCTTCTTCTTTGGAGCAGCCTTCTTTGCTGACTTCTTAGCTGCTTTCTTTGGAGCAGCTTTCGCTACTGCCTTTGGCTCGATCTTAGGAGCTGGTCCAAGTTTACGTTCGCCAGAAATAACTTCCTTGAGTCCCTTTGCAGGAAGGAAGCGAGCCTTCTTTGAAGCCTTAATCTTGATTGTTTCGCCAGTAAATGGGTTACGTCCCATACGAGCTTTACGATCTACTTTCTTAAACTTTCCAAAATCATTGATCATGACATCTTCGCCACGTGACATTGCACGAACGATTGTGTCAAAAACAACGTCTACAGCGTGAGCTGCTTCCTTCTTGCTGTCGTTGAAGTGTGGGGCCAACGCGGCAATGAATTGGGCCTTATTCATCAAAATCCCCTTAGTTTTACGCTTAAAAGTTAAGCAATTGCTTAACGCGTACAAAACTTAACTCGCTAACAGGGGTGAGTCCAACATGTAATAAGGCGTGTCGCATTATTTTATTTTTATAAAAACATCAAAAAAATCCACTTTTTATGCGTAGAAATCTCTAAAGTTTTAGTTGAGAGTTTTTAACTTTTTCCTCACCCATCGAAAAAATAAGCGTAAAAATACTTACTTTCCAGTAGTTATTTCAAAATTGGAAGAGTTTTTGGTTTGTAATCAGCTCGAGTTTTTTCGAAAGTATCGATGGAATCAGTTTGTTTCAGCGTTAAACCGATGTCATCTAGGCCTTCCATTAAACGCCATCGGGTGTAGTCATCGATAGCGAAATTCAAAACCGTTGAGTCATAAGAAACCGTGCGAGTTTCAAGATCTACCGTAATCGCAGTATCAGGCTTGCTTTCAATTGCTGACCACAGAGCCTCAACTTCTTCCTGTGAAACGATGATGGTCAACAAGCCACCTTTAAGTGAGTTGCCACGGAAGATATCTGCAAAGCGAGATGAGATAACGGCTTTGAAACCATAATTTTGAAGCGCCCACACCGCGTGTTCGCGCGAAGAACCGGTGCCGAAATCAGCGCCCGCAACTAGGACGGTTCCCTTCTTGAAGGCTTCTTGGTTAAGGACGAAATCTGGATCATTTCGCCACGCAGCAAAAAGCCCATCTTCGAAGCCACTACGAGTAACTCGCTTGAGATAAACAGCCGGGATAATTTGATCTGTATCCACGTTGCTACGGCGAAGTGGCACTCCGGTACCTGTGTGCTTAATAAATTTTTCCATAGTCCGTATCCCTTACAAATCCGCTGGTGATGAAAGAGTTCCGCGTAGGGCAGTTGCTGCTGCTACAAGTGGGCTGACAAGGTGCGTGCGTCCACCTTTACCTTGGCGGCCTTCGAAGTTTCGGTTAGATGTAGATGCGCTTCGCTCGCCAACAGCTAGTTGATCTGGATTCATGCCAAGGCACATCGAACATCCTGCGCTTCGCCATTCAGCCCCTGCATCAAGAAAGACTCTATCTAAACCCTCTGATTCAGCTTGTAAGCGAACACGCGCAGAACCTGGAACTACGAGCATGCGAAGTGAAGAAGAAATTTTCTTGCCTTTAAGAATTTCTGCTGCAGAACGTAAATCTTCAATGCGACCATTTGTGCAAGAACCCAAGAAAACAGTATCAATTGCTATTTTCTTTAGTGGCGTTCCTGCAGTTAAGCCCATGTATGTAAGAGCCCTCTCGGCTGCACCACGTTCTTCCGCATCAGTAATTTCTGCAGGATTTGGAACGGATGCATTGAGAGGCAAACCCTGTCCGGGGTTTGTTCCCCATGTAACAAATGGTTCTAGTTCGTTTGCATCAAGATTGATTTCAACATCGAATTTCGCATCAGTGTCACTGTAAAGCGTGCTCCAATAAGCAACAGCTGCATCGAAATCCTTCGGTGCATGTGGTTTGCCCTTGATGTATTCAAATGTTTTTTCATCTGGAGCGATCAATCCAGCACGTGCACCTGCTTCGATGGACATGTTGCACACTGTCATACGAGCTTCCATTGAAAGCGCACGGATTGCAGAACCGCGATACTCCAAAACATATCCTTGGCCGCCGCCTGTGCCAATTTTTGCAATGATTGCCAAGATAATATCTTTTGACGTTACTCCTGGTTTCAAAGAGCCTTCAACGTTAATTGCCATCGTCTTTGGGCGAATCAGCGGAAGAGTTTGTGTTGCCAAAACATGTTCAACTTCACTCGTTCCAATTCCGAAAGCTAAAGCCCCAAAAGCTCCATGAGTTGAGGTGTGGGAATCTCCGCAGACAATTGTCATTCCTGGCTGCGTTAATCCAAGCTGCGGTCCAACCACGTGAACAATTCCTTGTTCGGCATCTCCAAGTGAGTGGATCCGAACACCAAACTCTTTGCAGTTTGCGCGCAAAGTATCTACTTGAAGTTTTGATACTGGGTCGGCAATTGGTTTATCAATATTAAGTGTTGGAACGTTGTGATCTTCTGTAGCAATTGTCAGATCAGGTCTGCGCACTGGTCGGTTTGTAAGGCGCAACCCATCGAAAGCTTGTGGGCTTGTTACTTCATGAATGAGATGAAGATCGATGTACAAAAGATCTGGTTCGCCATCTGCGCGACGAACAATATGTTCGTCCCAAATCTTTTCCGCTAACGTCTTAGACATCCAAGGCTCCTTGTGGACATCTCATTTATTGAGATGCTAATATCGTATCGTGGATAGAAATAATAGCGGAGTCGGCGTATTAGATAAAGCCGTAGCAATTTTAACCACCCTTGAATCAGGTCCGCACTCCCTCGCAGAGTTAGTAGCCGCCACTGGGATTGCCCGCCCTACCGCACACCGTTTAGCAGTTGCACTCGAACACCACAGGTTAGTTTCCAGAGATCTCACTGGGCGTTTTATTCTCGGCAAGCGCTCTGGAGAATTAGCAAGTGCGGCGGGAGAAGATCGATTAATTGCCGTTGCAGCTCCTGCGCTAGCAGCACTAAGAGATGCCACAAGTGAAAGCGCACAGTTATATCGCCGTCAAGGAGATGTACGAATTTGTGTTGCAGTTGCCGAACGTTTATCTGGACTTCGCGACAGTGTTCCAGTTGGTTCGGCGCTAACGATGCAAGCAGGCTCTGCTGCGCAGATTTTATTGGCATGGGAAGACTCAGAGAAAATTCACCGCGGACTCACTAACGCGCGTTTTACTGCGGCCCAATTAGCCGCTGATCGTCGTCGAGGTTGGGCGCAATCTGTTGGTGAACGTGAAGCAGGTGTTGCTTCTGTTTCAGCGCCTGTGCGTGGGCCAAATGGAAAAGTTATTGCCGCTGTAAGTATCAGTGGCCCAATAGAAAGATTAGGCAGACAACCTGGTCGAGTTCATGCCGCAGCTGTAGTTGCAACTGCTGCACGCCTTACTGAGCACTTAAGTAAAAACTAGTTAAGTAAATCTAACTCTCGCATGACGCGAGAAATCGTTGAGTATCCAAAACCCTTACGAGCAAGAAGAGATTCAATTCTGCGTATCTGAACTTCGGGTTCTTGGCGTGACATCGTTGATAACTTACGCATGCCAAGTTCAAAGGCCATTCGAAATTCGCTCTCATCGGTAATACCTTCAAGCGCTAAATCAATACTCTCTTGATCAACGCCACGTTGGCGCAACTCTCCGGCAATCGTTCGCTTGGATAATTTCTTTGAACGCGTACGAGACTCAGTCCACTGCTGGGCAAAATCTTGATCGTTGAGTAGTCCAGATTCGGTCAATTTATAGATGGTTGCTTGAGCAACATCATCTTCAACGCCGCGCTTTTTAAGGTGAGCGAGAAGCTCGCCCTTACTCTTGGCTCTGGTCACAAGTGCATTGAGTGCAATTGTGTGAGCTACTGAGTAAGGGTCGGAGCCTTCGCCTCTTTCAACCTTTACGAAATCAAGGCTAATTAGAAATCAACCTCTGCTGCCGCTTCATCGATTTCAGCGACTAGCGCAGGATCAACCTCTACAGGTGTTGCAAAGTGCGCACGAATCTTTGATTCGATTTCATTAGCGAGATCTGGATTATCGATAAGGAAGGCACGGGAGTTTTCCTTGCCTTGACCCAATTGATCTGCTTCGTATGTGTACCAAGCTCCAGATTTCTTGACGATACCGATTTCAACGCCAAGATCGATAAGTGATCCTTCACGTGAAATACCAGTGCCGTAAATAATGTCGAACTCTGCTTGCTTAAATGGTGGAGCCATCTTGTTCTTAACAACCTTCACGCGAGTGCGGTTACCGACTGCGTCTTGGCCATCTTTAAGCGTTTCGATGCGACGGATATCTAAACGAACGGAAGCGTAGAACTTAAGGGCCTTACCGCCAGTTGTGGTCTCTGGAGAACCGAAGAAGACGCCGATTTTATCGCGTAGCTGGTTAATGAAAATTGCTGTGGTCTTTGATTGATGAAGTGCACCAGTAATTTTGCGTAGTGCCTGTGACATCAAGCGAGCCTGAAGACCCATATGTGAATCTCCCATTTCGCCCTCAATTTCAGCGCGTGGAACAAGTGCTGCTACTGAGTCAACGACAACTAAATCAAGTGCGCCAGAGCGAACAAGCATGTCCATAATTTCAAGAGCTTGTTCACCAGTATCTGGTTGAGAAACAAGGAGTGCATCAATATCAACGCCGAGCTTCTTTGCGTACTCTGAATCGAATGCGTGTTCAGCATCGATGAATGCACAGATACCGCCAGCTTTTTGTGCGTTTGCAATTGCGTGCAATGTAAGTGTTGTCTTACCTGAAGACTCTGGTCCGTAGATTTCTACAACGCGACCACGTGGAAGACCACCAATTCCAAGTGCGATGTCGAGTCCGATTGAACCAGTTGGAATAACTTCAACAACTTGATTCTGTCGCTCTGACATCTTCATAACCGAACCCTTACCAAACTGACGTTCAATCTGAGCAAGGGCTGTGTCTAGAGCTTTGGAACGATCTGATTGTGCTTTTTCTGTAGCTTTGTCATTACTTTTTTCAGTAGCCACTTTTTTCCTTTCGATGAAACGTCATGTGACGTTGGTGTCGGTCCAGAAGGTACGGAGACCCACCGACGGCCCAAGCGCTTTGGAGGAAGGCTGTGGGCGGAGGATGGAACCGCTCTGGTTGTGCAGGCTTAAGGGTATACGAACATCTGTTCGAACGCCATATTAAGCGCTCGACACGCCGTTACTTATGTGGGGCGGTCTGCTCTGGATGGGCCTTACAGACGGCTCTCCAGATCTCATCGGGCTCAAGCCCGGCTGCGAGCGCCTCGTTCACGCTCTTGCTACCTAACTCTGAGATTGCGATATCTGCGCTAAAAGATGGCGCCCATTGCGGGCCAAAGCTTAAAAGAATGCGCTCTCGAAGATCAGAGATACGCATGCAGAAGTTGTGAGCTCTGTGCTCGAGATTGTTCTGGAGTCAGAGGTTGAATCACTTGAGCCAGTAACCATGCAATTGCAATACCCGCCTTTGTCTCTGAGCCAAGAGCACTGAGGAAGAATGCATCGATTGCGTGCCAAATCTTGTCATCACTTCGCATCAACATTGTGGCCACAATGGCTGGGTCATGCGAGCGCATTCCTGCAAGAGCTGGGTCTGCACTAATGGCGAGTGAGAAATACTCAAGAACTTCGGCCGGATTCTTTGGAGCATTCTCAAAGAGTCGAATAATCTCACGGCTTAAAAGTGAGTATAAAACAGCATCTTTATCGCGAAAATGGTTGTACAGGGTTGCGCGTGAAACTTCTGAAAGATCTGCGATATCAATCATTGCAAGATTCTTAATTCCTTGCGTTGAGATAATTTCTTTTGTTGCAGTTAGTAGAGCCGCTTCAGAACGAGAAGCCATTGCTCCTTGCAGTGCGTACAGATGAGGCACGTTTAGGCCAATTAAGCAGCGTCTACAACGCTTAGTGTTGCAACTTCAGTTGACTTAATGTGAAGAGATACATCGCTCATTACTGTAGAAAGCGTTAATCCAAGTGCTGTGCAAATAGCTGCTAAGAGTTCTGAGGATGCTTCTTTCTGTCCACGTTCTACCTCTGAGAGATAGCCAAGGGAAACACGAGCATCCCGAGCGACATCTCGAAGTGTGCGAGATTGCTCTGTGCGGGCAGCACGAAGGGTCGTGCCTACTGCTTCACGTAATAACATGGCGCCCTCCTTAATTTCTTGCCCTAGTTGTCTATAGCCCTAGTTGTCTCTAGCCCTAAGGATACGCGCAAAAGTGCCAATCGCGCTCGCGACAGTCCCACTTCGAATGTTTTCACGCTCCCCATCAAGGGCTAATTGAATGCTCTGGGTTACGGGCCCGGCAATGGCTACCCACACTGTTCCGGCGGCAACTCCATCGGATGCATCAGGGCCTGCAACTCCTGTGGTCGCTATTGCCCATGTAGTTTTAAACTTTTCAAGCGCACCTCGCGCCATTTCAAAAGCAACTTCTTCGCTGTACACAGTTTTGGATTTGATGAGATCTGCAGAAACTCCCAGATGAGATTGCTTAACTTCGCTGTGATACGCAATTGATCCGCCGACATAAATATCTGAAGAACCGGGCACGCTAGTGATTGCATATCCCAATCCCCCACCAGTAATTGATTCTGCTGTACTCAGAGTTTCATTTCGCGACTTCAAACTGGCGATGACATCTTTCATGGCAGAGGTAATTTCAGATGCGTTGCTCATGAAATTCCTTTCGCTTTATTTACTGGGCTTAAAGGCTGAGTAGATGTAATGAGCTCCAGTAACAAGAGTCAAAATTATAGCCACCGCCATGAAGCTATCTCTAAACCAGAACATGGTCTCGCTGAGTGGAAGCACATAGAAACCGACACCAAATCCTTGAAAGAGCGCCTTGATTTTTCCTCCGCGGTTGGCTGGAATGACGCCGCGTTTAATGACAGCTAATCTAAATAATGTAATTCCTATTTCGCGCGACATAATCACAATTGTTATCCACCATGGCATACGACCAAGAATCGATAGTGAAACCATCGCAGTTCCGATCATCGCTTTATCCGCGATTGGATCAAGGAACTTACCGAATTCAGTTATGGTGTTTCGACTGCGCGCAAGATTTCCATCCAAAATATCGCTCAAGCCCAAGACGAAAAATATCCACCAAGAGATGATTTGCCACGTCGGATCATCGCCACCATTTTTAAATAGCGCATAGGCGCCGACAGGCAAGAATGCGATGCGCAGACTCGTAATGACATTAGGAGTCAGAAAGCCAGGTAATTTCATTCTGCTTCTGCCACCAAATCTGCGCCAACACTTTCTATAACCACAGCATCAACATACTCGCCAACTTTGAAATTTGTTCCGATAAATGCGGTGGTTCCATCAACTTCTGGACCTTGGTGCGCTGCTCTGCCTTCTTGCAGTTCGGCATCTTCAATAAGGACGCGAACTCGTTGCCCGATACGCATCCGTGCACGTTCTGAAACCATTTCATCAGCCAAACTAGATAATGACTCTACGCGCTCAGCAATTACTTCGGGTTCTAATTTATTTTTAAGTGATAGCGCCTCAGTGTTATCTTCATCTGAGTAACCAAAAATTCCCACTGCATCTAGTTGGGCCTTCGTAATAAATTCTGCAAGACCATCAAAATCTTCTTGTGTTTCACCAGGAAAACCGACGATGAAGTTAGAGCGAATTCCTGCCTCAGGGTCCAGTGCTCGAATTTGCGTGATGAGGTGCAAGAACTTTTCACTGTCACCAAATCTGCGCATAGCGCGAAGAACCGTTGGACTTGTGTGTTGAAAAGAAAGATCAAAGTACGGAGCAGTTTTTTCGGTGGAAACCATCGCTTGAAGTAATGACGGGCGCATCTCTGCTGGTTGCAAGTACGAAAGGCGCACTCTTTCGATGCCGGCTATGCCTGCGATTTCTGGGAGTATCGTCTCCATTAAACGCAGATCGCCTAAGTCTTTTCCATAGGATGTTGTATTTTCGCTAACAAGAAATAGTTCTGAGACGCCATTGGCGGCTAACCACTTCGCTTCTTCTAAAATCTCAACTGGACGCCGAGATACAAAGGAGCCACGGAAATACGGAATCGCGCAGAATGAACATCGGCGATCGCATCCGGATGCGATTTTCAATGGCGCCCATGGTGCATTTCCCAGACGTTTACGAAAGAGAGTGCCTCCTGCGCCCACTTTGGATGCGTACTCTTCATCGCGGACAGCCGCTCTTTCGACGGGAGCAATTGGAAGTAATGATCTGCGATCTCGCGGAACATGTGGCGTATGAGAATTTCCAGAAACAATAGATTGCAAACGTGCCGAGATGTCTTTGTAATCATCGAAGCCTAAAATTGCATCTGCTTCAGGCAACGCTTCAGCTAGTTCTTGTCCATATCGCTCAGCCATGCATCCAACAGCCACAACAGCGCGTGTTACACCGTGACCTTTTAAGGAATTAGCTTCGAGTAAAGCATCTACAGAATCTTTTTTAGCTGATTCAATAAAGCCACAAGTATTCACAAGCGCAACTTCAGCTTTTTCTACATCATCAACGAGAGTCCAACCATCGGCTGCTAAGCGGCCAGCTAACTCTTCAGAATCAACTTCATTACGGGCACAGCCAAGGGTGACTACTGCAACTGTGCGACTCATTGGGGTGATGTTACAGGTTATTGCGTGAAGTTATGAAGTAACCCCATATGAAACTGTAACTACTTCGCCTTCGTCACCAATTTGCTGTGCGGCTTTCCCATTTACTGAGACATCTACTGCCCCGGCATTGCCAACCTTAAGACTTAAGCGAGTCGTTGCACTGAAATTTAACTTTTGTCCATTTCGTACTTGCCCACTATACAAAGTTGTTCCATTGGAATCTGAAACAAATAACCAAGAATTGGCACGCACAGCTGTAACGCTGACGGAAACTCCTGTGCCAGAAGAATACGTATCGCGAACAACTGACGGCGTGGAAGTAGCGGCAGGTGTTGATTGAACTTCAGAAGTCATCGAAGGTTGTGGTGTGGCAGATTCAGAAGCAACAACTTCTGGGTTTGTAACAGTTGTTGTCTTTGAATTAGAAATAATTATTTGAACCGCGGCAAGAAGTGCCAAAGTTGAGAGTGAAATTCCAGCCAATGTTTTCCAAGAAATAGTCTTCTTATCAACTGGATTTGTCATCACATTATTTTCGGCAAGCATTTCTTGAATTCGACGTGGTTGCATGGATTGTTCATTTTCGTACAATTCAAGAAGTAATTGAGAATCCATTTTGATGAGTGGCGCAATGTTTCTTAAGTGCCCACGAGCATAAGTTTCACCGCCGCATTTGGTGAAGTCATCACTTTCAATTTCTTTAAGTAAACCGGCACGAATACTTGTGCGTTCAGAAAGATCGTCAATACTTAGACCCGCGTCAATGCGGGCCTGACGTATGACTGAACCTAATGACATGTAACCTCAAAAAATAAAGTTGGGGGTGAATTGCTAACCCAATGGTAGACCCGAGGGGGGAACACGAATAGCCCGGATGCCACTTTAGGGGTCATATCACCCCAATTTCTCGCGCCTATAAAATGAACAATTAGTAATCGCGAAGGGTTGCAAGCACCGAATCGAGTTCATCTGGTTTGACCAGCACTGTGCGCGCTTTGGATCCTTCGGATGGTCCAACAATTCCGCGAGACTCCATTAAATCCATCAATCGTCCAGCTTTTGCAAAACCAACTCGCAATTTTCTTTGCAACATTGATGTTGAACCGAATTGCGTTCCAACAACAAGTTCAACAGCTTGTAACAAAATATCTAAATCATCGCCAATATCTTTATCAACTAACTTTGCTGTAGAAACTGGCGCTGTTACATCTTCACGGTATCGAGGAGATAACTGTTTCTTTACGTGTGTTGTCACTGCTTCAATCTCTCTTTCAGATACGTACGCGCCTTGAATTCTTATTGCTCGACTTGCTCCCATTGGAATAAAGAGTGCATCACCTTGTCCTACTAGTTTTTCTGCACCCGGACTATCCAAAATTACGCGACTATCTGCAAGAGATGATGTGGCAAATGAAAGTCGAGAAGGTACATTCGCTTTAATCAGACCAGTCACAACATCAACACTTGGTCGCTGCGTTGCAAGAACAAGGTGAATACCTGCAGAACGAGCGAGTTGGGTAATTCTTACTACAGACTCTTCAACTTCTCGTGCTGCAACCATCATCAAATCCGCAAGCTCATCGATTATTACTAGCAAGTAGGGGTATGGCTCAACAATGCGATCACTGCCTGGTGGCGGAACAACTTTGCCTGCGCGGACTGCTTTATTGAAATCATCAATATGCCTGTAACCAAATGTGGAGAGATCCTCATAACGTAAATCCATCTCACGAACTACCCACGTGAGAGCGTCAGCTGCCTTCTTCGGATTAGTAATAATTGGAGTAATTAAATGTGGGATTCCTTCATATGCGGTTAATTCGACACGCTTGGGATCGATAAGAACCAATCGAACATCATCGGGTGTTGCGCGCATCAAGATCGATGTGATCATCGCATTAATCATTGAAGATTTACCCGCACCGGTTGCTCCAGCTACGAGCAAGTGAGGCATTTTCGCTAAGTTTGCACACACAAAATTACCTTCAACATCTTTGCCAAGGGCCACCAACATTGGGTGATGATCTTGTCCGGCAACGCTTGATCTCATGACATCGCCTAGTGCAACAATTTCACGATCGGCGTTAGGAATTTCAATTCCAACTGCGGATTTTCCAGGAATTGGTGAAAGTATTCGCACATCACTGCTGGCGACAGCATATGAAATATTCTTAGCCAAGGCCGTAATGCGCTCAACTTTTACAGCGTTACCGAGTTCAACTTCATATCGCGTGACAGTTGGTCCACGCATAAAACCAGTGACTTCGGCATCAATTTCAAATTGCTTAAATACTTCCGTAAGGGAGGCAACAACGCTGTCATTAACTTTGCTCTTCGCCTTGGCTGCAGGCCCAACACGCAAAATATCCGGCGGTGGTAATTCATAATGAGAATCACTTGAAAGCAGGAGTTGGACGGGTCTGGCATCTTTTTGAATTTGTTGTGTCGTAGGTTTTGGCATTGCCACAGTAAATTCTTCGTCGAACTCTTCTTCATCTAACTCTTCTTCATCTTCCGCTGTCGAATTCCAATCCGCAACAACTGGAGATTCAAAGGGAGGAGTTTCAGAGATTTCGAACTCCTCATCGCTTTCACGACGAGAGGGTTTGCGATCCCACAACCAGCGCAGAACTCCAGAAATGCGTGAGAAAACTTCTGATGCTGGAGTTGCAGTAACCACCAAGATTCCAAATACAAATAAGACAACAAGTACCGGATAGGTAAGCATGGATGTCATCAGTGCAACAAGTGGTGTTGATACTGCGTAACCAATCCAACCGCCACCTTCACGAATAGCTGTAGCACCTGTTCCGGCAGAACCATTGAGTAAATGCGCTAGACCATTTGCGCTTATTAACAACGTAAGAGTTCCAACAATGATTCGACCAGTTGCGGCCTTCTCATCTGGCACTCTAAATAATCTGATTGCAAAATACACAAGAACAAGGGGTGCTATAAAACCAACTCGACCAAATGTTCCGTATACAAATGCGTAGACTGCACGGCTAACAACATTGTCTGCATGCAACCATGCACCAGCACCAGCAATAATTGCCAAAATTAATAGTGCAAAAGCTGCGCCATCTCTTTGATGAGTGGGATCAAGGTCTTTTGCACCTCGTGCTATGAAACGAATTGTGCTTCCTAAGGCTTTTGAAATTCCTCGCCATAATCCGCGCAGTCCACGAACTAAAGCGTTGCCTGCTTTGGAGCGCTTCGTAGAACTGCTTTTTTTCTTAGCCACACTATTTATCGTAATTGCTCAGCAATTATTGAGTTGGCAGGCGCGCCGACTTAGAGAAAGTTAGAAATTTCAAACCTCTATAACTAGCGGAATAATCATTGGACGGCGACGGTGTTTTGCGCCAACCCATCCCCCAATTGTTCGACGTACTACTTGCGAAAGTTGATGTGTTCCATTGATGCCTTCGACGACCGCGGCAGCAAGTGCCTTTTCAATATCTATTTTAACTTCATCAAATAGCGAAGCATCCTCAGCGAAACCACGTGCATGAATATCTGGTCCTGCAACAATTTTTCCACTCTGTGAATCAATAACAACTACAACTGAAATAAAACCTTCTTCGCCCAAAATTCTTCGATCTTTCAATGATGATTCAGTAATATCACCAATACTCTGGCCATCAACAAAAACAAATCCACATGGAACGCCACCAACAACCTGTGCGACGTGATCTACTAAGTCAACTACAACGCCATTTTCAATCACGATTGTGTTCTCACGTGCGACGCCAGCATTAATTGCAATCTCTGCATTAGCTTTTAAATGTCGCCACTCTCCGTGGACGGGCATTACGTACTTAGGTTTAACGATGTTGTAGCAATAGAGCAATTCGCCAGCAGCAGCATGACCGGAAACATGCACCATTGCATTAGCTTTGTGCACAACTTTTGCACCAAATCGAGTTAGTTCGTTAATAACTCTAAACACCGAGTTTTCATTTCCGGGAATCAAGGATGATGCCAAAATAACAGTATCGCCGTCTCCCACTCGTATTTGATGATCACCATTTGCCATACGTGAGAGAGCCGCCATCGGTTCGCCCTGGGAACCAGTACAAATCAATACAACGTTGTCATCGTATGAATCTAATTCTTTTGCATCAAACAAAATACCGCTTGGGATATTTAAATAACCTAAGTCGCTAGCTATTCCCATATTGCGAACCATCGAACGACCGATGAACGCCACTTTTCGGTTGTGGATTGCTGCCGTGTCTATTACCTGCTGAATTCTGTGTACATGAGAAGAAAAGGAAGCAACAATAATTCTGCGTTTTGTAGATCTGAAAACTCGATCTAGTACAGGCATAATCTCTCGTTCAGAGGCAGTGAACCCAGGAACATCGGCATTTGTTGAGTCGACGAGAAAGATATCAACGCCTTCATCACCTAATCGCGCAAAAGTTCTTAGATCAGTAATGCGCCCATCTAGTGGCAATTGATCCATCTTAAAATCACCGGTGTGCAAAACACGACCAGCAGGAGTATTTATAACAATTGCGAGTGCATCTGGAATTGAGTGATTAACTGCAACAAATTCGAGATCAAATGGCCCAACATCTTCTTGGCCGCCCTCGCGCACTTCACGTGTAAGTGGAGTAATTCTGTGTTCCTTTAGCTTTGCAGTAATCAAAGCCAGAGTGAGTGCTGATCCATAAATAGGAATATCGCCACGTTCGCGTAGTAGATACGGCACGGCTCCAATGTGATCTTCATGTCCATGAGTAAGAACTATTGCAATAACATCGCTCAGACGTTCTCTAATGTAAGAAAAATCAGGAAGGATTAAATCAATTCCTGGTTGATTCTCTTCAGGAAATAAGACTCCGCAATCGACAATCAATAGTTTTCCATTGCATTCAAAGACGGTCATGTTGCGACCGATTTCAGCGAGACCTCCGAGAGCGACAATGCGCAATGCGTCTGGCGCTAATTTAGGAGGAGTTCCGAGCTCTGGATGCGGATGTGTCATGAGCGAAGAGTTACGCCACCTGCGCGTAAGTCTTCACGCAACTGTGCAATTTGTGCATCCGTTGCATCTACTAAAGGTAAGCGCGTATATCCGCCAGGAAGCCCCATCAAATTAAGAGCTGCTTTAGTCAATATCGCACCTTGTGTGCGGAATGTTCCAGTGAAGACTGGTAGAAGTTTTTGATGAATTTCAAGCGCACGTGAAGTATTTCCAGCAAACCACGAATCAAGTAATTCGCGTAAATCTTTACCAACAGTGTGACCGCACACTGAAACAAAACCTACTGCACCAACTGAGAGCAACGGCAAATTCAAAATATCATCACCTGAATAGACAGGTATTCCACAACGCTTGATCACCCAAGAAGTTGAAGCAACATCTCCCTTTGCATCCTTAAGCGCAACAATACGAGGGTGTTCAGATAATTTCACAATCGTGTCTGGTTCTATTTGCATTCCTGTACGTCCGGGAATGTCATACATCATTACGGGCAGATCAGCTGCATCTGCGATCGCACGAAAGTGCGCTTCAATTCCGGCTTGTGGTGGTTTGTTGTAATACGGAGTTACGACGAGTAAACCATCTGCTCCAGCTTTTTGTGCACGTAGTGCTTGCTCAACCGAGTGCGATGTTTCATTATTTCCAGCACCTGCTACAACTTTAGCTTTTCCTGCAACAGCGTCTTTAACTACTTTGATAATCTGATCTTTTTCATCATCACTGGTTGTTGGCGCTTCACCAGTTGTGCCATTAACAATAATTGCGTCATGGCCTGTAGAAAGAAGATGCTTGGCTAATGTTGCAACGCCATCCCAGTCAATGGATAAATCCTTCTTAAAAGGAGTCACCATCGCAGTAGATAGCCGACCGAATGGCGCTGGCGTTGTCATGGGCTAAGGCTATCGCCTAGTTAGGGCGCAATGCGTCCAGATTTCTCAAATGCCTTATGCGTAAGTGGCATTAATTTTGCAAATTCGGCTTCCATTTTCTCTGCGACCATCTCGATCTCTCGCTGAGGATAACTTGGAAAGTGTGATCCTTCGCGAGAAGTTCGAAGCGATAAGAAATTCATCAGAGCACGCGAGTTCATTGAAACGTACATAGATGAGTAGAGACCGACTGGCAAAACAACTCGAGCAACTTCACGAGCAATGCCTGCATCCAACATCTTCTGATACTGATTATATGCAACTACGTAAGCTTCTTTCATCGCCTTAACTGAAGTCTCGTATTGTTCGGGAGTTCCATCAACAAATGTATAAGCACCAGTTTTTCCAACTTGAATTAGTTTGCGTTCAGTACTTGGAATATAAAAAACTGGCTTGAGTTCGCGATACCGACCACTCTCTTCATTGTATGAAGCAATACGGTGGCGCATAAACTCACGGAAAACAAAAATAGGTGCTGATACAAAAAATGTCATTGATGTGTGCTCAAATGGTGAACCGTGACGTTCGCGAGCTAAATAATTAATCAAACCTTCTGAACGTGCTGGATCTTCACCGATTTCATCCATCGATTGTTCGCCCGCAGTTGAAACACGTGCTGCCCAAATTACATCAGCATCACTTGCACTTGCTTTGACAAGTTCTACTGTGACATCACTTCTAAAAACAATATCGGACTCGCTCATGAGGCGACCTTATCCATTAGCTGCTTTGCGCTGTTGGATTTATACGGCAGAATACGGGTGTGTCTAGAGTCTCTTCCCCCACATTTCGCGACTCTCTCAGCGTCTCCTTCACTGTTGGTGCATATGGAGTTGCATTTGGAGCCGCAGCAGTAGCAAATGGATTTAGCGTTTTGCAAAGTTGCTTACTCTCTCTTTTAACTTTTTCTGGCGCCTCACAATTTGCAGTAATTGGTGTAATTGGAGCCGGTGGAAGTGCAATCAGCGGAATTGCTACAGCTTCACTGTTGGGATTTCGAAATGGTTTATATGGAGTGCTTATGGCTCCGATTCTTAAGGTGCGCGGATTCAAACGATTGGTTGCAGCGCACATAACAATTGATGAATCAACTGGCGTAAGTCTTTCTCAAGAAGCGCGCGGCCCCGAAGCAATGCGTGAAGGATTTTGGTTAACTGGATTTGGTGTGTTCATTTTTTGGAATTTGTTTACTCTCGCTGGCGCACTTGGTGCCAAAGCTATGGGCGATCCATCTGCATGGGGATTAGATGCAGCTGTCCCGGCTGCGTTTTTAGGACTTGTCTGGCCACGACTTAAAAGTTCAACTGATAAGACTCTGGCAATCATTGCAGCAGTTTTTGCAATTGCGACAACCCCATTCTTGCCAGCTGGTTTACCCATTATTGGTACTGCAGTAATCGCCGTAATTGCGGGATTGCGGGTTAAGAAATGAATAACACTCTATGGATTGGTGTCATTGGTACCAGCGTTATAGCTTTTGCACTGAAGTTTGCGGGCCATAGTGTCCCCGAGAAATTGTTATCGCATCCACTCATTAAAAGGATTAATCTCCTTATACCAATTGCCTTGTTAAGTGCACTGGTTGCCGTTCAAAGCGTTACAACAAAGAATGCGATTGTTATTGATCACAGACTAGCGGGGTTGTGCGCAGCGATTTTGGCACTCATTTTCAAAGCGCCCTTTCCCATTGTTGTTTTAAGTGCAGCCATTACATCAGCTGGTTTCTACAACTTTTTCTAGATAATGGAAAGTGACTTTAGCTTTGCCGTTAAATCCATATCTGATGGCTCAGTCAGATGTGTGCCATCTGAAAAAACAATGACAGGAATTGATTGAGCTCCACCATTGATTTCGCGAACTTTATCCGCTGCACTGAGGTCTGCTTCAACATCGATGTCTGTGTATTCGACACCTAATTCAGCGAGCAATCTCTTTGAGCGACGGCAATCTCCACACCAGTCAGCGCCGTACATTGTTATTTGATCTTTAGACATGTCATATTCCTTTACATGAATTTATCTAGGCCGTGAGTTAGACCTTGATTTTTTACAACACTTCTAATTCCAAGTAACACACCAGGCATAAATCCTGCGCGATCGAGAGAGTCATGACGAATTGTAAGAGTTTCTCCAACTCCCCCAAATAAAACTTCTTGATGGGCAACCAAACCTTGTGCGCGAATTGAATGAATTGGAATATCTCCTACTTTGCTTCCGCGAGCACCTTCGAGTGATCCCTTGGTTGCATCCGGCATCGGTTTCATTGAAGAGCTCTTACGCGCTTCTGTCATTAATTCTGCAGTGCGCGCTGCAGTTCCACTGGGTGCATCTACTTTGGCTGGGTGGTGCATTTCAACAATCTCTGCAGATTCAAAGTAGCGAGCAGCTTTTTCTGCAAACTCCATCATCAGGACTGCGCCAATTGCAAAATTTGGTGCAATTAGAACTCCAACTTTTGGATGCTTGGACAATTCTTTGGTCAATGAGTCGATTCGAGCTTGATCAAATCCCGTTGTTCCAACGACTGCGTGGATGTCGTTGCTAATTAAGAATTCAAGATTTTTCATGACGCTATCAGGAGTTGTGAAATCAACTACAACTTCAGCTTTGTTACTTAACAACTGATCTAAAGAATCTCCTAGATCAAGTTGGGCAACGAGTTCTAAGTCAGATGAGTTGGTTACGGCTTTAACAACTTCTGCGCCCATGCGACCACGAGCTCCAAGTACGCCAACACGAATACGTGAACTCATCGTGTGCTTCCTTTCGCGAGTACTTTCTCGAAATGCGCTTCGCTCTTATAGGGACCTACAACTCCAAGGGTAGGCGTTTTTGTAAGGAACTCGTTGGCAATAAGGCGAATATCTTCTGGTGTTACGCGTGCAACCGCCTTGAGAATTTCATCGAAGCCCATGATCTCGCCGTAAACAATCTCGCTCTTGCCGATTCGACTCATGCGAGATCCTGAATCTTCTTGGCTAAGTACTAGTGAACCGCGAACGGCGCCCTTCGCTCGTTCAATCTCTTCATGTGACATTCCATTATCGGCTACATCAGCCAAAACTTCCTGAATGATGTTTACAACTTCAATTGCTTTGCTTGGGTTACAGCCTGCATAAAATCCAATTTGTCCTGAACCTGCAAATTGTTGAGCGTATGAATAAACAGAATACGCAAGACCACGTTTCTCGCGAATTTCTTGAAACAGACGTGAAGACATTCCGCCGCCGAGGGCTGCAGATAAAACGCCCATCGTAAAGCGACGATCATCATTTCGCGTCACGCCTTCCATCCCATAAAACATGTGCGCTTGTTCGCTCTTGCGATAAATGATTCCTACTCGACCTTGTTTTCCACGCTTTACAGTTGTATTTGGTCGAATCTGTGGAGTTCCACTAACGTCTAAGAAGTTATCGCGTGAAAGCGCTTCTTCGACCATCGCAACTACTCGCTTATGCTTAATATTTCCAGCTACGGCAACAACTAAGTCTTGAGGCAAATAACGCTTCTTGTAATAGTTGAAAACACTATTACGTGTCATGTTATTGATTGAATCTATTGTTCCAAGAATTGGGCGCCCTAACGGAGTATCTCCGTAATAAGTTTCGGCATATAGGTCATGGACTAAATCACTCGGATCATCATCGCGCATAGCAATTTCTTCTAGGACTACCTTGCGCTCAGCATCTACATCTTCTGCCGTAACAATCGATGAAGTAATGAGATCAGAAATGACATCAACTGCCATGGGAAGATCTGAATCGATGACACGTGCGTAGAAGCAAGTGTATTCCTTGCTAGTAAAGGCATTCATTTCGCCACCAACAGATTCGATGGCTGAAGAAATTTCTAAAGCATTTCGGCGTTGTGTGCCTTTAAACAATAGGTGTTCTAAAAAGTGAGAAGCACCAGCAACAGCTGGTGCTTCATCACGTGAACCTACATTTACCCAGATGCCTACGGCTGCACTTCGAACTGAAGATACTTCTTCAGTGACGATGCGCAGACCGCTAGGCAATACTGTGCGACGAACTGACATTTATTCGGCTGAAGCCGCGCCTTCTTCAAGAACTGGAACTAGTGAAAGCTTTCCCTTTGGATCGATTTCGCCAATTTCAACCTGAATCTTGTCGCCAACCTTCATAACTTCTTCTAGGTTCTCAATGCGCTTTCCGCCATGCATCTTGCGAATTTGCGAGACGTGGAGCAAGCCATCTTTACCTGGCATAAGTGAAATGAAAGCACCAAATGCTGCAAGCTTTACAACAGTACCGAGGTAGCGTTCGCCAACCTCAGGCATCGTTGGATTAGCGATTGCATTAATTTGTGCGCGAGCAGCTTCAGCTGATGGACCATCGGTTGCACCGATATAAATAGTTCCATCATCTTCGATAGAAATATCTGCGCCAGTCTCATCTTGAATCTGGTTGATGATCTTGCCCTTAGGCCCGATTACCGCACCAATTTGATCAACTGGAATCTTTACAGAAATGATTCGTGGAGCAAATGGACTCATCTCATCAGGTGTATCGATTGCTTCATTCATCACATCAAGAATTGCAAGACGCGCTTCTTTTGCTTGTAGAAGTGCGCCAGCAAGAACTGATGCTGGGATTCCATCGAGCTTTGTATCTAATTGAAGGGCTGTAACGAAGTCCTTTGTTCCAGCGACCTTAAAGTCCATGTCGCCGAATGCATCTTCTGCACCAAGGATGTCTGTTAAAGCAACGTATTCAACTTTGCCATCAACATCATCTGAAATCAGACCCATTGCAATACCTGCAACTGGTGCACGTAGTGGAACTCCAGCGTTTAGTAGTGCCAATGTTGATGCACAGACTGAACCCATAGAAGTTGATCCATTTGAACCAAGCGCTTCAGAAACCTGACGAATTGCGTAAGGGAACTCTTCGCGACTTGGAAGTACTGGTACGAGTGCACGTTCTGCAAGAGCACCATGGCCGATTTCGCGGCGCTTTGGAGTTCCTACACGACCTGTTTCACCAGTTGAATATGGTGGGAAGTTGTAGTTGTGCATGTAACGCTTGTGATTTTCAGGATTGAGAGTATCGAGCTGTTGCTCCATCTTAAGCATGTTAAGAGTTGTGATACCAAGAATCTGAGTCTCACCACGTTCGAAAATTGCTGAACCATGAACGCGAGGAATTACTTCAACTTCAGCAGATAGTGGGCGAATATCGCGCAATCCACGTCCATCGATACGAATCTTGTCGCGTAGTACACGTTGACGAACTAATTTCTTAGTGAGAGAACGAAACGCAGCAGGAACTTCCTTTTCACGTCCTTCAAATTGCGCACTTACTGACTCTTTAACAGAGGCACTAATTTCATCAATCTTTGTTTCGCGTTCTTGCTTACCTGAAATAGTAAGTGCCTTAGCGAGATCAACTTTCGCTGCCTTTTCTACGGCTGCAAAAACATCATCTTGGTAATCCAAGAAGACTGGGAAATCAGCGGTTGGCTTTGCAGCAACCTTCGCAAGCTTTGACTGTGCATCACAAAGAATCTTAATAAATGGCTTTGCAGCATCCAGACCTTGTGCGACAACTTCTTCAGTTGGAGTTGGTGCGCCACCCTTAATGAGATCAATGGTGTGCGTAGTTGCTTCTGCTTCAACCATCATGATAGCTACGTCATCTTTAGTTACGCGACCAGCAACAACCATGTCAAAGACAGCATTATCAAGCTGTGAATGATTAGGGAATGCAACCCATTGTCCGTCAATCAAAGCAACGCGAACGCCGCCGATTGGTCCAGAAAATGGAAGACCTGCTAGTTGTGTTGACATTGAAGCGGCGTTAATCGCAATCACGTCATACATGTGATCAGGATCTAGTGCCATAACTGTTACAACGATTTGTACTTCATTGCGAAGACCTTTAACGAAAGATGGGCGCAATGGGCGATCGATTAAGCGGCATGTAAGAATCGCATCTTCTGATGGACGTCCTTCACGACGGAAAAATGATCCTGGAATACGACCAACTGCGTACATCTTCTCTTCAACATCTACTGTTAAAGGAAAGAAGTCGAATTGATCTTTAGGTGTTTTAGAAGCAGTTGTTGCTGAGAAGATCATTGTTTGATCATCTAAATAAACTGCTGCTGCTCCGGCTGCTTGCTTTGCAAGGCGGCCTGTTTCAAAACGAATTTCTCGTTTTCCGAACTTGCCGTTATCAATTACTGCAACGGCGGATTGAATCTCTTGACCCTCCATGGGTCGCTCCTATTCTCGACTACAGCCGAGTCGAGCACAATGAATCTTCGATCGAAGTTCACGGACGTGCAACTTTCTTGCACTCATATTCCGGAAACCACTACCGAGGACCATTGCCCACACGGCTAGTAGTTGTGTCTAATTAACGGCGAATGCCGAGTTTTTCAATAATCGTTCTGTAACGATTGATGTCTGTCTTTGCGAGGTACTGAAGAATGCGTCGACGTTGACCAACTAATAACAAAAGACCACGACGGTTGTGGTGATCATGTGGGTTGGTTTGAAGGTGATGAGTAATCTCATCTACACGCTTTGATAACAACGCGATCTGAGCTTCAGGGCTTCCTGTGTCAGTAGCGGAGTTGCCGTACTTAGCAACGATTTCTTTCTTTACTTCTGGTGTTAATGCCATTTCTTGCATCTCCTTTTACTTGGCCACGATGGTTGCCGGTCTGCCACACGGAAACTCTTTTTCTCGTTGGACGTGGCAAAGGTTACCAGCGGGGTTGTGGATAGAGGAAATCGAGGCTATTCCTCGGTCAATTCCCGCGCACGTTGGCAATCTTTCGCCATTTGTTCAAGTAGCGGATCAAGACCATCAAATTTGAGGGTATCTCGCAATCTCCACCCAAATTCAATCGTTGCTCCTTGATCATATAAATCTAAACCAACTTGATCGAGTGCATACGCTTCCACTTGTCGGGCGCGATCACCATCAAATGTTGGATTTGTACCAATCGAAATTGCAGATGGCCATCGATTTATTCCAACTGTTAGCCAACCTGCGTACACGCCATCGGCTGGAATGCATTGACCTTCGATATTTCCTAAATTTGCAGTGGGATAACCAATTTCGCGGCCACGTGCTTCGCCGTGAACAACAATTCCATCTAAACGATGTGGGCGACTTAATAAGGTGCGTGCAGATTCAACGTGTCCTTGAGCTACAAGTGTGCGAATTCTCGACGAAGAAATACTCTGTTTCTCTTCTTCTGAAAGCGAAAGAACGTGAACATCAAAATTCTTAGATTGACCACTGGCACGTAAAGAGTCGATATTTCCTTGGGCTTTGTGGCCATATGTGAAATTTTCACCAACAACTATGTCCGTTGCCTGCAATTGATTAATGAGAACACTGTCAACAAAAGCTTCAGGTGACATCGAGGCAAACTTTTCATCAAATTTTATGACTGCAACTTGATCTGCATTGTGAATCTTAAGTAATACAACTCGATCAGCCAGAGTAACTAGTAACTTAGGTGCCCGTTCTGGAGCAAATACTGTTGCTGGATGCGGGTCAAAAGTCAGTGCAATTACAGAACCGCCATCAGCAATTTCTTTGGCACGATTAAGAATCTCTTGGTGCCCGCGGTGAACACCGTCGAAGACACCAATCGCAACCACGCGCTTACTCATGTTTATATTCTGCCACTTCAATTCGCCGGAGCGAAAACTGCGATGGGTTTTGCGCCATCATCTCGATTTTCAAGTAAAGCAATTAATTCATTGGAAGATGAAATCGCAGCATAAATCCCAGCTGAGGGTGATGCCGAAATCTTGCGGCCAAAAGATAGTTCCTTCGCTTCTTCCGCATTGAGATCACGAAGTTGAAAGATAGATCTAGCAACATCGACTAAACCCAGAGTTTTGAACTCTCCGGCTTTGAACTTTTCGAATGTGTTCGCTACGTCTTCACCAAAACTTGCTACGCGTGTGCGACGTAAGAATGTTAGGTGTCCCCCAACCTTCAATGATGCTCCAAGATCGCGCGCGATTGCTCGAATGAATGTACCTGCAGAACATGTCACTTCAATATCGATCTGTATTGCATCATCAGTTCGGCTGATTTCAAGAACATCTAATTGCGAGATTGTTACTTCGCGAGAAGCTAATTCAAATACTTCACCTGCTCTTACTCGCTCATGCGCCCGTTTGCCATCAACTTTGACAGCAGATACCGAACTTGGACGTTGCGAAATAACACCACGCATCGAAGATAAATCTCGTTGGATATCTGCATCAGTGATTGCATCTAAGTCGCTCTTACTTGCACGCGAAATAACTTCGCCCTCAACATCATCTGTGATGGTTGCTACACCCAGAGCAATTGTTGCTCGATACGACTTGTCGCCATCAGTTATGTATTGAAGTAATCGTGTGCCGTGGCCGAAACCAAGAATGAGAATGCCTGTTGCCATGGGATCAAGAGTCCCAGCGTGCCCAACTTTTCTTGTTCCTAGGACTCTTCGACCAACTGCAACAACGTCGTGACTAGTCATCGCACCAGCTTTATCTACAACTACAAATCCATCCGTTGCAGACATATTGTTCAAACGTCATCCCAATTAGTTATGCGATCTGCTGGTGCTGGTTTATTGCTGTTATCAATAACTTTTGGCGCTTTATATGCATCTGGTTCTCCGGCATACTTTGCTTCTTTTCGTAATTTAGAAACTTCGGCGTCTTGTTCGCGAACTTTTGCAAGTAATGAGTCAAGTGCTAGAGCACTCTCTGGCAATCCATCAAGAAAGAATTCAATGCTTGGTGTTACGCGAACTCCCAAATCTTTTCCTACAGCAGAGCGAATTACACCTTTTGCGCTCTCTAGAGCGGCCGCAGTGGATTCACGTTGTTCGTCATCGCCGAGCACCGTATAAAAAATTGATGCGTGTTGTAAGTCGCCAGTAACACGAGCATCAGTAACTGTTACAAAACCTAAACGAGGGTCTTTAATTTTGCCCTCGAGTAGGCCTGCAACAACAACTTTGATGCGGTCGGCAACTTTCTGACTGCGATGCGATGAACCCACGTTTTATGCCCGCTTCTTCTCGCGCATTTCGTAGACCTGAATGGTGTCTCCCACTTGCATCTCTTTCAGTGTTCCAACACCAATACCGCACTCAAATCCTTCACGGACTTCGGTGGCATCGTCTTTGAATCGCTTAAGCGAATCGATTGTGAGGTTATCTGTAATAACTTCACCATTTCTCATCAAGCGAGCTTTCGCATTTCTGCGAATGATTCCATCAAGAACCATCGATCCGGCAATGTTTCCTGCCTTGCTGGATTTAAAGATGTCCCGAACTTCTGCGTTACCAAGAACAAACTCTTCGTACTCTGGCTTGAGCAAGCCCTTAAGTGAGAGTTCGATTTCTTCAATTGCTTGGTAGATAACTGAGTAGAAGCGAACTTCAACGCCTTCTTGATCTGCAAAGATTGCGGTTTGTGGTTCTGGCTTAACGTTAAAGCCAATAACAACTGCAGTTGATGCTGAGGCAAGTGTGATGTCACTCTTTGTAATTGCACCAACACCGCGGTGAATAACGCGAAGATCTACTTCAGCGCCAACATCGAGTTGTAGCAATGCATCTTCGAGCGCTTCAACAGAACCACTCACATCGCCCTTAAGAATAAGGTTAAGTGTTGTGATCTTGGATTGCTCCATGAAGTCTTCGAGTGAAACCTTCTTGCGTGCCTTGGCGAGTTGAGCATTTCGCTCAGCTGCTTGACGTTTTTCTGCAATCTGACGCGCGGTTCTGTCTTCATCTGCGACCAAGAACGTATCGCCAGCACTTGGTACGGATGTAAAGCCGAGTACCTGAACTGGACGAGATGGACCTGCTTCAGAAACATTTTCACCGTGCTCATCTAGCATCGCGCGAACGCGACCAAATGAACCACCGGCAACAATCGCATCTCCCACTTTGAGAGTTCCGCGTTGTACGAGAACAGTTGCAACTGGTCCACGACCACGGTCGAGGTGAGCTTCAATTGCAACACCACGTGCCTCATCATCTGCGACAGCACGTAAATCAATTGCAGCATCAGCGGTCAAGAGAATTGAATCGATCAAGGCATCAATGCCAAGTCCTGATTTTGCAGATACGTTTACGAAAATTGTTTCTCCGCCGTACTCTTCTGCAACCAGGTTGTATTCAGTGAGTTGCTGGCGAACCTTGTCAGGGTTTGCGCCTTCTTTATCAACTTTGTTTACTGCCACAACAATTGGAACATCTGCGGCTTGTGCGTGATTGAGCGCTTCAATTGTTTGAGGCATGACGCCGTCATCAGCTGCAACAACTAGAACTGCGATATCGGTGACCTTTGCACCACGAGCACGCATCGCTGTAAAGGCTTCGTGACCAGGTGTATCGATAAAGGTAATCGCACGATTTGTTCCGTCGTGGTCATGGTGAATTTGGTAAGCACCGATGTGCTGAGTAATTCCACCAGCTTCGCTCTTAACAACTTCAGTCTGGCGAATTGCATCGAGTAAACGAGTCTTACCGTGATCAACGTGACCCATAACGGTTACGACTGGCGGACGTGCAACGAGTCGATCTTGATCAAGGCTTTCAAGCTCTTGACCTAGGTCGATATCAAAGCCCTGTAGTAATTCGCGATCTTCATCTTCTGGGCTAACAATTTGGATGACATATCCAAGTTGTGCACCAAGAATTTCAAATGTATCTGCATCAACTGATTGTGTTGCAGTAACCATTTCACCTAAGTGAAAGAGCGCAGCTACTAGTGCTGCTGGATCTGCACCAATTTTTTCTGCGAAGTCAGCAAGGGATGATCCGCGACGCATGCGAATTTGCGTCTTTCCATCACCGTGAGGAACAACTGCACCACCAAGTTGTGGTGCCTGCATATTGTCGAATTCATCGCGCAGTGCTTTTCTGCTCTTCGGTTTGCGTTTGCTGCTCTTACTTTGATTCTTTCCGAATGCACCACCTGCGCCACCGCGACCGCCGCCACGATTTGGTCCACCACCTGGACGACCACCTGCTGCAGGTGCACCGCCACCAGTTGTTTTGTATGGACTTGAATTATTTGCACCAGTAGATGGCGCACCAGTACGTGGTGGGAAATTTCCTGTTGAAGGTGGTCGCGGTGATGATGGACGCGCAGCAAAACCTGGACGCACTGAACCTGGACGTGGTCCTGACATACCTGGAC
>Ga0208082_1000070_pt1 | contig 27719 bp, 18 predicted proteins | sample LakMenE09Jun09ns_FD_150683 | JGI IMG/M metagenome (GOLD analysis project Ga0208082, IMG submission 150683) | Freshwater microbial communities from Lake Mendota, WI - 09JUN2009 deep hole epilimnion ns (SPAdes) | ecosystem: Environmental > Aquatic > Freshwater > Lake > Epilimnion/Euphotic zone ... | reverse complement strand
TAATATAGACGGTACAGGAGGTATTACAGTTAGTTGTATTATTAGTGGTAGTAATCCACTTACTAAAGCTGGTTCAGGATCAGGTGTTTTAGCATTAAGCATAGGTAATACGTATACGGGCAAAACTTTTTTAACCGAAGGTACCGTTAGCGCAAGTGGAGAAAGTGCTTTTGGTGCCAATCCTGCTTCATTTGTTGCAGACCAAATTACTTTTAACGGTGGCACTTTATCAGCATCTGGCAATTTAAACTTTAGCAGCAATAGAGGTTTAACCTTTACTGGTTCAAGCAATATCATTAATAGCAATGGGAATACGGTAACATTTACAAATGTTGCAACTGGTGCAGGTGGATATACCAAAACAGGAACAGGTATTTTGGAATTAGCAGGTGCGCACACTTATTCTGGTACTACCACTTTAAGTGCTGGTACTTTGCAATTGGCAGGTGGTAATGTTGGCTCAGTTGGAGCAATCACTAGCAGCCCAATTGGTACAAGTACATTAATTTTAAATGGTGGCACTTTATCTTCTAACAATACCACAGCTAGAACTGTTTTAAACGCTACTTCTATTGGTGGCGATATCACTTTAGGGGATGCAACAAATACAGGTGCATTAACCTTTGATGCTGCCACAACTATATCTGGTGCTACACGTACGCTCACTACAGCAAGTGCTATTACATTTGCAGGTGCGATTGGTGACGGGGGTAATGCGTATGGCATTACTAAAGCTGGAACGGGTACCCTATCACTTACTGCAGCAAATACTTACACCGGTTTAACTACCATTTCTTCAGGAGGAATATTGCAGCTAAATCGCACAGGCGGCACAACTATCCCTACTACAAACGATGTGACTATCAGTGGCGGCACTTTGCAAATCTCTACCGATCAGACGCTCAATGATGTGACCTTAAACTCTGGCACTTTAATAATCGATAATGGAGTTACTTTGACCATCAATGGCTCTTTCACGGGTGGGGGAACTATTCAAAATGATGGAACCATTGTATTAGTAGGTCCTTCAAGTTTTCCAGGAGCTACCACTACGATATCAGCCATGAATAACCTAGCTATCGACCGTGCCAGTAATGTTACGCTCGATCAGTCTATAACCATTACAGGAAATTTGACCTTGACCAACGGAAAACTCATTACGGGTGCATGTAATTCTACTACATCGAATATTGCACTTACTATGGCGGATAATGCGACGATTACAGGCAGTAGTAGTGTGAGATTTGTGGACGGTATTCTGAAAAAAACGGGAAATGATCCGTTTACCTTCCCTATAGGTAGCGGTGCTAAGTATGCCCCTGTTTCCATATCAGCGCCATCTGTCAGTACAGATCGATTTGCTGCTTGCTATACCGGTTCTAACCCAAATAGCAGTTATAGTATTACATCAAAAGCTGGTTCACTCAATAATGTGAGTAAAATGGAATACTGGCATATCAATAGAGAGGTGGGTACTAGCTCTGCCAATGTGACTCTAAGCTGGGATACCATAGCTCGAAGCGGTCCTGTGAGGGATATGACTCTGCTACGCGTATGTCACTGGAATAGCTCTAGCTCACAATGGACTGATTTAGGTCAGACAGGTACTACAGGATCAAATGCCTCGGGTACTATAACTTCAGGCTCAGTTACCAGTTTTAGTCCATTCACTCTTGGTTCTAGCGGCTCGGCCAATCCTCTCCCTGTCACCTGGGCCTATTTTACAGCTCAAAAAACGGATGGCGGGAATCAGTTAGACTGGGGGACAGCTTCTGAGAAAAATACCAGTCATTTTGAAATAGAATACAGTGTAGATGGAAGTCAATTTATTGCGATGAATAATAAAATTAACGCAGCTGGGAATAGTGCACATCTGCTTGAATACAGGTGTATTCACAAATTGTCGCCGCCTCTTATTTATTATAGAATCAAACAGATAGATTTAGATGGCTTATACGATTATTCTAAAACAATCATCCTGAAGAATAAAGATGTCACAAGCAAGAATTTTATTAAAGTGCTACCTAGCTATGTTCAAGGCCAAGAACCATTGACTATACAAGGATATGAATCCAATATGCCGTTCGTATTCTATGAAATAATCAATGGACAAGGTCAGCGCATCCTATCTGATAAAATTCCTACGATTGATGGTTATTTTCATCATAGTTTATCTTTAGAAATGTATCCAACAGGTCTATACTATCTTCGAGTATTTAATTCAGATTTAGACAATATATATCAAGGAAAAATCAGAAAATAGGATAAATAATTTTAACCACATAGAGCTCATAGTAATGAATTTAGTTAATTTTACTTCTTCCTTTTCTATGTAAAAATTTATTTTCTATGCATATAAATGTCCCCCCTATAATATTTTAAGGCCAAGATAGGCGATTTGCTTTACGCATTAAACCATTTATAAATTTAAACTAGTCAAAAATGATTTTGTATAATACCGTGGTAATTTATATTTCCCGCACATGCGGGATTACATAAATACATACGGTATTAGTGGGCATGATTTCATCTTAAATTATATGTGTCCTATGTGTTTCATTCGTTAATTTCCTTTTAATTGCTTTTATTGTAACTTATCCTATCAGAAAATAATTTCTCCTGTTATTTTTCTGGGTCTGCTTTTCGGTTTTCATGTTGTGAATAGCAGACTTTACTTTTTCTTAATATCTAATCAAAGGCTTTCCGTCTAGTTTTGAATTTTAAAATAATAACTTAAGCGTCCATGTATGAAATAGTCTTAGCTATCCTAGCCGGGTTAGTGCTTTTCTTATTTGCTGTCCACAGTCTATCCGAAGTGATCCAAGCTGCTATGGGCGAAAATGCCAAGGCATGGATATTGAAATTCACATCCAATACCTTTTATAGTGTGCTCACAGGAACGATTGTCACCATGCTTTTAGACTCTTCTTCTGCGGTCATCATTATCACCATCGTTTTCGTCAATGCGAAGTTATTGACCTTTCGACAGGCCATGGGCATCGTACTCGGAGCTAATATAGGCACTACGTTTAGCAGTCAAATCATCGCTATGGATGTAGGAAAGTATTCCCCCGTTTTATTGCTTATTGGATTTATACTATTATTGGCGGCTAAGTCTGAGAAAATAAATAATACTGGAAAAGTGATTTTATATTTTGGAGTGTTATTTTTTGGATTGTTTACTATGGAAAAAGCCGTAGAGCCTCTACGTGATTCTCCTCAGTTTATGCTTTGGCTTCAAAAAACAGAAAATCCATACATTGGAGCTTTGATTGGAGCATTGGTTACTCTGGTTATTCAATCCTCGTCTGCGACGGTTGGCATGACCATTATTTTGGCAAAAAAAGGTATGCTGAGTTTAGCAGGCAGTATTGCAGTCATGCTAGGTGCGGAATTAGGAACATGCAGCGATACACTTCTCGCTACGATCAAAAGCAATCGCGAAGCAGTCAAGACAGGTATGTTTCATTTGATATTTAATCTTTCGTCAATTATAACAGGATTGATCCTATTTAAACCATTTCTTGGCTTAGTCAATTACCTCAGCGGTACTGTGAGTATAGAACGAGCAGTAGCGAATTCTCACATGCTATTCAATATTGGCGGGGTATTAATTTTTGTATGGTTTTTGCCTTATTTTGAAAAGTTATTAAATCGCATATTTGATGTTAAACATAAATATTAATAAAGAATAAAGACCTAATCTGGCACTTTCAAAAAATCTCGAAGGGATTGAATATTTATAGAACCCAGTGAATGGTGTTTCATTCGGCCCCTTTGATATCATCAATTCATTACTAGTTATATCAAAAAGCCAGTGAATCAATGAATAAACTTCAATATAGTTTTCAATATCTGTTCTACACCTATAGCTATCAGGAAAAATCCTATGATTCTGGACAAAGCATTTAATCCACTTGAGCCAAGTACCTTAAATATAAACTGCGAAGATTTCAGAATTACAAATATCAAAACTACTACCAAAATCAATGCTATACAAATAGAAAATACATCAGAAGTATTGGGATATAAATTTCGATAACCTATCAAAGTAGAAATGGTACCAGGCCCAGCTAGCATAGGAATAGCCAGAGGGGTAAACGCAATTTCAGATTTAGTGCTCAGTTCTTCTTCTATAAATTTTTTCTTCATTCCTTTATGCTTATTGAATGTGCCAGTCAAGAGGGAGAAACCTGAACTAGCGATCACTATACCGCCACCTATTCTCAAGGAATCTATGGATATTCCGAAGAAATATAAAAGATGATTACCGAGAAAAAAGGAAACCAGCAGAATAATAAATACGTAAAGACTAGTATAAAGAGAAACTTTAGTGATATCTCTTCTCGACATATCTGTAGTCAATGAAAGAAAAATAGGAATCGTACCAAAAGGATTGATGATAGAGAAGATAGCTAGAAATACTTTGAAGATTAATTCCATTTTAGGTTTATAAAAAATAATGCCGACGATACTTTATAAATAGTCAAAAAAATACGATGCTAATTGTTGTATGTCGGCATTACTTCTTTGATTATAATTTATATAATATATTGACATTAATTGCAAACAATCATTTAAGTTTAGTGTCGGGTATAAGAAATAAGCCGCCCCCTTACGGAAGCGGCCGTGAAAAAAATTGAACTAATGAAACTAACTGGGCTCAGCTAGAGTCATTTTTTGAATTTAAAATCTAAGGAAAGAAGAAATTTTAAAACTCCCACCTTAAGGTGTATAAAAACTTATTTATTAACTACAAAACATGCAGAAAAAGTGTATTGTATCGCAAAACTTGCTAGTTTATCTCCTTTGCGCTCCACGCTCTATCTTTTGTGTTATAAAAAATTTTTTCATCTGGAAACTCTATCCAAAAATCTGGTTGTGAATTTTTCGTATAATAATTGGAAATATCTTTTTTATTTACAATCTTATCGAATAATACTTTTGTTTTTGTATTTAGTTCTGGCATATCCATTTTCCAGGTTCTGCATATCTCTTCATAGTATATCAATGAATCTTTACTCATTTTCAATCGCCCAATAGTAGCTACTTTCTTTATCTTTAAGCTAGGAGCTATTCGAGCTATAGCAAAGTAAGTGAATCCTTCCTTATCTACATAATATTGCATTAACTCAGCAGAATTCGCTTTCGCTTGATAATATGAATCGTGTTCCGTATCAAATATTTGAGAATGATTCACATGCTTGGGACTTCCTTCAAAATAGCGTACTATCTGATTCTTAAACATAGAGATTTCCCTTTCAGATAGCTGCTCACTAGGATTTGAATTAATGGCACTATCACAGCTTAACACTAAGAATAAAGTAGAAAGTAAAAGATATTTTATCATATAATAATTAAAAGATAAAGCCTCAAAGATAACTCGATGAGGCTTCACAATTATAATTTCTTTCTTGTCTTAATATGCTCTTTCATTTGGTAGGAATTCAGCCCAACCTGAAGTCCAGTCTGTAGCTCCGAAAGCTCCTCTGAAGGTAACCGCTTGCAATGAAGTCAAAATAGCATCTGTAAATGAAGCTCCTGTGCTTAATGATCCAGAAGTAACAACAAATGGAGGTCCTGCAGAATAAGCATTTACTGCATTGCTACCAAAAGCAACACCAGAAGATAGTCCTAATGCAGCAAACTGATCTGCTGTAGCTCCTCGAAGGGTAGTATTTGTAGCATTCCATAAAGCAGAAACTGTATTACGAGTAGCCGTCATTCCTGTACCTACTGTAAAGGTATCTGCACCACGAGTTACTAAGATATTATTTAGCAATTTACCTGTACCAGCAGCATAATTATCTGCTACTGATTGCTGATTTAAACGAAGTCCTCTTGGGTAGCCAATGAAAACCGAGTTAGCAATAGTCACAGCGGTTCTTCTTCTCAAATCTATCGAATGTTGATAATTAGCATTTACAGACTGAGCATCATTAGCGCGCGGTCCTACACAAGTAAAGTTTGAGAATACACCTGTAGTTAAAAAAGCAGTAGCATTGTCGGTAGGTCCATTATCACACTCAAATGAGTTAGAACCTGATTGATCAGCAAAAGAAGGATATCTAACCTCCAAACCGAATTGATTCTTTCCTGAATAACCGAAATCCACATCATAACTATCATCCCATGAAGCAAACGAAATTAAATACTTACCATTTACTGTTCCTCCAAACCACTCAAAACCATCGTCGCCACCAAAAGAAACTTGACAATACTCTAAAACAGTTCCGCTACCAACAGCACCTAAAGTGATAGAATTGGTTTCATTGTTTGGAGTCAATTCTATACCAGCATATTCTACACGTACATATTTCAATACACCAGAGTTATCCGCAGGATCAGTACCACCATAGACAGCAGCAGGCGTTATACCTTCAATTTCAGGATTCGTCTGATTCACTGGTGCATTACCTAGAATCACAAGTCCACCCCAGTCACCTCTGTCTCGAGAGCCAGCAGGCAAATTTGAAGTAAATAAAATCGGCGCAGTAGATGTGCCTTCTGCCATGATTTTACCACCTCTATCAATAATTAAGGTGCCTTTAGTAGCCTTGTCACCCTTGATGATAGTGCCTGCCTCAATAGTTAGCACCACTCCTGTTCTTACAAATACTTGACCTTTGATAAGGTACTTTTTGTCTTTGGTCAACGTTCTTGTAACCAATTCGCCTTGTAGAATTTCTACATTAGCTGTATTAGTTACAGGGGCAACAGGATCTTTCTCACACCCAATAAGTGTCATGCAGGCTGCGAATACAGATAGCATTAATAAATTTGTAATTTTTTTCATTTGAATTTAATTTAATAGTTAAAAGTTTTTTGTGTTAATTGTTAAAATTTATAGGTAATATTAAAATTGAAAGCAGCACCTAATCTATGGACAAAAACGGCATCATCGTTATCGTCAATTTTCTTATCTAAGTTGGAGTCTTGATAAAATTGGAATTTAGTGTTGAGTAGATTGGATACTCCAAACTTATATGTCAGCTTTTTAAATGTCTTAGATATAGTGATATCTACCTGATCCCTTGCCAATTCATATATGGTAGCCCATTGTTGGGACCCTACTGAATAAATTCGATCTCCAAATCTATTATATATAATATTCGCATCCCAGCCATTGGCTTTATTGCTGTACCCGAGTGCTAAGTTAACCACATACGGTGACTGACCTTGCAGTGCACGCGTCCTATCCTGCGGCGCCACTGACGTGCCCAAATCCACTTCTGAAAAGATATAAGAGGCATTCAAATTGACCGATAAATCTGACAAAAAGCCTGTCTTAAAAATCTCTTTAAAGGATTTTCTAAGTTCTAACTCTGCTCCATAAATCATGGCTGAATTAGAGTTGGTATATCTCATTCTTCTTTGCTGACTCACGGTTGGTAGCGTAAATTCAATAGGTCTATCAAATCTTTTGTAGAATAAGCCTAAACTTGCAGTCTCTTGCTTCGTTGGATATATTTCATATCTAAAGTCAAAATTATCTATGGTTGCCGTAGTTAAATCTTTGTTGCCATCCACTTCTGTATCCTCCTTGAAATTATAGAATAAAAACGGCGCTATTTCTCTAAACTCCGGGCGATTGACCGTGCGACTATAGGCTAGCCTCAACACATTCTTAGGATTAATGTTGTAACTTAGATTAAGCGATGGCAGTATAGATAGAATAGGTTGCTCTAACACGAGTGGTTGAAATCCTTGGAATCCATTTACTTTCAGAATATTGTTTTCAAAACGAACCCCTCCTGCTAAAAGGAACTTATTCACAGGCAATTCACCATACAAATAACCTCCAAATAATAAATTAGAAGCATCGTATGAATCACTTTGATTGGAGCCTTCTCTCAGCACCCAGCCATTAGCAGCCGTCACATTCGGTTGGCTAAAAATAGCACTCAAAGGCTGCTGGATAAGCTCTTCCCTTCTACTGATATTAACATTGCCCGGTATGACATAGGAGAAGTATCTCGCACTAAAGTCTCTCGCTTTATAGTCGCTAAATAAACCCGTTTTGATTACGATATTGCCTAGATCCTCTTCACCTTTTACTTGTTCGATTTCTATAGTATAGTTCAAACCCGCACTTCCTGACATTTCATTCAAAGCTGAATAGAATCTTCCAGCATCAAATGGATTCGAGCTAGGAGGGTCAATCATTCTAAACGAATCTTCCGGTCTATTTTCAATTCTGAATGTTCTAAATCTTCTCAAATCTGGCAGGATATCATTGATTGCATTTCCTCCCAATAACCAATTGAGTTTTTGATTCTTCGGTAATTTATGTTCGCCATTAAGTTGAGAGGTTAAAATACGTCGACCAGAAAATCCATATTCGTAGTTCTTTAAAATTTGACCATTTCGCTGATCAAGATCATAGCCTTGTCTCAGTGTAGAAAAATTTTCTCCTATCTGATTGTATAAATTTTTGAACGTAATTTTATGATTAGAATCAAGTCTTAAAGACCAATTGGACAATAAGGTTACTCGAGCCTCATTGGAATAATATTGATCGCTAAAGTCTCTTTGAAGCTGAGCTGTAGTGATGGTGCTTGTGAAATCATTAATAAAGGTATTGACATCCTTTTGATAATTTTGAAACTTATTGGAGTATGAAATCATATTGACTGTACTCAAGTTTTTATTCCCCTTCATTTTGAATGTTCTTCCAAAGCTAAAATTAAGCCCTGATTCAAGAAATGCTGTACTTTGCGAGGACGAGAAATTATTTGGTAGCTGATGCGCAAACTGAACACTTGTAGCGTTGTCGTTCAAGGCATTTCTATCCGTAGGAAAATTGGATGGCAATTGTCTAAACCCATTGTCGATACCTAAAAAATCCGTAGGAGACCCTTGAGACTGCACGTAATCAGTAAATGTAGTATTTACTCTATAACCCAAACCAAAAGATACTTGGGTGAAATCTGAGAAATTTTCTGAAGTAGTGATACCGATGAGTCCACCTGAAAAATCTCCAGGCATATAGGCCGCTGCCGTTTTGCTAATTGTCATTTTTTCTAGTGTAGCAGTAGGGAGTAAATCAAATGAAAATGTCCTTCTATCTACCTCCGTACTAGGCGCTATAGCATTATTTATCAGAACGTTATTGTATCGCTCACTCAGACCTCTTACATTGACAAATCTACCATCGGTGATGGTAATGCCTGGTACTCTTTGTATAGCTTGCGCAGCATTATTATCGGTACCTTTACTCATCTGCTCTGCAGATATAGCACTTACTATTTGCTTCGCCTCTTTTACTTCCTGCAATACAGCAGATTCAGTACTTTTTCTTCTAGCACCTGTTATTTTAACAGACTTTATCTGCTTTGTACTTGCTCTCAAGGTTATATTCTTCTCTGTTGTTTGATTCTCTGCTACTGCCACCTGGACCGTTTCTTTTTCAAAACCAATGTAAGAAACAACCAAAGTGTAAGTACCTGGTGCTGGGAAAGTAATTTTGTATTGACCATTAGCATCTGCTTTGGCCCCCATACTTTGATTTTCGACCTTGACCATAGCCATAGGCACTGGCTGGCCTTTATCGTCTTTTACCTTACCGGTCAGAATTGTCTGGGCTGAGAGATAAGACGCTCCTATGCACAATAGGATAGTGATTAATTTTTTCATTTTTAATTTGATATTTAGTTCAATTTTTTTCTTGTCTTTTTTCAAAAACGTTGCAAAATTAGAGTGGACTGGCGGCATAAATTGTTAAGCTATAGTTAGGAATTTGCTAGAATGTTAAGGAAATGTTACCGAATAATTAATTTAATGTTATATCCACAGACTATTCACATTTCAAAGGCTGAACTCAGCAGATATTCCATAATGATCCGCCAGATCGATCTCTTCTTTGCCATATTTTTTTCTTGGTTTCTCTATTTTTATGTGGAATATCTTAGAAGTGAAATTGGCTAAGAAATAGTCCAACCTAGAAGACTGCGAATAGGACTTATTCCAGAAATTATCCATATCAAAACTAGTCGATGGCTTCTTAAAGAAATCGAAGACCCAATCTTTCCATTTAAATTCAGAAGCCAAGGCTCTATATTCTGTGCTCTCTATATTCTCTTCTATATTGAGATCTCCAGCTACCAATAACTTTGCATTACTATCTATATGCGGCTCAATTAGTTTTTTCTTTATATGCTGTAATTGTGTACGGCGAAGATCTTGATATCGATTAGACTCATAGTCTGCCTGCAGATGGGTATTGATAATATATAGGGATTGGGTATCTATATGCACCTTGGCCAGCACTGCTCCCTTAGCGGCAAATATATCTGCCTGAGATAATTTTTTGAAGACGATATTCTCCTTTTTCTCTAATCGATATTTAGATAAAATCATCAATCCATTGGATAATTTATACCAATGTGGACGATCGGGAAGTATAGAGTGAGGATATTTATTGGCCAATCTATCCTGAGCGGCATCTATAAATCTATTATCAAAGCATTCTTGAAGTAGGATAATATCATAATCTGAATTTTCAATATGCTCAATAATCCATTCTGTGCGTTCGCTCTGCATTTTTCTAAAACTAGAGGAGAACATAGAACCCATGCGCGGCAGCATTTGTACATTCCATGTCAGAATTTGCAACTTGCCATGATAATTAGGGCTGATAGATTGTCTAGGATTACTAGACTGGAAGACGAAGCAGATGGAAAGAAAAAGTAGAACTAAAAAACACTTTCGCACAGAAATAAATTTTATGCAAAATTAAAGCCCTAGGAGCCCTCTAGGAATTAACGTATCCTTATATAAAGGTTACGAAAAGGTTATACCATATGTGAATAGATAATTTTTACTTAATTTTACAAGTAAAAATTATGTACGAATACTTCAACATCACAAGTAAATTCATAGAATAGTGTAATCGATAACCAGAACCACCTGTAGTCGGGAGAATCATAAGGAATGATCTGCCTTGAGATGAAAGCACCAAATTTTTCCCTTTACACCTTTACCAAAAACACAGGGCATTCAGCATGTCTTAAGACATCTTCAGCTATGCTACCCATAAGTAGTCGCTTCAATCCGGTGCGACCATGAGTTCCCATGACGATAATATCTACATGCTTCTCTTTAGCGAGCTCATTGATCTCATCTACCATGTTTTTTAAAAATGAATGATAGGTTTCTAACGTGCGTGTAGGATACTTTGATTTCAAGCTAGCAGCCATCTCATCTAGCTGAGTTTTGGCTAGGTCGCGCAGCTCCTGATCGGCTTCGAAGCCTATGGCAGCCTCTGGCCCCTGGACGGGCGATATAAGTACACTGTGGTGAAATATAATGATGGTTCCATCTACTTCAGATAGCTTGATGGCTAGCTCTACTATTTTACTGCTGCTATCCGAGAAATCTACTGGACAAAGAATATTTTTAAATGTCATATCAATAAAATTTAATTATAACAAATCTAACTCAATTATACTCTTTGATATGTTAAGAAAAAGATTGTTGTGATTTCTGTCACACTAATCATTAAAAAAAAGAAATATACTTTAATTAGTATGACTTAAATTTACGTATTATATAAAATCAAGATTATGCAAAAAATAGCTGCACCTTTTAATCTTCAGCAATGGATAGAAGAGAATAGAGACCTACTCAAACCCCCTATAGGCAATAAAAATCTGTATCTAGAAAGTGGCGACTATATCGTCATGATCGTGGGTGGACCTAATGCCAGGAAAGATTTCCATTTTAATGAGACAGAAGAGCTTTTCTACCAGATAGAAGGCGATGTGCAAGTCAATGTGCAAATGCAAGGTAAGGTTGTGGAATATAAGATTAAAGAGGGCGAGATGTTTTTACTCCCCGCTAATATCCCTCATAACCCTATAAGACCCGCCAATACCGTAGGACTTGTCATAGAAAGAAAACGCTCGACTGCTATGAGCGATGGCTTATTTTGGTACTGTGATAAATGCAATAACCCATTAAAATCCTATCGCTTCTATTTAGAAAATATTGAAAAAGACTTCATCCCAAGATTTAGAGAATTCTATACAAATGAAGAAATGCGAACCTGCAGCAAATGTGGTCATATAATGGAAGTAGACGAACGATTTGCAGAGAAATAAGGATTGCGATGCATTCATCACACTATCTGTGATAATATCGTATATGTATAAGCAGTCGTCCACAAAATAGCCTAAATATAAACTAGTATTATATAATTTCACTTCCAACTAAAAAAGAGAGGGATACTGTTTTTTATTATTTAATCTTGGATTATGAGTATATTGAATCGTGATGAAATTAGTCGACTATTTTTACTTCCAGCAGAGTAGCACGTAGAGCCTGACTTTGCAGACAGGGACTCTAATAGTCTATATTTACCACTGTATTACTCTGAGTCCCTTGGCAGGAGACCCAGAGAGAAGAAAAAATAGAATATGAAACAGGTATTTTTGATTATTGTTTTTATTTTAATTAATCTACTTCTTTCGTGTTGTAACAATCATGGTGCTTATTATCCATATTTAGCAGAAACTAAAATTTTAAACGAGCAAAAAGATTCAATAAATTACTCAAGAATTTACTTTTACGAAAACGATTCAAATTTTTCCAATCCGAAAGACAGCAGCAGTATTACATTTCAACAAGTAGGAAACGATATTGAATCAATATTTAGCTCAAAAAATGAACTGTACAAAAAGCAATTTAAATATGTTTTGTTTTATAAGACAAAAATAGTAGAATACAAGATTAAAATTATCGAAGATGGATGCAAAAATTGTGGCGATTGTGACGAATACATTTTTCCTAAAATTATTAAAGTAAACGGCCTAAGAAAAAGTAACAATAAAAATTCAATTACTCTCAACTAAAGCCACGACAGTGTATAACTGACAATCTGCTAAAAGTGAGGCTGGATGAGTTTGAAAAATTTGCAGTACAGTATTGATATTTTGTATATTTGTCGAAGCTCAGTTCGGTTAAACCACACCTTCAGTAGGCTTCCAGAAGATGTCCTATCATTTTCAAAAAATCAGAAGGAGTAAAATAGGCAAAACCCAAGCAATAATGGAACACTTTGTTACCTTCACTTATTTTCTTATTTTCGTTCTTATTATTATTCACCCATTTATAGTATATAGGTTCTTAATGAAAAAAAACAAAGTAACATTTGTGAAATTCATATTAATTTATTTAGCAACTTCAACCTTCATATGTGTTATTTCTGCTTGGTGGATGTGTGAAGGTGGCAACAACTTACTTCTTAAAAATTATGGGATTACTGAATACGCTATGGGAGAGGAAGAAAGGTATCAAAATGTAAAGCCGGAGAACATAAAACGAGCTAAAGAAATATACGAAAGTATGTTTGGAATTGGTTGGCCATTAAGAGCCATTATGACTTATATATTTTATTTGCCGTATTTGATTTTTGGATGTTTAATTTACTATTTCATTCAAAAGAAAACTCAAAAACATGACTCAACTAAAAAAAGTAAGGTTTGAAATTGCCGCACCTCTTTTTGGAAGTTTGTAACTTCGTCAGTGTGATAGTCAATCTTAGATTTACAAGATAAAAAATAATCCAATGTCGACCGCCTATAGCTATGGCAATATGAAGAGGTAAAACTATATCACGCTAGGCTAACCTCTCAGCCGCTATCTATTCTTTTGTTATCTTGTACTGATAGGTTTTATCGTCAATATTTAATATCAAGAGATAATTGCCATTCGAAACATGAGACATATCTAGGCTATGAGTGATAGCTTTTGTCAATAATTTTTCGAGTACTATTCTCCCTGTGCCATCATATATTTTTGCGTATGCTTCTTGAAAATCAAACTTAACATCAAAATTAACGAGAGAACTCACCGGGTTCGGATATATCAAAATGTCCTTCAAATCGCTATTTTGAATACTAGAATTAGATTTTAGGATGACGATCATGGTCGCCGTATCATGGCCACATTGATTAGTAGCTACCAGCTTCATAGTATACATACCATATTGTTTGTAGGTATAGACAGGGCTAAAACTCATACTGGAATCTCCATCGCCAAAATACCATTTGTACGATGTCGCATTCAATGATAGATTATTAAATGTCACTACTTTTTCATTTAAACTACCGTCTAGAATTGATTTTGGCAAAGGGTAAACACCTACATACACGCTATCTAAAGATGTACCGCATTGATTGGAGGCGGCAGCTATATATTGTCTGCTCGCATATGGATTTAGTATGAGACTATTTCCATAGGAAAAGCCGAGCCAGGTCACCGCCCCATTTGAATTCGCTTGGAGAGATACAGGTTTTCCAGGGCAAACTGTGGTATCTCTTCCGCCATATATACTTGGCTTCTGCAGAATATCTACTTTGACAGAGTCTCTATATATACCACATTTGTTCTGTGCTGTAGCATAATAGGTCTTTGGAGAATTGACGATAGTATAATGAATCGAATTAGTCATAATACCAGGCGGTGTCCAATTTGTCATAATTCCTTTGACGTAATTAAGTTTTGCGATACTGCCTAAACATACTAAAGTATCATTACTCACTTGTAAATTTAACAAACTATCTACTTGTACTTTTATAGAATCGCGACTTATACCGCAGGCATTATTTGCTTGTATAGAATAGGTGATACTGCTATTGGGTGCCGCGCTGATGGTAGTGGAAAACGAGGCGAGTTCTGACCAATAAATGACTCCGTTTGCTAATGCACTTAATGATACGGATTGACCTCGGCAGATAGCGGTATCAGGACTGGTAGTAATAACAGGAGGCGCCGTCTCTACAGCGAGTATGATAGAGTCGCTTACTTTTCCGCATGCATTTTGGGACTCCGCGAAATATTTAGTGGTGGTAGTTGCTACTACTGAATTAGAATTACCAAGGACACCATTAGGCTTCCATACTATACTATGACTCGAATTTGCTAAGATTAAAACACTATTTCCTACACAAGTATATAAACTATCTCCAAGTATAGAGATCGTCGGTTTGGAGATCGTCTGAACTAAAATAGTATCTTTTACAGTACCACAAACATTACTCGCCTGTACAGGGTAGTTTGTATTGACTGCAGGTGATACATTGATGGACGTATCGGCAATGCTCTGATTTATCCAGAAAGGAGTAACACTTGAATTCGCTTTTAATTTTATGCTCGACCCAGCGCATATAGTTGTATCATTAGAGACGGCAAGAGTTGGAATTGTTATTAAACTTATTTTGACAGTATCGCGTTTCATTCCGCAGCTGGCATTGACTTCAGCATAGTAAATAGAGTTAACTGTAGGACTTACTGAAACACTGGTCCCCACAGTATTCATAGGATACCATGTTACAGGGAAATTAGCAGTGGCGGTTAATAATACAGAACTTCCCAGGCAAATACTAGTATCCGTTCTGGCTGACAAACTAGGCGTATCTACTACGGTTACCTTGATCGTATCTCTTACTATTCCGCAGCTATTCATAAGCTCTATAGGATAGAGTGTGGTAGCCGGTGGCGATACGAGTATGCTAGTATCTGCGATAACTTGATTTTTCCAGAATGGAGTCAAGTTCCCTTTAGCTGTTAATTTCACAGATTGGCCACTGCATATAGTTGTATCATTCCCTACAAAACTAAATAAAGGAGCAGAAAGCGCTGCAATGTTAGCTGTATCCTTGAACTCACCGCATACATTAAATGCAGAATAAATATAATTTGTGGTCACACTAGGAGCTAGTGATCTAGCAGGTGCTGAAAGACTTCCTGTAGTCCAAAAAATAGAATCTATATCATTTCCTGCCGGAGTCAAGACGATAGTGCTGCCATTGCAATTGAATGTATCTAAATTTTTCAAGGAAATAGGTTGCTGGACTTTGGCGCTGACCTTGATTCTAGAGCTTTTGCAGTCATCTTCCTTGACCTTCCAATCGTAAAAATAATAATATGCCCCTGGTGCAGTAGCAAAAAAGCTGTGGCTTTTTATTTTGACTAGTCCATTGGCATCGGTATATGGATAGTTAGCTCCTGCGATATTCCTGTATAGCCCAGCGGATGAATCTTTATGTATTCCTAATCTCAAATCAGTACCCATAGGTATACTAAAGTTTAGTGTGACAATTTGAGTTCCGCTATTCACAGATATAATTGTATCTCTTAAGACTACTCCATACTTATCCATCAATTGAAATCTTCTCCCCTTTGTAGAATTGGCTCTGACCTTGACTGATAATAATCTACAAGGACGCGCCGCATCAAATATCATATATGCAGGAGGAATGGCCGTATGCTGCCCGCCGGTGCCAATATTGGTATCAAGTGGTCCATAACTAAGAACAGGGTTAACAACTGTTGATTGAACATAAAAATCTCTGCTTACCGTGATAGAAGGTGTTGTAAAATTGGAACCAGTATGTAAAATAGTATTAGAACTAATAGAATCAAACCATTCGATATTTCCTATACCACTAGCAGCATATGTAACAGTCCCCGCACCACATCTTTTCTTTAGAGTATCTACCACCAAAGGTTTAACTGGCTTATTGACATTGATATAAGCCGTTTTTATAAATGTATCAGATCCAAATGCATTCGTGGCAATTAACCTTACATTATAAATTCCATTATCTTGGTATATATAATTTGGATTTTGCAATGTGGAAACTCCACCATCGCCGAAACTCCAATTCCAAGAACTCGGATTATTATAAGTTTCATCTTTAAAACTAATCATACCAGTACATGTGCTCAATGTATTTGCAGAGAATCGGACACTAGGTTTGGCATTCGGCAAAGTGCATTGCCACTTTAATTCAAATCCCCTACCTGTAACTGCAGGATCAGAAAGCATATTGATGGTAGCGGAAGAGCCCGCTATATATGGGGTAGTTAGTGGTTTATTTGTATTGCAAAACCTACCTATACTTGGAGCAGCAGTTGTAGTTCCGTTGTGCAGTTGGACATAATCATAATTGCAAACTCCCGCACTAGTGCCTGCTTCGACATCAAAATCTAGAAATCGTAATGCGATAGATGTAGCACTTGTAGGACTAATTCTAAAGGCTTGAGTTTTGTTGGTTTCATAAGAATTATTAGGCCCTCCATCATCATACAGCGTGCCGAAACATTGGTTAGTTATTGTATCTCCGATATAGGCTATACAATCGTTGTGTGAATCTAATTCTATATAATTCGTTCGAATTAGCGTATCAATGCCACAAGCGCCACCATCTGCTATTAAAGTCACAGTGTATTTGCCATCGCTCAAATACTTGTATGAAGGGTTAATGCTAGAACTAGAATCTCCAGTTCCAAACTTCCATTTGAACGTATATCCATTATTGGACAAATTTATAAATCGAATAGTCTGCGGCGCTGAGCAAGCAACTGTAGTATTGGCAACAAAACTAGCAATAACAGCGGAGTCAAATCGAGCACCTACCCCTACGGCATGCCATGCATTTGTAGTAGAAATTACCGCTTTCGAACAAGGACCATAAAGATCAATTGCAGACTGAATTCCATAAAACCTAGCATCAGCGTATTGTGAAGTTGGAGTTAAATAATACGTGTTATTTCTAAAGGCGATTTTCCCAGCTGTATCTATCCCTAATCGATTTACCCAGAAAGAATCGTTTTTATCATTTTTCCCTTTTCCTCCGTTTATCAATAAATAAAACCAATAATTCTGCACACCACTATTTACATGCACGCCACCATTATCAGAAGCAGCTGTATGCCATAAGGTTCCTAAATAAGTATCAGGATCTCCATACTGATTTGGGTTGGCCATATTTCGAAATGGCGTACCTCCGATTCCGTCGCCCATTAAATAATTGGCCAGAGTAGGCCGCGAATAGAAATCTATAGCTACCCCGAAAATATCACTGAATGATTCATTCAGCGCTCCAGACTCATAGCTATAAATCAAGCTAGATGTATTTGAAGTCAACCCATGTGCAATTTCATGCCCTGCTATATCCATTGCTACGAGGGGCGTATATGGCGCTGCTCCATCTCCATAGGTCATACGTGACCCATCCCAATAGGCATTCGTATAATTCGTACTATAATGTATATAACTCTTAAGTAAAAACCCAGCATTATCTATACTATTTCTATTGTGTTTTATCCAGAAATAATCATAGGTCATCTCTGATCCCCAATGCGCATCCGTTGCATATTGATCTTTATTTGCATTGACATTATTCCAGAAATTATTGCTATCTATGAAATCTGTCGCAGTACCATAATTCGTTCCTCTATTTAAATTAAAGGTTTGAATACCATTGCCTCTTCCAGTTTCTCTCAGTCTAAAATAAACAGGAGAGACACTATCTGTTTTTATATTTTGAGTGTCTGAGTAGGCCGTCTTAGCACGACCATTCGCATCGGCATGCATGAGCAAAGGATTCTTGAAGTTTATTTTTCCGTTCTGAACATCTACAAAAACCTCTGACCTATCCATTGGCTCGTCGGCATAGATATCAAATACATATGAAAGTCTAAACGAATGATTTGAAGTTTGAAAATCCCCGTCAGTAGGGATAATTTTCAATACTCCTTTTGGATAATAGGTAGGTGATTTTCTGATTTTCTCCACTTCATATTCATATCTAGCCTGAGCTTCCTCTTCAGGTAGTTGCCACTTATAGACATCCGCATTAATATACTTGAGTGCTAGGTCTAAACATTGCTTTTCATCAAAAACCGCTTCTTGAATAGAAACTCTGTCGTAAAACAGACCATTTAATGAAACTAGAAAGCCATTTTTAAAATGAAGAATATAGGCCGTACCAAAAATTTCATAGCCTTTATACATCTGGGTATATCTATAGTGAGTGTACCCAAGGTCATCTGTCTCCTTTCGGATTAACAACAAGCCGTCGTTTTCTTCAAATTTTGCAAATTTTCTTAACCATTGTTCCGCCTGATCTTCTGAAATACCTGAATTGCCGCGAAATTTTACGAAAGCAGGGATTTGAGTATAAGGATATAGTCGTACGATCTCAGCCCCAAATATGTAATTATTAGCTTCGATGCCTTTTAAAATAATCTCATTTTTTTCTACACCTTGTGCATTCATGAATGAGCTAAGGAAATAAGTAAATAGAAAGGCTATATTTTTCATAATAAATATGATTTATGATATCACAAATTTAACTGATTTACATTAAGTAGCGTAATTTTTTTAGGTTAGCAAGGTAGATTCTCTATTTATACTCTTCCCTGTAAATTCGAATCAAAATAAGTAATAATGATATCAATAAAGGCCCGAAAATAATGCCTAAAAATCCGAATATATTTAGACCAGCCATGACTCCTAGAAAAGTAATTAATGGGTGGGTATTATCGAATTTTTTCATGAAAAAAATTCGAAGAAAATTATCTGAACTACTCACCGCAGCAAATCCCCAAACTATTACAAAAACACCCCAGCTCTGCTGACCATTGAAAAATAAAAGAATGCCGAGCGGAATGTAAATAAGTGCCGCACCAAAAAATGGAATCATAGAGGCGAAGAATGTAGCCAAAAACCAAATGAATGAATGACCTACACCCGCTATAGAATAACCTAACCATGCGATAAGTGCCTGAAATAAAGCGACTAATGGCATCATTAACGAATTAGACAAAACGGACTGATAGGTGACAGAATAAATATTTTCTCGATTACTATCTTTCAGAGGTAGGACAGAAAGCAATCCTCTACGAATGGAGGTACCCTCCCTTATAAAAAAATAAAGGAAGAAATACATGATACCAATGGTAGTAAATAAGTCTAAAGAAGAATTAAAAACCTTAGGTGCAAATGATGATACTTTGAGCGCTAAAGACTTTAGCATTTCATCATTGATGAGGTTGGATCCAAACTTTTCATTGACCTTCTGACTGATGATCTGAATAGATTGTCCATAATTTTTTAAAAATTGCAGAATAGAAGGCCATTGGCCCTTGAGAAGAAAGAATACGATAGTGAGCGGCAGAAGCACTGCTAATAATGAAACGATGAAATAAATTAATTCAGCATACTCTCGCTTGATTCTTCGCTTGACCATATATTGTATGGGCTTTACGCTCAGAATAGATAAAATAATGGACCCCAGCAAAGCATCAATAAGGAAATAGAGATTAGTAAATAACAACAGCGATAGCCCTAGTATCAGAGCGATCAAGAATAATTGTTTAAGTGTTGTGTGGGACATCATATTTTAAAAATTTATTTTATATTCACCATTAAGTCAATAAGAAACTTTAAGTTTTCTTTCCTCAATCTTAATCTACCTTAACTTCTTAATGGCTCACTTTCTAAACTATAATGTTATCTAGAACCATGCGGTACCTCATCGCTCGCATCTTTAATGGCTTCTATTCCTGGCAATTTCTTTCCTTCAAAATATTCTAACATTGCCCCTCCACCAGTGGAGATAAAACTTACCTGGTCATTGAGATGAAATTGATTAATAGCAGCGACACTATCTCCGCCACCTATGAGAGAGAAGGCTCCGTTCGAGGTAGCCTCTGCTACTTTTTTGGCTATAGTTTCCGTTCCCTTGCTGAAGTTGGTCATTTCAAATACACCCATAGGCCCATTCCATAGGATAGTTTTAGACTCTAATATGACCCGCGAAAATGCATCGATAGCATTTGGCCCGATATCCAAACCCATCCAGCCATCTTCTATGTTATCAGAATTGGTTGTCTTGATATTCGCATCATTAGAGAAATTATCTGCTACCACACTGTCTACTGGGAGATGAATTTGAACTCCTTTCTCCTTAGCCTTCATCAATAAGGATTTAGCAAGATCTAATTTGTCTAACTCTACAAGTGATTTGCCTATTTGACCTCCCTGAGCCTTAAAAAAAGTATAGGCCATTCCCCCACCTATTATTATATCATTCGCTATATTTAGTAGATTCTCTAATATTAATATTTTATCGCTCACCTTAGCGCCCCCTACGATAGCGGTGAATGGCTTCTCGGCTTGATGCAATACTTTTTCAGCATTTACTACTTCGGCCTCCATAAGATAGCCAAACATTTTTTTATCTGTAGCAAAATACTTAGCTACCTGAGTAGTGCTGCTATGAGGTCTATGCGCTGAACCAAAGGCGTCATTGACATATACTTCTCCTAGCGTGGCTAGCATCTGCGCAAATTCTTCGTCTCCCTTCGTCTCCTCTTCATAAAATCTGGTATTTTCAAGCAATAGGACCTCTCCTGCCTTTAAGTTTTTTGCCAACTTATAGCTAGCCTCACTGCCACAATCATCTGCAAATTGGATAGGTCTATCTAGTAATTTTCCCAAGTGATCTATGAGGTGACGGGTAGAATATTTATCCTCTGCACCTAGTTTTACAGATTGCAAATTGGATTTAGGACGGCCGAAATGAGTCATAATTATTGCCGCGCCGCCATCCTTTAGTACTTTCTGAATCGTAGGCAAAGCCGCTCTAATACGCGTGTCATCCGTTATCTCTAGTTGATCATTAAGAGGAACATTAAAGTCTACACGGATAAGTGCTCTAAAATTTTTGAAATTGAATTGATTGATAGTAGTCATATAAAAAGAATAAAGGGCAAAGGTAAAAAATAATTTTCAGTCTACACTATTCACTATATGCTATTTTTATCCAGTGAAACTCACCCAGTACTTTAAGAACGTCTCGCTTCTTGTCTTTATCAATTTTGCAATAAAGCCTATTTGGGTATTTTTGATAGAGCGACAGTTTCAGAATATTCTTCCAAAAGAAGAATATGGCCTATACTTTAGCCATCTTGAACTAATATACATATTTTCTGTTATACTTGATTTTGGTCTACATAATTATGCTGTCAAATCTATATCAGAGCGGAAAGAAGGCTATAAAGCATACACCGCTGAACTCTGGATTAGTAAGTCTATACTAATTGGATGCTATCTAGCACTAGTTTCTGCGTATATCCTATTTCAAGATTGGCCCTTAGCTCATAGCTTCATTTTTTTTCTCATTGCCTTAGAATTTCTCATCTTTTCCTTATATCAGTTCCTTCGCAGCTTTGTACAGGGACTTCAGATGTTAAGGCTAGATAGTTTTCTTAGCAGCTTTGATAGAGTTGTGCTCATTGTTCTAGGCGGCGGGCTATTATATTGGCATTCATATAGTTATAGTATTTCTTTACTACATTTTATTGGCTTTCACATTCTAGCGTATGGTCTTTGTTTTAGTATAGTATTCTGGTTTTTAAAGCATAAAATTTCGTTTTCGAAAGATACATTCTCCCTCCGTCAGCTCACGCAGATAGTCAAAGAAGGTTGGCCACTAATATTCATAGTCTTACTTATGACTATTTATTCGCGCATTGGCAGTGTGCTTTTGGGCAATTTATTAATCGATGGCCTTTTGCAATGTCACAGCTTAGCCCTATCCAATAGAATAGTAGATAGCGCCTATAATACCTTAGCCCTGCTTAGTGTATTTCTTCTTCCTAGCATTGCCTTTCACTTTGCTGAGAAAAAATATGATTATATAGAAAAAGTGGTATTTATCTCTTTCCTTTTGAGTACCATTCTGTCCCTCGGTTTTATTTTCATATGTTTGTTATTCGGCGAACAAATTTATCATAAACTCTACCCTGCTAGTTCATATTATGACTTACAGGTATTCAAAGCGCATGCATGGAGTGCGCTCGGCATTGGCTGGATGTATGTATTTGGTTCTTATCTCACTGCTACCAGTCGGTTCAAAACACTTATTATCATTGTATCTCTAGGGGTCATTCTCGCACTTGGCTGTTATTTGTATTTTATCCCTCTCTATAAGGCGCTAGGCGCTGCTACTGTAGCTGCTGGAGTGCAACTCACGATGGGCACTTTGCATCTTCTAGCCGCAGGTTATTATATTTATCAAGACCATAAGAAATGAACTTAGTTGTAGAAATAGGCAATACCAATACGAAATTAGCATTCTTTGAAAAGAAGGAGTTAGTAGAATTGCTGATAGAAATTGATTCTACTATCATTTTAAATAGATTAAATTCCATAAATGTTGAAACTGCTATTATTGCTGGCTCTGGCAATACGAGCATCGACTGGTGGAAGGAGTTTCCAGCCGTAAAAAAGATATGCTTTGATGCCGACATGCTTTCTGAAATCCACTACGCCTATTCGACCCCTAAAAGCCTAGGAGCGGATAGACTTATCAATGCTTGGTATGCAAATCAACTATTCCCTGCACATACAAATTTAATTATAGATACGGGCAGCTGTATTACCTTTACGCTAATAGACCTTTATAAAACAATCCTTGGTGGTTCTATATCACCAGGTTTGATTCTAAGAGCGAAAAGTCTTCATGACTATACGGACAAACTGCCTCTCATAGATTTATCAGAAACTGAGACAAGTGAACTAGTTGGAAATAGCACAGAATCTAGCATACGGAGCGGAATTATCTTAGGAGCTCTCTTTGAAATAGACAAGCGAATAGAGCAATATCAGGCGCTCCACGATAATTTAAACATTATTATGACTGGCGGGGGCACCCAATTCTTTGAAAATAAACTAAATTATAAGATATTTGCAGATAATCATTTTACCCTAAAAGGCTTAAATGAAATACTTTTATCCAATGAATAAGTTTTTAGCACTCTTTTTTACCATAGTTCTTATCCACCAAAGTTCCTATTCTCAATATAGAAGTCTCACTTCTGCTTCAGATATAGGTAGGCTAAATTCTAGTATTTTTTCGCAAAATAGATTTGCGGGACAACTCTCTGCTGCATATGTAGGCAATTTCACCACCAATTTTCAAAACCCAGCCAGCTATGCAGACGCCACATTAACTGCCGTAGAGGTAGGAGCAAATAGTATTTCGGGGACCTACCATTTGGAGGATAGCTCAAATAGTTCTGGTGGGCTAGGTATAAACCATTTTTCTATGTTGTTTCCTCTCACTCCAGGCAAAAGTGGATTAAGTATGGGCTTTCTAAGAAATGCGAATACGGATTATAGTATTCGAAAACATGGCGTTGACAATACATTTGGTAGTTTTTCCAATCAGTTAAAAGGTTTTGGCAATACCTATCAAGCTTATATCGGCACAGGATTTCGAATAAAAAATTTGAAGCTAGGGGCTAATTTAGGATTCATATTCGGACAGACAGAACATACAAATGACATTATATTTCCAGATTCCACTCACATACCTCGACTGGTTAATAGAAATATCATTTCTGAATTTGGCGTACAATACACTCTTGGAGCGCAATATGAGTGGCAAATAGCGAAAGAAAAGCAAGCAGTTCTTGGCATGTATTATACTTCTTCCTTAAGTAAGAATGGTACGAACGAATTAAGAAGGCAGAATGCTTTTGATAGATCAGGAATTACAGAGTTTGTTATCTTGAAGGATTCTAGCTTTAATACAGAAATACCAAAATATAGTAAGCTAGGCATAGGAGCCAGTTTGATCAATAATAAGACGACCCTCATCGGAGCCGAATTTACATTAGAGAGTTTCTCTGGATTTAGATCAAAACTTACTAATCAAAACTTGCAAGACGCTTGGCATATTCATCTAGGTGCGGAATTCAAGCCATTTATGAGCAGAGATTTGGATGCGCGTAAGTATTTCAATAGACTGACTTATAGAGCTGGTACAGTAATTGGTAAGAGCGAACAAAATTTTGAAGGCACAGTGAATGATATTAAATTTATGGGGGGAGCAACCTTACCTGTTTTCGGTAGAAATATTGGCTATATCACACTCGGTGCAGAATATGGTATTCGTGGGTTTGGTGGTCAAAAAAAGCAACTGTCTGAAAACTATTTGAGTATTCATATGATTATTACCTTTGCTGATAAATGGTTTACACGTCAAAGATTTGATTAAGTATATCTCCCTCTCCTATTAGGACAGAACGAATGCAGCGATTTCTTCTATTTTCTTTGAGTTTATGTATCTCATGTAGCAATGATTTGCAAAATACTATTATAGAAAAAGACAAACTGAATGCGCGTACCGATGTAGGGAAAAATATAGAAGTGAATTATTCTGAAAAGGCTATACGAGCTGCTATATTGACAGCCCCTACTATGGTGAAGCAGGAGGATACATCATTTAAAACATATTTTCCAGATGGTATCATACTCAAGCTATTTGATAGCCTAGGAAGTATCAGTAGTACCATGACCTCCAAGTATGGGGAGCATGATCATAAGACCAATCAGATGAAAGCGAGAGATAGTGTCAAGGTAGTCTCTGCAGATGGACGAATATTGAAGGCTCAAGAAATCATCTGGATAGAAAATACGAGACAAATGATTTCCTACGGTCAAGTAGAAATTCAAAATAAAAATGAAATTATTTATGGCGACACTTTATTCGCAGATGAAAATCTCAAACGATATGTCGTGAAAAAAATAAGAGGAATAGTACATGTGGCGAAATGATGATGTGATGATTTGTTGATGAGTTGATTTGAAAATTGTTAATGTGATAATGAGTCCCGATAACTATCGGGATTGAAAATGTGAAAAATGCTTTGTGACTTGGTGGCTAAAAAAATACTAAATCGTGAATTCGTGGCGTTATGATTAAAAATGAAAAATGTTTACTGCTAATACTCGATGGATGGGGTACGGCTAAAGAAAATGAAATCAAAGGAAGTGCTATAGACAATGCTGGTCCTCTTTTTTTTCATGAATTAAAAAACAACTATTCCCATGCTTCTCTTGTTACGTTTGGAGAGGAAGTAGGTCTGCCTAAAGGACAAATGGGAAATAGTGAAGTAGGTCATCTCAATATAGGTGCAGGAAGAATCGTGTACCAAGAATTGCAGCGAATTAATGTAGCTATCACTTCGGGAGAATTAAAAAATAACCCTGAACTCAATAGTGCTTTTCAATACTGTTTAGATAACAATAAAAAACTACACCTTATCGGGCTATACTCCGATGGTGGAGTGCATAGCCACACTGAACATATCAAGGCGATTATAAACTATGCTGAAGAGAAAACCTTAAGTGATATTTTTGTTCATGCATTCACTGATGGACGAGATTGTGACCCTAAAAGTGGAAAAGGTCTCTTAGAAAATTTAGAGGAATTTCTTTCCACAAAAAAAACAAAGCTAGCCTCAGTATGCGGTCGATACTACGCTATGGATAGAGATAAGCGATGGGATCGCGTCAAGCTTGCTTATGATTTATTGGTTCATGGTCAAGGGGAAGAAACGAATAATTCTATTGCAACAATAGAGAAAAGATATATAGATGGTGAGACTGACGAATTTATCAAACCTATCAAAACAAAATATTTTCAATCGATTGAAGAAGGAGATGCCGTTATTTGCATAAATTTTCGAACGGATAGATGCCGTGAAATTACGCAGGTGCTGACGCAAAAAGCATTTGAAGAATTTGATATGAAACCGCTAAACCTTCACTACACGACGATGACGGAGTATAGCAAAGATTTTGAAAAAGTACACGTGATATTTCGAAATGATAATATTGTCAATACACTAGGGGAAATATTGGCTAAAAATAATAGATCACAGCTGCGCATGGCAGAAACGGAAAAGTATCCGCACGTGACATTCTTCTTCTCTGGCGGTCGTGAAAATCCATTTGCAGGAGAGTCTAGAATCTTAGTTCCATCGCCTAAAGTAGCTACATACGATTTGCAACCCGAAATGTCTGCCAATGAAATCAAAGACAAACTTTTAGTAGAATTAAAAAATACGCAACCTGATTTTATCGTGGTCAACTTCGCAAACACGGACATGGTAGGTCATACAGGAGTCTTCGAGGCGGCCGTCAAGGCAACTCAGGCAGTGGATTCTTGCTTAAAAGAAATTGTACCACTAGCTCTAGAAAAAAACTATCACATTCTCATCATAGCAGACCATGGAAACTCAGATTATATGCTCAATCCAGATGGCAGCCCGAACACAGCGCATAGCATGAATCTCGTGCCGATAGTTTATGTATCCCATTCACAGAAAAAAATTAAGGCAGGAAAATTAGGAGATGTAGCTCCTACAATTTTAAACTTGATGGGAATAGATAAGCCGAGTGAAATGAAGGGGGAGACTCTAATTGAGGATTAGATTTTTTTAAATCGCAGATAAATAATACATAGGTATTCCGTGACTTGGGCATAAGTAATTTTTGGACACCCCACGGAAAGCTAGTACCAAATGTTTTCTACCTACTATTAATGAAAGTGTTAAATTCAGTCTTTGCTTGAGGACTTTCAAACAAAGATCCGTGCTCACCCCCAACTATTTCTACGAACTGACTTTTTTGGCAATTGGTGCAACTCATGACATCCTGTTTGAAAGTTGGCCAAGAGTATAGTTGAATAGGGGCATCGCTTAGTCCTTGAACGAATAAAATATCTGATTTGAAACCCTTGGTGAAATTCAACAATGACCTTTGAAAATATGCAGTTGAATTAGTGGCGGTTGTTCCATATACACTTCTCAGCTTAGTGCAAACAGCTCCAGATTGAATTTGCCCATTTTCCTCTAATTGACATCTATAAACGAGATTTAGAGGTCCTGGAGCATTTGCTATAACGCCATTTGTTTGGTGCATGGTGTTTAGTCTCGTTACTATATAACCTCCTTGAGAATGCCCTCCTAAGAAAACTTTTTTCACCTTTATCCCCAATTCTTGATTTGCTTTGTTTTTTATCCATAGCAGAGCGGCTTCGGCCTGAACAATATTATCCCCCAACAATACATTT
>Ga0208082_1000067_pt1 | contig 28311 bp, 22 predicted proteins | sample LakMenE09Jun09ns_FD_150683 | JGI IMG/M metagenome (GOLD analysis project Ga0208082, IMG submission 150683) | Freshwater microbial communities from Lake Mendota, WI - 09JUN2009 deep hole epilimnion ns (SPAdes) | ecosystem: Environmental > Aquatic > Freshwater > Lake > Epilimnion/Euphotic zone ... | reverse complement strand
TTTTGTCTTTCAAAATGAAGAACCTGTCCCATAATTTATATTGATTATCATTTTGCTTATAATTTTTGTAATGAGGAGTTGTGCTTTCTTCACCTAAAATGATTTTAAAGTATGTATCAAAAATCTAGGATATTTGTGGGTTATTAATGACTTTGATTTGATTGATGATGTAAATGATGATTCAGAATTATATCAAGACTATTTAGATGCTATGGAAGCATTTGTAAAATATAAAAGAAATGCAAAAATATTGCAGGTTATGAAGAATAATGACAATGCTTATTATGATATGATAAAAAGTTTGCAATCAAATACTGTGTTATTCAATCATGTTTCGTCACAGAGTGATAGAATATATTTTGTTTGAATACGAGTTTCAATATTTTTCATTATAATGCGTATATATTTTATTTTTACTGCGTTTTATTAGAAGATGAATGATAAACTTAGTGTTTTAGAATTTATTCAGAAAACTATTAAAAATTGTAAAACTGTTGATGAGGTTTTGATAAAAGATAGATCACAAAATGGCTATCTCTATGAAAGATTATGGGATATCTGCATCAAGTTTGGACAATTTGACTTGACAAGAGGGAAGACAGATGTAAAACACTATTTTGGTAATGTCAACACAGGTGCAGAAGCTATAAAATTAAATGCAAATGTTTTTAAGACTGAGTTTTTGAATAAACCTGTAATTTCTGGGAATAGTGGTGGTTATTCTGATATTAGTTTTCGAATAACAGAAGATGGTATAGAAAAAGAGTACATATCATCATGTAAATTTTTTGAAAATGAAAAAGAAATCGATAAATATGATTTACAGAAGCTATGTACTTTGCTTTGTAAAAATGATACCAAAAATGATTCAAAAATACAAAGTGATATCAAAAATGATTCCAAAATACAAAAAGAATATCAGATTTTATTGTTTGTGAATGATAGGAAAAAGTTTATCAAGAAGGCTAATCGTGCTAATAGTTCCAGTAGAAAATTGATTACATACATATCTCCAAATGGGAACTTTGAGAATATTTATGACAAAACTGATTTAGAAAGGAACTATTACGAATTGAGGAAAGTATTAGAAATATATAATTATTTAGATGATATTGATGTATTTGCTGATAAATATTTGAAATCAAAAAATCATCAAGTTTTTCAACCTAAGTTTCATCAAGACTTATTTGTTGAAAAAATTCTGCAGATTTTACACAGAGAGAATGATAATGATAAGATTCTTGTAGGTGCAGTTCCTAGAAGTGGTAAGACATATATAATTGCAGGAACAGTTTTAGAATATGTTAAGAAAAATGTAAATAAGCAATGTAATTTCGTCATTATTACACCTGCACCTACTGAAACAATACAACAATATAAGGATGTTTTCAAAGACTATATAGATTTTTCTAATTTAGATATTGAAACTATTGATGTAAAAAACATGGATGAACTTGTGAAGGAAAGAAAAGGACATAATAAACACAAGGTGTATATAGTATCAAAACAGAGATTGGGATACCCTGATAAATCAGATGATGATATTGCTTCAGACAATACACTATATACAAAAACAAAAAAATCCATATCATCTAATGTTGAAAAATATTTTGGTGCAAACATTGCATTGGATCTGATATTCTTGGACGAAGCTCATTTTGGTATGACAACAGAATTAGCAAAACTAATTATTGAGACATTGAATCAGAACAAAAAAATACCCAAGATTTATATAACTGCTACTTATAATAAACCAAGTAATATTTATAATATACCTGATAAAAATAAAATTCTATGGGATATAAATGATATCCAATTATTGAAAGAACTTGGTCAAAAAAATGAACTTTCTACATTTATGCAATTATCAGATAAATTTTCAAAAGTTTTTGGTAAACAGGTTCTTAATAAAGTACTTATGAAATATAATTGGAAACCTGATTATGAAAATATTAAACAGCTTTATGATAAGAATAAAAATGTTATCAAATTGATTGCACAACAATACAGTCATTATCCTGAGCCTCATATTTTAACAACTATATGGAAAGATTATACAACTATATACAATGAAATTATGAAAGCAGAAGGTACAGGCTATTCATTTGATATGGACAAATTATTTATGGTGAATAAAGATGGTACTTTTGCAAATGAAGAACAAGTGTCTGAATTGTTGTATTATTATTTTGGCTATCCCAGAAAAGAATTGCATATAGATGATAAAAAAATTGGACTAAATTATAAGACACAAGCATTTTACAAAGAAAATGGAATTATGCCGCGAATAAGAAACACATGTGTAAATAATTGTAGAACATTGCAACAACCACACACAACAAGTCAATTATGGTTTTTACCATATGGTCCAAAACGAAAAATAGGACCTACTGTGAAATGTTTGATATCATTATTACATAGCAAATTCAAATTTATATTTGATAAATACATATTTTTGGTTTGCACAGACAAAGCTAAAGATAGTGATTTCAATCAAGTGAAAGACAATGTCTTTGTATATAATAAATCAGGATGTGATATAAAAGAATTTATTAAAAAACATGAAACTAAAGCACAAACAGATGGTAAAGAAGGTGTAATAATATTGACAGCCGGTAAACTACAGTTGGGAATATCTTTAGCAAATGTTGATATAGTGTGCCTCTTCAATAATATTACATCTACTGATACCATTTACCAAATGATGTTCAGATCTATGACAGAAATTGATGATAGAACAGATTGTGATGGACATAGTTTTTGTCCGAAGAAGAAATATGGCTTCATTGTAGACATCAACCCACAAAGAACTATTTTATATATTGAATATATTGCAGAACAGTTATTTAACAAACATAATAAAAATTTGTCAGATGTTGAGAAATTCAAATTGATAACCGATTTATTCAACATAGATAGAGATATATTTGCAAACAATTATGATACTAAAGAAGATATAAAGGATTTTTCCATTGAACTTTTCAATAGATTGAATACAGACTATAGTGCAAAAATTAAAGATATTAATGATGTATTGGAAGATTTCACATTTGAATTTGATGCAAAATTTGAAAGACATTTGAAATTAATTTTTGACGGAACTAAGAAACAAAAGAAGAAGGTAGTTCTATATAAAGAAGGTGTTGAACACGTGTCTAAGAAAATATCAATGGTGAGTCATTCTCAATCTCCACAGAGTACTGACTCTCCCGTTGTAGATATAAATATCATAGATAATGCACGTCTTTTCTTATCAGAAGTTATATTTATAGCATCATTATTAACCACGCACACTAAGAAGCTTGAAAATATTAAAGAATGTATATTTGATGAATCCCGTAATAACAAAACTATAATAAGTGAATTTGATAGAGTCTTGAGATACATAGAAAATGAAGATGAAACTACCAAGCCAATCTTTATAGACAAAATCCAAAGAAGATATAATATACCAGATGAAGAAATATTCAATATAATTAGGGAGATTCTGAAATCTATGCATGTACCACAAATTGTTAAGGGTGGTAATGCATTTATTGATAAGAGCATTTATTTAACAAAAAACAAGATATATAATATTACAGAACCTGAAAAGTTATTGCAATATATTCATACAAATCTTTCACCAAATACAAAGGAAAAACAAGAGAGAGGTGAAGTATTTACAAATCCTAATTTGATTGAAGAGATGTTAGACAAATTACCAACAGATGTCTGGAGTAATCCCGAACTAAAATGGTTAGACCCAGCAACAGGCATGGGCAACTTTCCTGTTGTTGTGTATAACAGATTGATGAAAGGTTTAAGAAATAATAGAAAATTCAAGCATAAAAGTGATCATGATATTCGCAAACATATTCTGGAAGAAATGTTGTATATGGTTGAAATAGACAAATATAATGTATATACCATAAAGAAGATATTTTGTGCAGATAAATACAAACTCAATATATATGAAGGATCATTTATTGAGACTGATGACAAAGTTGATAAGTTGTTTATAGATACAAAAAATAAGACAAACAAGGCATTTGAAAAGAAAGTTGATGATTTTAGAATTCCAAGAAAGTTTGATATTATCATGGGAAATCCACCTTTTCAGGAAACAAATACAGACAAAGAAAGAAAAGCATTACTAAATAATATGTGGTCAGTTTTTGTTGACAATTCATTTGAGTTATATCTTAAATTTGGAGGTTTTTTTGCATTTATTACACCAATAAGCTGGATGACACCAGCATTCAAATATAAAACTATTTTCTATGATCATTATATAATATATTTAAATATAAATGAATGTAAAAAATGGTTTCCTGGTGTAGGTAGTGAATTCTCGTATTATGTTATACAAAAAATAAAACAGACAGAAGCAAATAAATTAACAAATGTTGTTTGTATGTATGAAAATAAAATTTATACAAGTTGCATACATATTGATAATAGTTATGAGTTTCTTCCAGTTTTGCTTACAAATGATAGTTTATCAATATTAAAAAAGTTTTATTCTGCAAAAATTGAAAGAGTTTCGTTTAAAAAGTCAGGTGAATTGGATACGCATTTTAAAAAATCATTGATAGGAAAATGTGATAACACCAAGTATAAATATCCATTGAGACATACAAAAAAAAATACTGACTTATGCTCATCTGTGAAACATTCTTTAGCTAATGTACAAAAAATATTACTCAATAAATCTGGTTATCTTGATCCATATTATGATGATGGAAATTTGGGATTTACTCAGAATCAAATATGTTTGACAATTGACAATATTTCAGATACTGTCAATAGGAAACATTTTAGAAATTATGTTCATATAATGAATTCTAAACTTTTTAAATTTGTATTTGAAATATGTAAGTGGTCTGGATTTAACAGTGATTTAATATTCAAAAATATACCATTTGTTGTGCAAAAACTTACAGATATAGAGTTATATAATTTATTTAAGCTTAAGCAGTCTGAAATAAAGTTGATAGAATATCTCATTGTCTGAGTTATATAGCCACGTGAAAAGAGACAAAAATTTTATTTTTTAAGAAAGTACATATACACTGTCCAACAATTTCTTCATGAAAACTTCTTTACAACCTTCTTCTAAAACATCTTTGTATATAAAGTTATGTTATTACATTATATAACAATGTATGATAAATGTCCAGCATCATATCAGTCTAAATGGGCAAATATCAAAAACAGAAAAACTGGAATAATACAACGAATACATATTGATGAATATTTGCAGAATATAGAATTGCAAAAAAAGGTAATATCAGGTGAGAATGAATTACTTTGTAATAATGGACATCCTTTGACAAAATATGAATCAAATATTCGGTCAAATCATTTCAAGCATCTAAATTCTGAGAATTGTTGCTCTGGCAAAATGTCAGACTGGCATTCAGAATTTCAAGGACATTTCAAAAACACAGAAGTCATATTTCCAAAAACAAAAACTTCTATAAAAGAAAGACGTGCTGATGTGGTAATTAAAATAGATGATACCATCCATACAATAGTAGAATTTCAACATAGCTATATTAATACCAAAGAGGTGCAAAACAGAGAACATGATTATAATATCCATAATCAGAAGATAACATGGATTATTGATGGAAACGAGGGTATGGAATATATACATTTATCAAATTCTAATAAATACTTATTGATATTTTCAGAATCAAATGATTGGAAATATGAAAGTTTCATGCAATATGATTACATATATATAAATATTGGTGATAAAATATTCAGGATAGAGCCCAACAAAGTGAAATGTAGAATGATTGATGTATCTGAATATAAAATAAAACAACAGTTTATTGATGAATTGAATAATGGTTTGTTGCAATGGTCTGAAGAAGAAATTGTACAATGTACCTTATCGCTTAATCAAAGAGGTGCAGGATGTGGCAAAACATATGAAAGTATACAATTACTATCAACTTTTGAGAAATATAGTCATAAAAAATGGTTTATTTATTTGACTAAAGTACATTCAGCAAAAGATGTCATATACAAAGAATTCAATGACCAAGTAGAAAATAACAAAGTTTCAATAGATGTTATGGAAAATGGCAAATCTGGAAAACAATATTCAATTAAATACAAACGAAAAAATTCAGATGATGAAGTAAATGTAATTATGGGAACAATAGATTCATTTATATATGCTCTTGGTGATAAAAACAATATTGGTAATGATTTTTTTGGTAATTTGATGAAATCTATCAATGAAGGATATAAAGGGTATAGCAAAAATGGCTCTTTTCAATATTCGAAAAATACATCTATGTTGAATAAAGAATGTCAGATTATTATTGACGAAGCCCAAGATTTAGATACACCATATATCAAGACTATAGCATATATTATGAGGGACACTTACATAGATGTGCATGTAATTGGTGATAAATTACAAAGTATTTGGGGTAAAAACAATGTATTTACATATTTAGAAACAAACGAATTGCCTTATACAAACATAGAAAGAAATATAGGTGATAATATTGTTAAGCGCTTTCACAATAGTCAATTTGTAGAATTTGTAAATAGTGTAATCAATTATGAAAAATTTGCACTACCTAAAATAACTGGTATATGTGATGCAAAATGCAGTTATGAACATGAAAATCATGAAACTCCATACACTATTCAAAAGCAAACTGTAATTATGCCTGATTGCAAAGATTTGCATGAAATACATCTTCAAATCAAAGAATATTTGAATTATATGGATAAAATGATTAAGAAATATAATTATTTGCCTCACAATTTTATGTTCATATTTCCTATTATGAAAAACAATATACTTGCTCAAATGCTGGAGACAAGTATTCAAAAATTCTGGACTAAACTTTTTGGTGATAAAGATTATAAGGAAAATGTAATAAAATTGCATCCATATTGGAAAACACAATTGGAGAATATTGAAAATGGAGAATATTTTAAATTCTCTTATCTGCATATGTCTGAAGATAATAAGCCTATAAATACAGAAGAATCCAAATATGCCACAAGACTGCTTACTATTCATGCTTCAAAAGGTATGGGATGTGAAGTTGTATTTTTGTTGAATTTGTCTCAGAAAGCACTTGAATGCTTTAACAGAGATGGTGTAGATGAGTTGAGGTATGAATCATTGCTACATGTTGCTATTACACGTCAGAAAAAACATCTATATATTGGCTATACGCATAAAAATGATGATATTCATTGTCGTTTGATGAAATTTGTTAATGATACTACAATCAATTATGATGATATATTACCTATATCAGAATATTCTAAGTCAACAGAATTCAGTCAATTTATTAAATCCAAAAGTTATCAAGATATCTACAATCAATACATATCAGAATATGACTATGATAAAAATATTCTTGATGAAAAAATTGATATTAAAAAGAAAGACATTATTGATTGGGGTCATCATGGTATAAGATACTATGTCATGTTTTATCAAATAATATTTGAAACTATCAATAATCAAGATGAAAACATTATTTCAGATAAAGACCAAATTTTAACCTTAATGAAAATCATAAGCAAATGTGCTTTAGAATCTTATAGCAATAATAATGAATATTATTCACATTTACATGATTTATCTAAAAATGATTGCCCTGCTACAAAAATATATCAAATTCCAATTTTAGATATTAGTATTGTACATACAACCCATTCAAAATATTCCCAGTATGTTAAGGTTCTTCAAGAAATGATTAAGCATATACAAAGCAAACTAAAAAATAGATTGGTTTTAAATAAACTACCTAAATTATGTCCAATGGAAATGGTCATAATCATCCATCTTATGTCTATTATGCAACATGGAATATACAGTGATTTTAGTATTATGATATTATATGATTTGCTATATATTTTTGATCATGTTGACAAGGATTTCATTGATAAACATCATGATTGTAATTGCATATGTAAGAATTATTTGGGAAATGCCAAAAGTGAAATTGATGTAGCTTTGAAAAATTCATTTATGCAAAGTATATGTAATCATTATAATTTGGTATTAGATATGCAAAATAAACATCAGCATTTTTTGGCATATATTAAAAATATTTTGGGTGAAACAATAGATGATTTTACATATAATGTTCAACACAATGTGATTTTCAAAGGCAATAATGATAATTTCATTATGCGATGTAAGGTCCCTGTTATATCTTATTCTACAAAACATAATATACTATTTTTGATAAAACCTGAGATTAGCAAATTAAACATAGCAGATATAATGTTAGAAAGCCTGGTTTTAAGCTTTATTGTCAATAATTCAGCTGATAGCAATAGGCAAAGATACAAAAACAAAAAAACATATGTATGTATTTTTTCATGCACACATGATGAACCCATTTGGTTATACTTTGACTTGAATGAAGATAATACACTAAAAGAATGTTTGAAATCTTTTATAGTAGATAAATATAGTAAACATAACAATAATATATTTGAATTATTTCAATATTGCAAAGATAATAGACCAAAACATCAGAATTCATTCCAGTATTTCAATGCATACATCAAAAGACTTAAAGAAGAAAAAGGATGGAAGAAGAAACCATATCCTCAGTATATAGATGTATGTATAAATTATCATGAAGAAGAATCAAGAAAGAAGCAATGTTGTACTATTACTTCAAAAGACTGCTTTGATGAAAAATTAGAAGAATGTGCAAAAGAATGGTTGTTTGAAAATGTTAATTGTAATTATTGAATATTTTCTAATGATTTCAATATATCTTTATTATCATCATCAAGTATAAATTCCATTCTCTCTCCTTTATAGTTATATTCAAATGTACTAATTACCTCATATATGGAATCAACATTTACTTCTTTTGCAATCAATATTTTTATAAATTCATTTGTCATTTTAATAGTTATGTCTTCATTGCAATATTGTGTGTTAAGTGTTCCAAGTTCAAATACATATTTTTTTTCCTCATCATCCAAGAAATATTTTTGTATATTTTATATTCTCTAATGCTAAAGTTTTCTACACCGTAGTAATTTACAAAGAACCCAAGTCTGTAAAACATTTTATTATATAATTTGGATGTTGCTAAATGCCCATTCCATCTTTTAGATAATGTGTCTCTAGTCTGACCAACATATTTCAATTGTGGATTAGTATTATGTTCAATTATATATATAATTGCCTTTTCTATAATACCTTCTTTTATTCTTCTATCCTTTTTTATTTGATTTACAGGTTCTTCGGCTTCTACGGATTTTTCAGGTTCTACATTTGTAGATATACGCATTTGTTCTTTTAATTTATTTAGAATTTCTCTCTCTTTTCTATTATAGTTGCGCATGTACGCAGCGTGCTCTGCATTGTAATTTGGATTTATCTCTCGTTGTCTATGTATATAACGTTTCTGGCGCTCTCTTTGTAATCTTTTTGTGTGTTCATGCTTTGCAAGAATCTGTTAATGCGTCTGTGTTTATATGTTGTATCATTTTTTATTTTGTTGTATTTCAAATCTTCAAAGATACAAAAATAAACAAGATTTTGCGTGATATGAATTTCACCACACTTAGGCAAAACAACCTGACATGTACTTCGTTTACACCCTTGAAGATTTAGAATGGCACAAAATATTTATTTTTTATTGTATATTATTGTGAAACAAAAAAACACAAGAAGTGTGTGGTAAAAATATCAACAAGGAGTTGACAATGACAAAAGAAAGGTTTGTGGGTTTTTTACAAGAATGTATATTTACTAAATACAATGATTATCTCATTAAATACTTTTACACAAGGTACTAATTATATAATCTAATTTTTTTTCTAAAATATCCAACTTACTATCCATTTTAGTATCCTCGCTTGTTTCAATTATATTTGATTTATTATCTGTATTTTGAGTATGTTGCTTTTCAACTTTTTGTATATATTCTTCAATTAGGTATTTTTCTATTTGATAATACATCGCTAGTTCATAAAGACTTTTCTCTCCTTTTTTATATTCAGGATAAATTACATCAGGAATAATTTGTAATTTTTTTTCATAGGCATTTTCAATAGATGATTCTGTATTAAATGATGTTAAATTTTTATATTTATAATATACCATATAAGTTCTGTATATTAGTTATCCTTATAACATTTCTTTTTCATAATAAACAAGTAATTTTAAATCTTCAAGTGTGTAAAGTTTTCTTGATATTTTCTTCCTTATACCCTATTGAATTTTGTATTGGGTATGTGTATGACATACTATGGTATATCTTGACGAGATGTATACAATATATACGGTAAAGTATATGTTGTTAGAATACCAATGGAAGAAACAGCATGAGTAGGAAGGTATTTAAGACCCAGCGTTACCAAAAAGGAAGCCATCATGAGCATAGCATCTCCTACAATAATCTGACTTCCATTTTCCTTTGCATATGTTTTGTACATATCAATCATAGCATTATGACCTATTGGTATTGGTAATACAACAAGAAAATAGAATGCTATGTCGTGAACTATTTGAATGAACAGAACAAGTAATATAAAGATGACAGGATTCCAGCCATAATATGGCATAATATAGATTGTATATATATATTGTGCTATGACAAAGCCTATTAAAATTATAAACACATCAGCTATAACAGCTAATATACCAAACTTATCATACCATACATTCAATGATTTCCCACCTATTCCCATATATCTTACAAGAAAAAGCACAAACACGTCAACTATTAATATACCCAAAATGTAATAGGGTATGTTATAGACATCCCTATAGTCTGAAATATTTGGTAATTTATCCATAACACTTATCACTATTCTAAGAAGAGAAAATATTCACAAAACATATAAATAATTACTTTACAATATATATATGATATCAACCCATAATATACATACAAGTATACAAACACTCCATACTGATTATGATGATATACTTGCAAACCATGTGATATCTTATCTAGATAAATTGAACGTGCCTGAGTTGGAAGGTATTAGAGATAGTGCAATAAATGCATACCTTCTGGTTGCAAAAAATATTATCAAATCATATGAATACTCTGAAAATGTTGATACGTACATGCGCAAAATACTCTCTTTAGACCCTGAACATGAATCTGCTTTTGAAATTCTTAAACTCAATTGTATTTTGAAGTGTAAATGTACAATTGATTTTAAATCACATTTGCACGAGTTTACAGAACTTCTTATATATCATCCTGGTGATTTTCATTTGCAATTTCTCATTGCCATGACATATTACAACTTATATGCATACGATGACGCTATACAACATTTGAAATTAACAATGGCTCTTGTGAAAAACAAGAAAGAAGAAACTGAGTATAAAGTAAAATGTATGTATTACATTGCACAAATTTACTATAAGCTTAACAATATGTATTTGTGTCATTATTATGTATCTCGTGCATATGAAATAAATTCGGATGACAATAGTGTAAATAATTTATTAGGAATTATTTATGTACATATGCGTCATATAAATAAAGCTATTTGGCATTTTGAAAAAATACCAGATGATGAGAAAACTGCAGCTATCTATTCAAATTTAGGTACTGCGTATTCACAAAAAATGGATTACGAAAAAGCTATACAATGCTATGATAAAATCCCAGATAATTTGATTGCATTTCAAAACAAACTACTCATGTGTCATTACATTTTGAACACATTTAAAGATGATATATATTTGTTCGAACTTCATAAACAAATAAACAAATTTTATCCAAATTCTCATTACAAAAAACTTACAAATTACATCAAAAAACCACATGATGCAAAGCTAAAAATAGGATTTGTAAGTTCAGATTTTATTTATAATAATGTCAGTGGTGTTGTCATGCATTTTTTACACAACATTCTGCATAAAATAAATAAGGATGCTTTTGATATTGTATGCTATTCTCCCAAACCTGTTTCACAAATACAATCAATCTTTCCAAAACTAACATGGAGATATATTCATGATATGCCTATGCAAGAATTCAAAGACATTATACAAAATGATTCTGTTGATATATTATTTGATATGTCAGGATATACTTCGGAATTTAGATTGGATATTTTTGCTGAAAGAGCTGCACCAATTCAGATCAGTTATTGCGGATATCCAAATACAACTGGATTAGAAAATATGGATTATCATATCGTGGATAGGTATTGTGATTCTGATGGAATAACACCCGGTCCAGGAGGTATCATCAGACCAAGTACACAACGATATTATACAGAAAAATTGATATTTATGGACAAATGTTTCATAAGTTATAATGGTATCATAGATAATCCTATACCTTTGCTTACACTGCCATGTATGCTCAATAAATATTTGACAATAGGGACATGTAATAAATTGAATAAAATGAATCAACAACTTATCAAAATATGGCAAACCATCCTGCAGAAATGTAGCAATATACACTTGATTGTGAAAACAATAGACCTTGCAACCCCAGAATTAAAAGAAGAATTTATGCAAATGTTTGATGATAAGGATGTGCATGAAAGAATTATTCTATCACCATATTCTCAGTCATATACTGCTCATTTAATGGCATATAACAATATAGATATAGCACTTGATACATTTCCTTATTCAGGAACGTGTACAACATGTGACGCTTTGTACATGGGAGTCCCTGTTATTACATTGTTTGACAGTAAACGGCAGTACCATGTGCAAAATGTATCATCGTCTATTTTAGTCAACGCAGGTCTTTCAGAATATATATGCTTTTCAGAAGAAGAATATATAGATAAGGTAATATATTATGCAAATCATATGGATGAATTGTATGACATTAAAACAAAAGTCAGAAAACAGTTTCTTGAGAATATCTGCAATGCTGAAGAGTTTGTTCAAGATTTTGAGAATAAAATTAGGCATACATATGAAAATCATGATTGGTAAAAGTACATATACAATGTTTGTAATAATGTTTTTACAAACCTCTTTATAAATATTTGATGAACGCTGATATGTACTCTGGAGGGATATAAGGAGAAAAGTATTTAAGGATTAGGGACATTATATAGAATGTGGTGGAAACATCACTCAACTACGTTCCTGTAGCTTAATCTGGTTCGAGCATTGGTCTTATGAACCAAAGATTGTGGGTTCAAATCCCACCAGGAACAGTCTTAATTTTTTTCAAAGATATAAAAAATATCTGTAGAAATCACAAAAAATGATTTTTAGATAATATTCAAAAATCATACTTGATAAATACCCTTCATTTGACATTACATCACAACATTTAGGTATGGTGTAGAAATAAATAAACAGAATGAGTTAAACAAGTTTTATAATGAAGTGAGTAAATATCCAATTGATAAAATTATATGTTTAGATGAAACTTCTTTATCAATCAAAAATAACATCAATCTTGATTTGAATGAGTCATCGTGTCCTGTACCTCCTTATAAAAAAATTCTGTTAAAAGCAAATCTATTATTTCATCGCGAACATTCAAAAGTTTACCGTTGATGAAAACCTTAAAGGAGTCTCTAAAAAGACTTTCTGTATAATAATAATAGAACCGAATGAAACCAGAAGCCAATATATTCATATTTCGAAGAGACTTACGAATTGAGGATAATTTATCATTTCATTCTCTTATAAAACACTCCGGAAATAACAATATCCTTCCAATATTTATATTTAATCCTAAGCAAATATATGCAAAGAATAATGAGTACTATAGCAATAATGCAGTGCAGTTTATGATAGAGTCTCTCAAGTCTCTGGAAGAATCACTGCATATAAATTATTATGAAGGAGATGATATAGACATACTTGAGAAATTAAACAAACAATATGCAATAAAAACACTTGCTTTTAATACTGATTACACACCATTTGCTATACGTCGTGATAAACTCATCACTGATTGGTGTAAGATACATGCCATAACTTGTATAACCGAAGAAGATTATACGCTCTATAAAATGAATACAATTCTAAATAATTCTGGGAAACCTTATCAGGTCTTTACACCATTTTATAAAGCATCTTTAAAACATTCTGTTCCTAAACCTTTATCAAACCTTTCTAAAATAAATAGCATCGTTCATATTAAACATATTGATATCCGTAAGTATTATACTCAAAACCCTAATATAGCAGTTCACGGAGGTCGCAAGGAAGCTTTACAGCGACTCAAAAAGAATATGCAAAAATATGTATCTACACGAGATTACCCATCCCTTGAAGGAACTACGAAATTAAGTGCATATATAAAATTCGGCTGTGTCAGTATTAGGGAAGTATTTCATAATTACAGCACAAATAAAGCATTACAACGTGAATTGATTTGGCGTGAATTTTATGCCAATATTTTATATCATTTTCCAGATGTTTTAGGGAAATCGTTTAAAGCAAAATATGACAAAATTAAATGGACAAATAACAAAGAATGGTTTAAAAAATGGTGTACAGGTTCTACTGGATTTGCTATTGTTGATGCAGGTATGAGGCAGTTAAATGAGACAGGATGGATGCATAATCGTGTTCGTATGATAGTTGCAATGTTTTTATCCAAGGACCTATTAATAGATTGGAGATGGGGTGAAAAATATTTCGCATCCAAACTTGTTGATTATGACCCTGCAAGTAATAATGGAGGGTGGCAATGGAGTGCAAGCACAGGAACTGATTCACAACCCTATTTCCGCATATTCAATCCAGACTTGCAGCTAAAAAAGTATGACAAGAATCTTGAATATGTTAAAAAATGGAATCCTGAATATGAAAACAGAACACCTATTGTAACGCATAATGAACGTGTAAAGATAGCCATTGAGGCATTTAAGAAAGTTGTTTAGATTTTATGTCTGCAATTACTTTGTTCAGATTTGCTGTATTTTTTTTAAGCTCTTTCCATTCTGCAACAACAGAACTGAAGATTTCTTTGTTTGAACCTTTTTTGTCTTTTTTTAGTTCTTGCAGTCTATATGTTAAGAATATATTGTAGTCATTTATCTTTTTTTCTTCTACAGTAGCTTTCATAATTGGTAGAGGTTGTTGTGGAACTTGTTCAATGGGTTCTGGTAATGATTCTATTTCAGTAGGTGGAACAACAATTATGTCTACGGGTTCATTGTTTTCCTTTATTTCTTCGACAGAATCATTTATGACAGGTTCTTCATGTATCATTTTTCTTGAACACATCTGTCTTACCCAAACTTTTCTATTGTTTTTTGTCTTTACCATCCACATCATATGGTCATGACCTTCCATGATTGTATCAATCTCATAACCTTCTGCAGATAATCCAAAATGCAAAGGAGATTGTTCTTTTCCAGAATAGCTGGCTGTTGCAACGTTGACACAAGGTTTGCGTGTTGACATTATAACTGGTATAATCACATATTATATGTACATAATCATTTTTTTATTTTTCTGCAAAAGATGAACAAAAAATGATTGTATTTATGGAGAAGATACGCATCACAACATCCTCTATGCCTATTGAATCCTTTTACGAACAACTTGATATCATATTTGATGATTTATATTCTAATCATGGTTTCTTAGACGAATTGATACAATATAAGGATGTTCTTATAACGGCATATGAAAAAGAACATAGTTATCGAAATGCATACAATACACAAAAAGAGAAAAATTGGTATATAGATGAAAATGGATATATCAAATCAAAATAATATATGTATATATAGAGGTTATGGTAGTATTGTCTGTATTGATAACAGTTATTAATAGATATATTACAGTAAGTCAAAATAACTTCATCAGTAAATATAATGATGATAAAGAATTCTGGGATACTTGGGAAACTTATACTAACAAAAAAGAAAATGAAACAGCTCAAACTAAGCAAATACCTATCTTATCAACAACTGAAAAACAAAACTTGGCTGTATATCTTAATCGGTATTTTTTTAAGAAACCAAGTGATATAAGTGAGACTGACAAATGGAAAATGAGTGCATTACTGCAAAATGATTATGTAACATATGTTTTTGAAACTAATCAGAATAAAGGTACATCAGGTGCATCAGGTGCATCAGGTGCATCAGGTGCATCAGGTACTTCAGGTACATCAGGTACATCAGGTACATCAGGTACATCCGGTACTTCAGGTACTTCAGGTGCATCAGGTACATCAGGTACATCAGGTACATCAGGTACATCTAGTAGTAATTCCAAAGTACAATATGATAGTGTCGATTATAACAGTGCTGTTGTGGTTGTTATTATTGTGTTTTGTATAACAAGTATTTATTTAGTAGCACTTGTCGTGTATGGGATATATATATTATTTTTTGAGAAGATGCCAATTATGGATCCTAATTATCATCATGATACAATAGGAAAAGTATCAGGAATATCGTTTCATTACATTGTGAGGTGTTTTCTTTTTAGTACATGGGTTCTAATAATTATGTTTGGGTTATGGTTACTATCATTAATATTTCTGATTGTACTATACATAATTTGGGTAGTATTTGCTGTAGGTCAACCTATATTACTTACATTCCAATGGTTTAAAGATATGAAAAATTATGCTGTAATTGCTTTTTTTGATGGTCTAAGAGTTATATTTGGTAGTAATTCATCTTCAAGTGAAAAGGGACTGGCAGCTGGCATGGCATCACAATCGTTTTTAAAAGGATTTTTTTATAATTTTTTGGGTAAGATGTTTCCTAATTCTCAAATAGACGATGAATATGTTCAAGCACTTGCAGCTGTATCAGACCCTAATACGCCAGCTGAAGAACGTCAAAAACATTTAGAGGTCATCAAATGCAGAATTCCATCAAATTCGGAAAACTCATCATCTGTAAGCAATAAATTAGGAGATGAAGTATCAAAAGCAGCATGTGCAACAGAGGAAATTAGAATACAGAATTGTATTAAAGAAAAACATATTGAAATCCCTGCTGATGCGAGTACAGCAAAAAGACTCATGCTATCTTGGGAAAATGCAATATCTGCAATTGATTGCCAAGATTCAGATGTTGTGAATGGTTATAAAGCTCTTGGAAAGAAAACAAGAGAATTTAATGCTAATTTGAAATCTTTTATTACCACACAATTTGGAATTTTACAAGCTGATGTTGACAAAAATACACAAAGTAGTCCTGCAACCAGTCCTGCTACATCAAGTCCTGTTACATCAAGTCCTGCTACATCAAGTCCTGTTACAAACACTAAAGGACTTGGTGTAACTTCATTATCCAATTCTAATTCAAATTCAAATTCTAAGTCAACAACTGGCGTGATGGCATTATCTAATTCTAATTCTAAATCTAATGTAAATTCAGCATCACAGAATACTCAAGATGTAAAGTCGTCTTCAACAACCACTCCTGCAACAACCACACCTCCAAATAATGATAGTGGTTCAACTGATGAAAATCTTGCAAAGGCACGTAGGGTTTTGAAAAATATATCAGCTGATATAAGTGCCTGTTTGGAGTAAAAATAATATGCCATTAAATTAAGATGTTTGACAAAGCTGCATATGCAGTATATAAGTTCATAGATATATTACAGACACCATTTACATCAAGTGAGCTATTTCTCAATATTCTCTTCATAGGTCTTATTATTATTATCAGCTTTATCATATACTGGGATACAATCAATGTTCGTGTTTCTAGTACATCGCGTTGCAAACGTCAAATGGATATTTATAACAAAAATAAAGGGGTCTTCATCATTAATGCAAAGGATAAATCAAAACAACCATTGTATACCATAACATATGATACAAAGCAAAACAATACAAATGTTGAGTGCACATGCAATTCAGGAAAATACATTAATTATTTCAATAATATTGGTGTAAAGAATATGCGAACTAATAAGGATGTAAAGGTAGACAAAGTTTGTCAATGTGATAAATACTACAATGTAGGTATGTTGAATGAAAATGTCATATATGATGGCGAACCAGGTATCATTAGATATATGACAACAAATACATCAGATTTCTTTGACAATTTAGTATATGCACCTTATTCATAAAAGACATTTTTAATACATTCTTCCAATTCTTTTAATTTATCTTTATTTTTGATTTTAGGATAGCTTATATTGAATTCCAGAAGCATGTTTCCAAATTTATTAGTATTGCTTATGGGCATTCCTTTGCCATCAATTGTATATTGTTTTCCAGGATAAACCACACCAAAGGTGTTTGTGTTAATATTAACAGTTTCTTTGAAATAAGGTATGACAATATCTTTGCCTATAACTGAATCAATATATGTTATATCACATTTATATAGTAAATTGTTCCCAATTCTCTGAAAATGCTTGTGGTCATTTATTTTAATTTCTAAAATAAGGTCTCCTGCTTTTTGCTTTGGATTCTTTGGTTGTTCTCCCATATGTTCAAAGACTGTTCTGAAACCATTATCTATACCTTTGGGTAGATTCAAATGCGCATTGACACTTTTTGTATATGTACCTTTACCATTACAATCAGAACATGATTTATTAGATTCAGTAGTGTACCCGGAAGCTTGGCATTTATCACATCTTCCTGTAAAAATTTGTGTAAAAACTCCCATATGCTGAACTTGTTTCACCGTACCAGTGCCATTACAGTTTTTACATTTTGACATACAATTATAACAATATTTGGTAACAGTGAGTGTAATATTCTTACTAATGCCTTCAAAAATATCATCCAAAGATACATTGAAATGTTTATGAACATGTTCACATACTTCTTCTTGATGATTATCTCCTCCTGAAAAATGAAAACCAAAAGGATTTCCAAAGGGATGATGACCCCCTCCTGAATTTTTGAAGAATTGTTCAAATATGTCTGAATGATTTCCTCCAAATTGATTGTCATTTGAGTATCTTTCATCACCTTTTTGGTCATAGATTCTGCGTTTATTTTCATCTGATAACACTTCATATGCGTTAGAAATTTCTTTGAATTTTTCTTCTGATTCAGGATTGTCCTTGTTTTTATCAGGATGGTACTCCATTGCCATTTTTCTATAAGCCTTTTTGATTTCATGTTGATTAGGATTGCTGTCTTTGTCAAGTCCCAGAACTGAATAATGTTTATAAGTCATATTACATTTTCTAATTATCTAATATCTTATATCATTTTTTGTGTGTGTATTATAGGGAAATATGTCATCTGGTTCAGAATCTGCAAAATCTTCTGTTAGGTCAAGTAATTCAAGTAATTCAAGTAATTCATCAGATAATGATAATACTAAACAAGGTGAATGTATACGCAATAGAAGCAATTTTAGTATAGTGAAATCTTTCCATATGATTGATAAAAAAGACTTTAACCCAGAAATGTTACAACATTATATGCAAAATGATGCATCACCCAAGCTAACAAAATTGTTAGAATATATACATCAGCTTGATGCAAAAGACATGGAGGCATCTGGGAAAATGTTCAAGCACCTTATATTCACCGATGTAAATAGAAGTGCATATGGTGCCAAGATAATTGCTTCTGCGCTTGCTGCTAAAGGAATGAACATGGTATTTCATCCACAAGGTAAAGGGTTCTCTGTGTATGATAATGAAGAATTGCTAAAAACAGCTGGTAACAATTTCGCTGTTTTATTGAGTAAATCATTCTATGACAGACCTATGAATGCTAAAATCAGGAAAGCATTATTGGACAAATTCAATTCACGTCCTGATAATGTGCAAGGAGACCTGGTGCGATTTATCATATTAGATCAGGGATTTAAGGAAGGTATTGATTTGTTTGATGTTAAATATGTGCATTTATTTGAACCATTAACTGTTAAAGCTGATGAAAAACAGGCTATAGGAAGAGCTACACGATTTTGTGGACAGAAAGGTTTAGAATTTCACCCAAGATTTGGGTGGCCTCTTTATGTTTTCTTGTATGATACAGAAATTCCAGGAAATCACAGAATATCTTATTCAAATGCAGAGAGTCTGTTTGAACTTTATCTCAAATATTCAAATCTTGATATGCGAAAGATCATATTTGCATCTGAACTCGAAAAAGCAACTATTGGTGCATCTGTTGACTATGACTTAACACGTACTATACATACCTTCAATATTGATGACCCTTCTCCTATTCTCAAGGGAGGAGTTGGGTCAAAAGCACCAGAAAAGATAATGAATCTGAAAGAAATGAGACAGTATATAACAAAATATTTCATGAGAAATAGGTATCCACGTATCAGACTTGAAAATAACTGTGTTAGTGGAGGTGCAAATGTTGGTAATCTTGTGAACTTTACACCTACACAAGACTTTATCAGACAATATTTTCAACCAGAATCAGCATACAAAGGAATACTTTTACATCATAGCGTAGGTACAGGCAAAACATGTACTGCTATTGCAACAGCTACTTCCAGTTTTGATACATACACAATTTTATGGGTAACGCGCCACACACTGAAGAGTGATATATGGAAAAATATGTTTGGACAAGTATGTAATGTAGATATCCAAAGGAAGATTCAGGAAGGTTTGAAACTCTCTGATAAAATGGGTCAAAACATGAAACATGTGTCAAACAATTGGATGGAACCTATATCATACAAGCAGTTCAGCAATATGCTGTTAAAGAAAAATAAGATATATAATCAAATTGTTGCCAGAAATGGCGAAGAAGACCCATTGCGCAAAACTTTGCTCATCATTGATGAAGCACATAAACTATATTCACCTACTGTTGCAAAGAGTGAGCGTCCAAACACTGATGTATTAGAAAAGATGATACAGAATTCCTATGACAAATCTGGAAAAGATAGTGTGCGTGTTATGTTGATGACAGCTACCCCTTTCACAGAAGATGGAATGGAAATGATACAATTATTAAACTTATTACGCAATGATAAACTTCCTACTAAGTTTGATGAATTTGGCACACAATATCTTGATGAAAATGGATACTTTACCAAATTAGGTATGCAGAAATTCCAAGACCAGGTGAGTGGATATATCAGCTATCTAAATAGGTCTCAAGATGCAAGGAACTTTGCTCATCCTGTTATACAAAAGGTAAATGTTGCTATGTCATTTGAAAAAAATGATACCTCTGCAAAGGAATTAAAAGACCTACAATACACTATTAAGATGCTGAAAAATGAAGAAAAAGAGACAGCTGCTGAATGTATTGCAAATTGTAATAATGACAAAAAATGCATCAAGACTTGCAAAGAAATGGCGAGAAATGAACAGAAATATAATGAATTGAATGCAAAATTACGAGAGCTTAAGAAACTAAATGCAAAGAGTAAATATGACTCATTGATAGATGATTTGAAAGATGAAATAAAATCTCTGAATTACAAAGGATGTGCTAAGGATGCTAAAGATTTGTTTAAGGGTCAGAAGAGTGAACTTACTGAAAAGAAGAAAGGTATGCACCAAGCATGTAAAGAACTTCCTGTAAAAGAAAGAAAAGGTTGTAAGGAAAAGGCTGATGCTGAATTTGACGAAACCATTACAGGTATACAGCAAACTATGCGAGATTCTTTACAGGGTTGTGAAAGTATAAAAAATAAGAGTCAGGTATCCAAAAACAAGATAAATGAATACAAAGAACTCAAAAAGGCAGATAAAGCAGAGCTTAAAGCATTGAAGGTTCGTGCAAGTGGATTTAAAACAAGTATGAAAGAATTTTCAAAAGAGTCAAGGTATCTTGCATTGCAAGTCAAAACAGAATTGAAGAAAATTCGCAATATCAAGGATACACTTACAAGGAAAGCTGCTTTAAAAGATTTCAGAACTAATTCTGAAATAGTAAAGAAATCCAAGCAAATTAAACAAGATATTAAGAATGCACGTGCAGAAGCGTCAAAACTTAATATTCTTATCAAAAATAAAAAGTTGTCCGATGGTTCAATGAAACTAAAGAAGATTTCTCAACAATATGCTTTGAGCAAATATTGCAAGGTCTGAGAGAGGGACTTAAGGAGTTGAAAAAAGTACATATACAATGTCTTTGTTAAATAAAATAATAATTTTTATAATGTCTGTCAAAACACTGTATATGTACTTTTTTGAAATTGTATGCTAATTAAGCATCAATCTATTTGCTTTTTCATGAGCCTTTTGAATAGCAAGGTTCTGTGTTCTGATCCGTTCTTGTCGCTCAAATTCATGTTGCTCTTCAAGCTTCTTCTGGTCATCCAGATATCTACGCTCCTTCTCATTAAGAGTTTGTTTAACTTTCTTATCTCTGTATTTCTCATATTCTTGTACAGTCTTGAAATCCTTTCGCGACTTGATGTCATCTACGTTCGCAAGACGCATCCCATTATATGCTTTCATATAATCTGCATATGCCAATGAATTCTTTGTAGTATCGCTACTATAATCATCAGGACGCTTTGAACCAATTTCTGTAAATTGTAGATTCTTTGCCATAGGAAGTGCTTCTGGTTCTTTGTATTTAATTATTTCTTTGGATACTGGAACTTTTTTATCAAATAGTTGATTGAATGTTTTGTTGTCTACTTTGTCTTTATTGAACACGTTTTCTATAGAAATATCTTCACGTTTGCCAGTTGATTGTGTCATCATACTTCCATAACCATATTCAATTTCTTCATCTTGGTATTTACAGTCATCAAATACTTTATTAAATCTTTTTTCGAATGGCTCATCTGACGCTGATGACAATTGTTGTGAAGGATGTTGTGCATTTGTATTAACCATTTTTTCAAAATATTGACTGGATTCTTGTTTCATTTCTACATAAGACTTGTTAGAATGTTTCATCTTATATTCTTCAGCCAATGTCTTAAAGCAAGATGTTACAAAGTCAAATACTACTTTATTGCCTCCTGGTTTATCTGGATGCGTTTTGATAGCAGCTTGTTTGTATGCATCTTTTAATTGCTCCCATGTGAAATTTTTGGAAACATTTAAAACTTTGTAAGGGTCAAGTGACGTCAAATCAATTTGTTGTTGGTTTTGTTGCATATTTTCATAATATTGCTGATATACATGTTGTTTAACCGATGTATTTCCCATATATATAGAATTGATAATGTTTTTTATATGCTTTTATTAGAATCAAACGAATGGCTCTTGAAGAATTGAACAGTGTATCAGATTTGACAATACCTCTTTTTGCACTATATCTATTGGTTTTCTGCAACTTTACTAAGGAGACAATGGGTTGTAGATTATCAAACGTATTAGATAATAATATGTATGCAAAACATTTCATATCATTCTTGCTGCTATTCTTTTTGGTCATAATAATAGACCCTGAAAATTCTGAAAAAAGTATATTGATAAACTTTGGTTTGACAATTGTTATATATATGCTATACATGATGACAACAAGAGTGTCATTTCCTATCATGATTATTTTGCTTATTATCACTATGATTATATACATTCTTAGCAAGTTAGCTAAGAAAAAACTTGAAGAAAAGAAAGAAGACGAGTATAATAATCTTAAATTAACTCAAAATATATTATTCATTATATTTATTATATTAGGCGGTATAGGATTCTCTCTATATTTCTATGAAAAATATATGGAATATAAGGGGAAATTCTCTATATTAAAGTTTATATTTGGCAATCCTGTATGCAGAAAATATACTCCTGATAATGCAAAGATTATATAGTGTAAAATAAAAAAACTGACATGATGATTACAGATGATATCATTCAACCATGTTTGAAGAAGTGTTCACAGATGATAATGCTACAGTATTCAATATACAGGATAATATCATTGATAAAAAAAACGATGATGTGTTTTTAGTCAAGATGAAATTTAGGGATTTCTTGGCATATACAAATTACTGGTGCTTCAATCGCAAGATTTGTCAAGATAAAGTTGAAGAACTTTATAATAGTCTTTGTAAAGATTATGATATACCGTTTACATTGCATGCAGTGTATGATGAAAAACATATGGACCCTGTAAGAAAAATGCTCATATTGGATGGACAGCATCGCAGAGAAGCTATATTCAAATATGTTGAATTGCATGATAGAAACTGGACATGTGATTATAATGTATGGGTATGGGTTCATAAAATTTCAGATGCAGAAACACAGAATACTTCACAGGTATTGGAGTTGTTTAAGAAAATCAATAATAATAGAGTATTTGGCGAAGATGAGTTACCAGATACATTTATCATAGACTTGGTACAACAGCTTTGTAGTGTACCTTTGTTCAAAAAGAAAAAAGTAATTGGAACAAATAATTTGACGAATTCATGCCATGCACCATGTATTCATAAAAAAGAGTTGAATGTCCTATTTTCAGGACATAAAGAATTACTAAAGACAAGTAATAAGACTGTGACGGAATTAGTAGAAAATATACAAAGGATAAATCATAAGATAAGTCTAAAACAATTTGATGAATTGTATTATGCCAGTCATAGAATGCAAGAAAAAACAAAATATCAAAAAGCTGTAGAGAAAGGTTTCTTCTTGAATTTGAAGAATTCTAAATATTCTCCAGAGATTTGGATAAAGTTTGTCTGTAATCCTGATGGGATTTAAGGAAACTTATCTTTCAAGTAGTATTTTACATCTAACGGTACATAAGCATCAATGACATACCATGATGCCACAAACATTGATGCAGATAGGATGTAATAAAATATCATTTTTATATTATATATCCTTATTTTTTTATATGAAAAAAGTACATATACGGTGTTTTTTGATGTATAGATTGAAGCATTTATTTTAGTGGTACAAGACTACGTATATGTACTTTTCCCATATGATATATAAAAGATAAACATGATTATATTGGTATATGAATGAACTCAAGAAACAGGTATTAGACCAGTTCTGGTCTATTTATGACACAGATGGAACTGTACAAGCATTAAATTGGTTGGATTCTTTGAAATATTATGAAGAATATTGTATGTTAGGCGTTGATGAAATCTCTGGTCTAACTACTGCCATTGGAAAGATGCGAGTATAATACATAAGAATTATGATGTATACATATACATAATGTCAGAAGAATCAAAAGAACTGTATGATATAGATTGTACAAGAATAAATAAGTTTTCATTAGATGGTCACACGTGTTATGCGCGAGTAGCAAGTGTATATGATGGTGATACTATAACAGCTATATTCAAATTACCGAATGGCACAGAATACTATAAGTGGAACTGCAGGCTTTATGGCATAGATACACCTGAATTGAAAACAGGAAATAACAAAGAAGCTGCTATGAAAGCAAGGGACTTTTTGCGTGAAAAGATATTAGACAAAGTAGTAAAGCTATCATGTGGAGAATTTGACAAATATGGTAGACTTCTTGTGCATATTTTTTGTGAAGAATTAGATATCAATGCACTTATGATTAGTACTGGTCATGCCAAGCCATACTTTGGTGGAACAAAGGAAAATACATGATATAAGTATTTAGCGTCTTATACATGATTATGTCATTTCCATATTCAAGTGTTATTCATACACAGAATGGTTTGAAAGAGATTAAAGATGTTGAAAAAGCTGATATGATACTTACTGCAAATGGATATGACCATGTAACTGAAATATTGGAAAATGGAAAAATGCAAGTAATGACAATATATACACAAGATGGAGAATTTACATGTTGTCCAGAACAACGTATAGCAGTTCTGAAAAATACATGTGAATATAAATGGAAAAAAGCAAAGAATTTGCGTACAAATGATGTATTAATGTCTACAAGAACATCTTTAGAAGGAACAGTAACCCAAATACCAGAATATACAGGAATAAGAATTCCAAAACTTGATGAGTATACTGCATGGTTTATAGGTTTTCTACAAACAAAGAAACAGCATAAATATGATAATGACATTGGTAAATTTTCATATAAATTTTGTAGAAACGATTATGATATTGCAGTAAGGATTAAGTTTATGTTATATAATTTCATAGATGGAGAAATAGAATTCGAGAGACATCAGAATTATTATATTGTATCGTGTATATCTAAGGATCTGTATTCTTACCTCTTTCATTGTGTAAAGAATGATGAAACTATTGCTTCATACATTCTACAAGGACTACCTGATATTCGCAAAGGATTCATAGCAGGTATTATTGATGGTAATGATTATTGTCATGAATACAATGACAGAGATAGAAAATATCTCAATATTACTACAGCAAGAAATAAAGGTTTTGTTCAAGATTTGCAGTTATTATGTTACTCTTGTGGGTTTGAGACTAAATTAAGCTGTAATAATAATGAATATAAACTTGACGCCGTAACAAATCATTCCTTGAAACTGATAGATGACATTAAAGTTTTGTTAAAGTATCAAACCATAAGCAGTTTTATGAATACACCAAAAGGTGCGTCGTGTAATTCATTTCCAATTAGAATGATTTCATCAAAGCATACTTACATCAATAATATGTTTGGTATGCATTGTAGAAAAATATTAGTAGATACATATGATGAGCATATAGGGCAATTGAATTATTGTCCTGTCAAAGTTTTGAGAAAATGCATGGATACAAAAAATGTGGATGCTTACAAACTTTCTGTGCAAAATACTAATAGTTTTTACTGTAATGGATATTTGATATACAACTAATTTTTTGATTATTTTACTTAAAAAAAATAAAATAATACCTTGAAATAGGGCAAATATGTCTTATGTACCAGATAGAATAAAGCTTGCAGCAAAATCATCCAACTATGCTGGTGTAGCGAGATTTTCATCTACTTTAGATGATGCATATGTTCTTTTTATTGCAAATAATTGTAATAACTACTTTTATAATGATGTTAATAATGCAAGTGTGATTGGTGCTCAGTCTTCTAATAGTGATAATGGTATAAATTATGAAACATATATTGCTGCAAAGAAGAATGATATAATAAGCAAGATAGCTCGTTTCAATAGTGAAGCAATCAATTTGGATACAAATACTATAGTACGAGGTAATATTGTACCGTCTGATAATATCATTTATGATTTGGGTACCGACCAAAATAGATGGCGTGAATTATATTTGTCAGGTAATTCTATTTATTTAAATAATTCAGTTATATCAACTGAAAATGAGACTGTAAAGTTTACAAATACTAATCAATCCAATATTAGAATAGCAGCAGGTGAATTAAAATTACAATCAGAAGGGTCTGATTCTAATGTAATACTATCAACTACAAATGATGGATTATTTGTCACAATACATGATGATGCTAACAATGTAGTAAAAATCATCAATATAAGTGATAAGTCTACAAATTCGTTGGAAGAAGGTTCAAACAACCTGTTTTGGACTTCTGAAAGGTTTGATGTAAGACTTGCAACAAAGACATTGGACTATATTGCAGATGGAACAAGTAATAAATTTATTGTCAATGATGTGTATGCTTCTGATTTGCAAATTGAAGGTACACTTCGTGCTTCAAATTTGATTATAATAGGGGACACTACTACTATTACAACAACAACTTATCAAACTGAAAATCTTGAAATTATAAGTGATGCGTCTGATGGACCTGCACTAAGAATAACGCAAAATGGAACTCAAAACGTAATTGAAGCCATTGATAGTAATAATAATGTTGCCATGCTTATTACGAGTGATGGTACTATTGGTATAAATACATCTACGCCATCGTCAGATTATGTAATTGATATAAATGGTAGTTTACGAGCAACAGATATAACAGGAGTTGGTAGTAATATAATTGATGTAAATTTAGATAATGTTGTGAATGGAATACATAACCAATATATAATAGATAATATATATGATGATAATTTGACTGTTATAGGTGATCTTATAATTACATGTAATTTGTTCGTATACGGTACACAAACTGTATTAAATACAGCAACATATCAATCAGAAAAACTTGAAATTGTAAGTTCAGGGGTTGGTCCTGCATTATATGTCAAACAAATAGGTAGTGATGACATTATGAAAGTTTATGATGATAACAATATTGTGATAAATGTTGTGAATGGTGGTAAAGTAGGTATTAATAAAGAATCAGTTGATTATAGTTTAGATGTGGCTGGGATTGTCAATGCTGATTTATTTCAAGGCAGTGGTTCAAATCTGTATGATATTAATCTAAATGACAGAACAACATCATTATTGAAAGAAGGTAGCAATTTGTACTACACTGCTGAGAGAGTAGGAATCATAGTATCATCATCCAATGTTGAAACATCCAACTATATCAACAACACATCAAATGAGCTTGCCAATACACTACAGACCACATCCAACATCATCAGTACTCGTATTACTAACACAGATGCTGCTATGTCTAACTATCTTGACACCACATCAAACGAGCTTGCCAACACGCTACAGAC
>Ga0208082_1000062_pt1 | contig 28875 bp, 28 predicted proteins | sample LakMenE09Jun09ns_FD_150683 | JGI IMG/M metagenome (GOLD analysis project Ga0208082, IMG submission 150683) | Freshwater microbial communities from Lake Mendota, WI - 09JUN2009 deep hole epilimnion ns (SPAdes) | ecosystem: Environmental > Aquatic > Freshwater > Lake > Epilimnion/Euphotic zone ... | reverse complement strand
GGCGGTCACGTAGAGACACGGCGCCTATTTCGGGTGAATGACGGTTGTGCCACGCATGTACGGGTGGAGCACGGAAGGAATAGCAACCGATCCATCTGCTTGGCGGAAGTTCTCCATAATTGCAGCCCACACACGCGGAACAGCAAGCGCAGACGCATTCAACGTGTGTGCAAACTCGGTTCCCTTTTGTCCCGTGCGCTTCATGCGAATGTCGCCACGACGTGCCTGGTAATCACTAAACCAACTGACCGAACTGACTTCAAGCCACGCGTCGCATCCTGGCGCATACACCTCAACATCAAAACTGCGGTGATGGCTTTGGCCCATATCGCCTGTGCAAATTTCAATAATGCGATATGGCAAACCAAGGTTGGCAATTACACGCTCAACGCGCGTAATGAGTTCGGTCAACATTGCCGGTGCGCCTTCGGGTGTGGCAATTGAAAAAATCTCAACCTTGTCGAATTCGTGGCTGCGCAGCATTCCGCGTGTGTCTCTGCCAGCAGAACCTGCTTCGCGTCGATAACACGACGAATGCGCCATGTAACGAATTGGTAAGTCGGCTTCGGCAAGCACTTCACCAGCGTGAATTGATGTGAGCGGCGCTTCTGCAGTGGGGATGCACCAGAGGTCGTCTTTGCTCATCGAGTACGCGTCGTCGGCAAACTTAGGAAGCTGACCCGTTGCGGTCAATGTTGCTGTGCTGACAAGCGATGGTGGGCGAATTTCTTCGAACGCATCTGCGTTGCAGTCAAGAGCGTACTGGCACAGAGCACGAGCAAGCGTTGCTCCCGCTCCGCGTTGCATCGTAAACATCGCGCCACTGATTTTCACTGCGCGTTCGTTATCGAGAATGCCGAGCGCCGTCGCCGTGTCCCAGTGTGCAACACGCTGATACTCAGGAAATGTTGCTGGCAAATTATTCGGTCCTGTAATGGTTGGGTTCTGCGAATCATCCGCGCCCACCACAACATCCGCATGGGGAATATTCGGCAGGCGCAGTAACACATCTTTGAGCTTGGCCGTCACCTCATCAGTCTCTGCTGCGAGGAACTGTTCCTTGTCACCAAGTGACCTACTTTCGGCCTGCAGACCTTCGGCTGCTTTGTCGTCGCCATTGCGACGAAGCGTTCCGACCTGCTTCGATAATTCGTTTACCTGCTGGCGAATCGCGTCACGTTCTGCGGTGATTTCTCGCATTCTGCCGTCAAAGCCCAAAGCCTCGTCGAGCAAACCGATCAATTCGGGCTTGTTACGGCGCGCCATCAGCTCGCGCACGGTGTCCGGCTCGCTGCGAAGGTAACGAATGTCAATCACGGTGACACAAGGCTAGCCGTGTGATCCCGTGACACTGCCCTACTTTGCGTACTGTTGAACCGTGAGTTCTGCGTTGAATACGTCTACGAGTGTTGGCCTTTCGGTTTCGCAACTCGTCATCAAACACGGCAATGTCACCGCCGTAGACCACGTCTCATTTACCGCTCAACCTGGTCGCGTCACCGTCATCCTTGGGCCTAACGGCGCTGGCAAGACCTCCACCATCGAAGCGTGCGAAGGCTTTCTTTCGCCAACTGCCGGTTCGGTTCAGGTGCTCGGACTCAATCCATTTCTGCAACGTAAGCAACTCAATCGCCAGATGGGAATCATGTTGCAAGATGGCGGTATCTATCCGTCAGCGCGAGTTGGCGAATTAGTTCAGCAGTACTGCGCGCTGTACGGAAATGGTGTCGACGCCAACGCTCTTGTTGCCCGCGTTGGACTTCGCGATGTTGCAAGCACCACCTACCGAAGGTTGTCTGGTGGCGAGAAACAACGGCTTTCATTGGCACTTGCTCTTGCTGCACTTCCCAAAATCATTTTTCTTGATGAGCCGACGTCAGGAATTGACGTCAATGGTCGTGACCTTGTTCGCTCCATCATCGGGGAGTTACGAGATGCCGGTTGCTGTGTCATTGTTGCAACACACGAACTCGATGAAGCCGAACGCATTGCCGATGACGTACTGGTGTTCCATCGTGGCAACATCGTTGCCTCTGGCACTTTGGATGAATTGCGTTCTGGGCGTGAAGAAATTCGATTCCGATCAAATTCGCTGATTGACATACATTCTCTCTCAACGACCCTCGGATATACGGTCGAACGAACCCGACAGAGCGAATTCACCGTTGCAGGAACGAGTGATTCGCGAGTCATCGTTCAACTCACCGACTGGGCAAAGGCCAACAATGTTGACATTGGCGATATTGGAGCCGGATCGCAACGCCTAGACGACGTCTTCAGGCGACTCACAGCGGAACCTGCGTCATGAAATTGCTTCGCATTCAATTGGCGTACGAACTACGCGTACTTGCTCGCAATGGAGAACAGTTGCTGCTCATTCTCGGAATTCCGATGTTGCTCCTTTCATTTTTTGGCAATGTCGACATTCTTCCCACAGGCGATCAAAGCAGCATCAACTTTTTGCTACCCGGAATCATTGCCTTAGCAATCATGTCCACCGCCATGGTCAGCCTTGGTATTGCCACCGGATTTGAGCGTTCATACCTCGTCCTCAAACGCCTAGGTGCAACTCCGCTTGGAGTTCCCAGACTTGTATTAGCAAAAGCTCTCTCGGTACTTGTGGTCGAACTGGTGCAAGTAACTCTGCTTATTGCGCTTGCACGAATATTCGATGCCGATCTTGGTGCGCTCAACATTGCCAAATTGATGACAGCAATTGCACTTGGAACACTTGCGTTTTCAGGTGTCGGACTGTCGCTTGCCGGACGCTTGCGCGGCGAAGTCAACCTGGCAGCTCAAAATGCCCTGTATTTAGTGCTCCTCCTGATTGGTGGAATTGTGGTCCCTCTCCAAGAGTTTCCGTCATGGCTGCATTGGGTTGGACGAATATCACCATCTGGCGCGCTTGCCGATGTGATGCGCGACGTTTTCTCTGGAACATCGATCCACGGCGCATCGTCACTTGTGGTGTTGCTCTGCTGGGCAATCGCCGCCCAACTCAGTGCATTCAAATTGTTTCGCTGGAACTAGCGGCTACTACTGCCCTTTGCCTTGGTTGCATAATTTGCTTCGACAAAGAAGTTGCCAATAAACCGCCTGAAGAAGATCACCACAATGACCGTCCACAGGAATATTGATCCGCCAAGTTTCATAATCGCGCCAGCAAGCTGCTGATCGGTTGTCACCGAAAGACCCCACACACGTACAGCAATGTCGTAGTGCTTGTATACCGTGCCCTCAGCGAAGGTGAGCCATGCTGCAGGAACTGTAGGAATCACGGACATGAGGAAAAGGTAAATCAGCTTTCCTCCATACCCAATACGACGTGTTGGGTCAGGGCTACAAATTGGTGACCACATCAACAACGAAGATGTCACTACAAGGATGTGTAGCAAGTAATGCAGTGGGCCATTCGACACGCTCCTATTTACCATCTGAGGAATATGTGTAATCATGATTACGCAGTTAAACAACACACCAGCAATAACTGGCTTGGTCAAGAAGTTGATCGTTCTCCGTGAACGATCGCTGGCAAAAATGAGATCGTAAAGCCACTTCGGTGTCGCAATCAACATCAGTGCTGGCATGAAGTATGAATACAGCATGTGTTGGAACATGTGCATTGAGTACAAATACTCTTCTGAAATGTCATGCACTGGCCAATCCGAAGCCGTCCAGAGCACTACAACCCCAACGATGAAGGCCCACAGTTGTTTGCGTGTAATTACCTTGCCATCAGGAACGACGCGGGGCCCAATCACCCGAATGGCATAGACATAACTCGCAACAACCGCGATGACCAATACCCATACTTCAAGGTGAAGTTGGAATCTCCACGGATCAGGGTTAACCAATGCGAACATATGTGGTTCGCCAATCACAATTTCAAGTTATGAGAAAAAGTGGAAGGTTGCGAGAAAAATTCCGTACACAGTCATTGCCAAAAACAAACCTGCGTAGAACACCCACGAGAACAGTTTGCTTTCGTACCTGAGGTGCATGAAAAAACTCACCACAATATAGAACTTCACTGCCATCATGATTAACAGTGATGGCAAGAACAATGCGCCAAAATCGACGTAGTACGTAGCTACTTCGAGCGCGGTAATTGCAGCAAGAATTGCGGCAATGCGGACATAGCCCGCATTGGACATGCCGTGTTCTGTTGTTGAATGAGTTTCAGTTGTCATGATCAGGCCGGGATGAGATAGATGAGTGTGAAAATGATGATCCAAACAACGTCCACGAAGTGCCAATACAGGCCGATCATTTCTACTGTTTCGGACTTGCTGCCAGGCACTTTTGAACGCTTCATAATGCCAACGATGGACATCAACATGATGATTCCAACGGTGACGTGCACTCCGTGAAAGCCAGTGAGTACATAGAAACTTGACGAGAAGAGGCTTGTCGTGAAACCCATTCCTTCGTTATAGAACGCGGTGAACTCATACACCTGACCGCCAACGAAGGTGGCGCCAAGAAGTGCAGTAACTGTGGTCCATAAATATGTGTTGCGATCATCGCCCTTGTGCGCCGCTGACACGGCAAGCACCATGGTGAGTGAACTCATCAATAGCACGAAGCTACTGACCGAGGTAAACGGAATATCAAATACTTGTGAAGGACGTGGGCCTTCACCGACTCGACCGCGATACAGCATGTAGGTCGAAATCAGACCACCAAACAACAAGCACTCTGAACCAAGGAACAACCACATACCCAGCTTGTTGTTCGACAAACCAGTGCTCGTGTGTGCCCCGCCATGCGAATCTGCGTGGCTATCTGCTGTCATTACTGCGTGCTCAGCCAACGTGAACCACATCCTTTGTTGTTGCCGGTGGGTCGAAATCGTCATCAGGTGCTGTGGATGGCTCAATGGCCCATCCGTAGCAACCGAACAACACAATCACACCACCAAAAATTGCGATTGGAATGGAATAAATCATGCCGAAGGCAATGACTGGCAAGCCAGCAGCAAGAACGATTGGCCAATACGAAGGCGAAGGCATGTGAATGTGCGCATCAGCGTTGTCTTCAAGCTCTTTCAACACTTGTTCTGCAGTTTTTACTTTCACCATTTGGCCATTTGCGTCTTCTTCATACTTGCGGTGGAAGAATTCGTCAAGGTGCGAAATCGTAGGAATGCTGTCGAAGTTATGTTCCTTCGGCGGGTTGGTTGTCATCCATTCCAAGCTGCGAGCATCCCACGGGTCGAGTGGTGAAACCTTGCCGTTGCGGGCGGTGATCACGATGTTGATAAGGAACAACAACACGCCGGTGGTAAGGACGAGTGAACCAATTGAAGCGAACATGTTCCAGAAGGCCAAGTTGAAGAATCCTTCGCCCGCGCGTGCTTCTGTCCACTGGTACATACGACGTGGCTGACCTTGCAATCCAAGAATGTGCATCGGTCCGAACGTCATGTTCATACCAATCACCATCATCCAGAAGTTCCAGGTGCCCAATTTTTCGTTCAACAACTTGCCGAACACTTTTGGCCACCAGTAATAGAAGCCAGAGAACAAACCAAAGATCGCGCCACCAAACAGTACGTAGTGGAAGTGCGCAACGATGTAGTACGTGTCAGTTTGTTGCGTGTCCGATGGGGCAACTGAGTGCGTCACGCCAGACAATCCGCCAATGGTGAACAACACAATGAGTCCAACTGCGAACTTCATCGCAACCGTGAACTGGAGTTTGCCGCCCCAAATCGTCATCGTCCAGTTAACGATCTTCACGCCTGTCGGTACCGCAATCGCCATGGTTGAAATGGAGAACACCGCAACAGATACCGGTCCGAGCCCAGATGCGAACATGTGGTGAGCCCACACACCCCAACCCACGAATCCGATTGCTGCACCCGAGAACACCACAAACGGATAACCGAAAAGTGGTTTGCGAGAGAACACCGGCAACACTTCAGAAATAACACCGAAGCTAGGCAAGATCAAGATGTACACCTCAGGGTGTCCGAAAATCCAGAACAAGTGCTGCCAGAGCAATGGGTCAGCGCCTGCAGAAACGTCGAAGAATGTTGCACCGAAGTTCCGCTGGAACGAGAGCAAGAACAAGGCAACGGTAATAACCGGCACTGCAAACAAGAGGAGGAACTGCACCACCAACTGCATCCATGTGAAGATCGGCATGCGCATCAACTTCATTCCAGGTGCGCGCATGTTGAGCACGGTGGTAATGAGGTTTACTGCACCAGCAAGTGATGCGATACCGGTGATCTGAAGTCCAAGTGCCCAGAAATCAATTCCGTGACTTGGCGAGAAAACTGGACCCGAGTTCGGTGCATACATGAACCATCCACCATCTGCTGCTCCACCGAGGAACCAAGCCAGGTTCAGGAATATTCCACCAAACAGAAACGCCCAGAAACTGAACGCGTTAATGCGGGGGAACGCAACGTCGCGAGCACCAATTTGTAATGGAATGAAATAGTTCGCAAGACCCGCTGCCATTGGCATAACGAACAAGAACACCATGGTTGTGGCGTGCATGGTGAACATTTGGTTGTACAAATCTGCATTCAAGATCTTGCCGTTTGGTGCAGCAAGTTGCAGTCGAATAAGAACTGCTTCGAGTCCTCCAACGATAAAGAAGAACAAAGCTGCAGCCGAGTACATAATGCCGAGCTTTTTGTGGTCCACGGTGAACAACCACGACTTCCAACCAGTTGATGCAACTGGTCGCTTCAGTGCACCCAGCGACGTGCTTGGGGTTGCAACTGCAGCGACTTCGTTAGCTGATGCAGGACGCTCGATATTGGTCATGATTCTCCCTAATTACTTCAGCGTCAACAGGTAGGCAACAAGTTTTTCAATATCAGCTTCTGTGAGTCCGAGGTTTGGCATTCCGCGGTACTTGCCACCAGTGCTGGTCAACAGCTCTGGGTTTGCATACATCGGCTTCATCGCTGGCGCATTGCGCAACCAACCGCGGAGATCGGATTGATTTAGGCAATCCTCGCTGACACCACTGAGATACTTTGCGCCGAATGCTTCGGATTCCGCACCCCATACATCTTCACGGCACGACTTATTCAGCAAATCAAATGTTGCACCTGCAAAGGTGTTGCGGCTCATGAGGTGCGACAAGTTTGGTGCAGCACCCGAAACCATGTTTTCATCTGGCGCTGCAATTACTGGAGTTCCATCTGCGCGCTTCATGCCGTTCACTTGGTGGCATCGCACACACTGATTCATAAACACTGTTTCGCCTTCTTTGGCAATTGTGTTTTCGGCAGGTGATACATACGGCTTCAATTGGTTTGCCACCCACTTCGCAAAATCAGCTTTGCTCAGCGCAACAGCTTCCATACGCATGTTGGCGTGTGAGAGACCACAGAACTCGGTGCATTGGCCCGCATAAATTCCAGGCTTGTCTGCTTCGATGCGATTGAGGTGCACGCGACCTGGCACGGCATCACGCTTTCCGTTTAATGCGGGAATCCAGTATGAGTGAATGACGTCGCGGCTGGTTTGACGCAGCAACACTTTGGTTCCAGCAGGAATGACTAATTGACCCGAAGTGATAATCGGTTGTGTAATTCCGTATTCGTTCTGCACTGGATAGTCATATTCCCACCACCACTGTTGACCGGTGACGTTAATAATCATTTCTGTGTCACTGGTCTTTGCAAGATCAAACACCGTGCGGAAGGTGAACACACCGACGACAGTCAAAATGAGCGCAGGAATAATCGTCAGCGTGATTTCCAACGCAGGGTTGCCGTGCGACTGATGCGGAATTGGTTGTCCCTTGTCGCGGAATTTAATGACAGCTACGACTACCGCGACGGTAACGATGACACCAATAATTCCAGCAACAGCAAAAACTGGCTTTTGAAGATCATCAATTATTTTTGCGTTCGGTCCCTTTGGCTGAAACGTGTCCTGTGGTGCATTTGTTGCACAGCCTGCAAGGAACATCGTGCCCGCAATACCGGAAATTGCTCCAACCACTCGACGACGCATGCCCGTAAGCCTATTGACGCCATTGGTTGCGTGTTCTGTTGTGTTTTGGTGTCTCACGGCACAATCACCTCAATGCTTTGTCCGGCAAGTCCTGGAACGGTGAGCGTGAAAGGCTTTCCCGCTACTGCTGGCTTAGGGATATTCAGAATAAGCAACTGCTCTGACCCTTGAGGAATGAGCTGGGTGCATTGCACCACGTCTTCCTTCACGTCAGCGGTAACCATCTTGCTGCCCAAACTTGCAACCAATCGATATTCGCCATCGGTTTTGTTGCGGAACACGATGTTTGTTGGATTGGCACGGGGAATGGTGATCGTTGCTTGGTTTCCTGCAATTCCCTGCACTGAAGCAACGAGTTTTCCATCAATGAGATCGATATGTGTATCCACGCTGGAAGTTGCTGACACGCCTTCTAACGGAAGTTTGTCAAAGTACTTGGACTTCTCTGCACCACATTCTTGATGCATGTAGTGGCCTTCTTCCTTTGCGTGAACAAGGTCTTCGCGAAGTCCCACACCTGCACCCGCAATACCCGCGGCCACGATTCCCACTGCGCCAAACACACAGATGCCAGTAACCAAACCGCGCTTCAGGCTCGGGCGAACAGAGAACAACACGCCAGCCGCCAGTACAAGCGATCCAAGAACAATGAATGCAATTGCGCCAACACTCTTATCAACAGCAAGCGTTATTTGAGCAAACGAAATAATGATTACTCCAAGGCCCACCGCAGCAATCACAGGAAACTCGATTGGATTGAGCAGGCGCTTGCGCAACAACGCGTTAAATACCGCGTCGCTTGACGCGCGCTCTGACCAACTGAGCACCGACCACTCGACAAGCGCTGCGAGCAACAACACCACACCCAACAACGTCACTACCGGTGCTGTGATCGTTCCAACGAGCAACAATGTTGCACCGACAGCAGCAATCAACGGCCACATAGAACTTGTTGGGGCAACAGTCGATGCAGCAACCCCTTCTTCGCCGTTTGATCCATCACGAGTAAACAGCACCAGAGCGGTGAGAAGACCAGTTGCACCTACGAGACCAAATAGTGCAGTGCCGCCAATTGCCGATTCGCCAATAAGGAACATGTACACAGCAAATGCAATAGCCCCAAGAAAAGTGATTCCGAAGAAGTATTTGGATCCAGTTGAAAACATTGCGTTACCTATTTCTGCACATACACGACGAACCACAACGCAGTGAACGCTGTGGTGAGGAAGTACCAATACATGGCATGTGCGGTGACCACTGCACGATCAGCAACTCGGCCACCCAACACGCGGAACGCTGCGACAAGCGAGAATGCAACACCCGCGCAAATGAGCGCAAGCATTGTTCCAGTGATTGCATAAAACATGGTTTGATATGCGCCGTCTGCAAGCACCGCACCCATTTGCTTGTAAATCGCTACTTGTGCATTGATGGCAGCAACGCCAATAAGGCCTGTAATGAACAGTGCAAGCGTGGTGTGTTGTGCGTCTTTGCGTGTTGCCGAGTACACCGCCCATTGGCCCATAATCGCCGCGATCACCATGGTGATTGCAAGAGTGTTCGTTGCAACTTCTGGAATCTTCAGATCAGCAGGAAGCCAATCGTGAATCATTTTTCCGTTCTTGCCTTCACGCAATGGAGATGCATCGCGGAACTTGAACCACACAGCCAACATGCCAAACATCAGCATGGTTCCTGCAGCAACAACAGAACCGGTTGCTATAAACAGCGGATGACGCGCTGCTGTTGCCGGTCCAGCTGGCAACACACGATCAACTGCGGCGGTCATTGTGCACCCCCATCAACCCATGAATTTCCTGTAACACGTTCTCCTGTTGCAAAACTTTTAACAGCCACAGCAATTGCAGCGATGACACACACAGCAAACAACGCATGGCCCAGTGTCGAGACTGTATTCCACAAACTTGCTGGGCCGGAATAATCAAAATCATTTACTGAATCTGCTTGCTGATCAGCAAAACCAGCGATGTACATCGGAAGTGCAGCAAACACCGTGGCGACGAATCCAAGTGCGCCAATTCCACCAACTGCTTTTGCAGGCAGCATGCGGCCCCACAACGATGGGCCCCAAAACGCAACAGCACCCCAAGCAACAAGCACGGTTCCGTAGCTGATGTACACCAGCACACCTTCTTCAAACACCGTTCCCGAAAGGTTCGCACTCGATATCAATTGCACTGCATTGCCAAGCATTGCAGTGAGGATCATTCCGCCGCCGAGAAAAGCAGGAATAAACGGTGCGATCATTTTGATGGAATCGGACTTCAATGCAAGCAATGCAAGTCCGAGAACAACCACCACGCCAAGAATTGGCAGCAAGTTAAACAACGCGAATGGCACGAAACTCTTTGCCTTGTCAATCAATGAACCCGACCAGGCAAAACCATGCACGGTTTGCGTAACTGAACCAAGAAGCGCAACAGAAATCAGTCCAACTCCTACAAACACTCCGCCGCGCAGTGGTTGTGCTCTACGCGCAACAGCTGGTGCAAGTTCGGCGAGTATTCCAATTGCTGGAATGACATATAAAAACGTTTGTGGTTGTGACATTGACCAACCAAGCCACTTCATAATGCCCATATTCGCGTCAAAGGCAACACGTGTGTAGTGGTGATCGACTGCGACAAAGATCAATGTTCCAAGCGCTACAGGAAGAGTGAGCACCAAACTCGATGATCCAATCAGTGCAGACCATGAGAACGATGGAACGTCTGCAAGGTCTGTGCCGGCAGTTCGTGCGCTCAGAACTGTTGCAACAACGCTGACTGCTGATGCAAGAAGGCCCACGAGGACGAGTGCAAGACCCAGGAGATAGAGGTCAACCATCTGAGCATTTCCGCCACCAGGTCCACCATTGCCAATAAGCGAAGCAACGACTAACGCGCTTCCAATTGCCCAAAGATAAAAGCCCAACATGGCGTTGCGCGCAAACATGACCGAGCGCGATCCAATTTGAGTTGGCGCAACGGCAAGGGAAAGGCCGAGCATCAGCGGAATCATGACGCCAAACGATGCAAGTGTCTTTGACGCAGCAAACAACTGCGTCATCATGCCCTCATTGAGTGTCAGTGACTTGCTGTCGATTCTCTCGAATCCCAGTAGTGACGCAACTCCAACGAATGCGAGAAGCCAGAGTGCGGCGGTACCAATAAAGAGTCGACCGATTCGCTTGTGATCGGTGGTGGTGAGCCAAGCACCCACCGAACCCAGAAAACTGGAGTCGGCAGTGGCCTCGGCACCCAACGTGGATGGCAGATTGACCGTGGTCATAACGAACTAGACACTAACAATGGCAGGGGCATGAGCCCGACTTCCCCGCTTTGTGCAATTGTTCCTAGCGAAGAAGAACATCTACTGTCAGCGCCACAAAAATTGCCGTGACGTAAGTGATGGAGAAGGTAAACAGTCGCATCGAACGTTTGGGTGAAGGGTCACTCCCCAGCCGAATTGCCCCGATGACAAAAGCCACCCCAAATACCAACGCTGTAATTCCATAAATCCAGCCGAGGTTCGCCACGGGAATGAGGACAAGGGTAGAAATAGTCAGAAGAGCGGCGTAGACCGTCATCGACCGAACTGTTCGCTCAAGTGAAACCACCACCGGCATCATTGGCACTCCCGCAGCTTTGTAGTCATCTGCGTGCCGAATTGCGAGTGCCCAAAAGTGTGGTGGGGTCCACAGAAAAATGACCACAAACAACACGACTGGTGCCCAACCAAGCGAATTCGTTACTGCAGCCCAACCAACCAGTACTGGCATTGCCCCTGCGGCACCACCAATGACAATGTTTTGTTTACTGGTTCGCTTCAGCCATAACGAATAGACGAACACATAAAACAATGTTGCCGATACTGCCAAAATTGCTGCAAGCAGATTGGCCCCAGCCCACAACACGCCAAATGCCACGATCTCTAGCGCAACCGCAAAAATCATCGCTGCTCGAGGAGTCAATGCTCCAGTTACTAGTGGGCGATTTTGTGTACGGACCATCAATTTGTCAATATCGCGATCGATATACATATTGATCGCATTTGCTCCGCCCGCGGCAAGTGTTCCGCCAATCAGCGTGACCGCCATGAGTTGAAGAGATGGCCATCCCTGTTTGGCAAGCACCATCGTTGGCACCGTTGTCACAAGCAAAAGTTCAACCACCCGCAATTTCATCAAAGCGATGTAGGCGCCGATTCGAGACGACGGTGCAGCACCACGAGATTTGTGGCTGAAAAACCGCGATGGAATAACTGGTCGAACGTCTAAGGCCACATGCTTAGGCTACGGCGCTTAATCAGTGGCTACCAATCGGAGCATGGCCGCACACGAACAGAACGCACCATGATTCACGGCAGAATGTCCGTGTGCCTATTCACCGATTGTCGAACACCGATGTACGACCAATGGAGGTTGTTGACCCAGGCACAGATAGTGCACCCGACACCGACCGACCTTGGATTGTGCTCGTGTGGAATGACCCAATCAATTTGATGTCGTATGTGACTTTGGTCTTACAGAAACTGTTTGGATACAGCCTGGAAAAAGCAACGGAATTAATGCTTGATGTCCACAACAAAGGGCGTGCCGTGGTTTCCTCTGGTACGCGTGAACATGCAGAGTTTGATGTGTACCGACTTCATGAACATGGACTATGGGCAACGATGCAACGCGAGGATGCGTAATCGTGGCGCGCAAAAATAAAGGGCCTGTAACACGGATCGATGCCATGTCGTATTCGTTGAATATCGACGCAACAGATCGAACAACGCTGAACGCTCTTCTTGATCAATTGCGCGACATGTTGATGCATGACTCCTCAAGCGACATTGCACGTCGACTCTTTCCTGCCGCATATCACCAAGATGAACAGCACGAACAGGAATACCAACGACTGATGCGCGATGAACTGTTGTCGTCACGACTTGCATCACTTTCGCTCACATCATCACTGCTTGAACGCGAACCATCCGGCGACAAGGTTGTGCTCTCTGCCGATGAACTTGATGCGCTGATGCGCTCCATAAATAGCCTGCGGCTTGTTCTTGGCACGCTGCTCGATGTTGATGAAGACGAGTTCGAAGCTCGCCTGGACGAAAACGACCCCGGCTATGGCCAATATCAGCTGTATTCATATCTGGGTTGGCTTTTGGACTGGATCGTGACCGTCCAAACCGAATTCAATTAACGGGGGGAATCCGCGCAGGCACTGGTAGATTTCTAGGGCTCTTCCAACTAAATATTCGTCCATGCCCCCATCGTCTAGTGGCCTAGGACACCACCCTTTCAAGGTGGCGGCACGGGTTCGAATCCCGTTGGGGGTGCAAAAGCAGTACGTACATAAACACGATCAATCGTGAAGCGTTCATCACGAACACTTCACAACATTGGTCCCGTGGTGAAGTTGGAGTTCACGCCGCCCTGTCAAGGCGGAGGTCGCGGGTTCGAGTCCCGTCGGGACCGCTGAGTAGTGCTTGCACTTCTCAAGGTCGGGTAGCTCAGTAGGCAGAGCATGCGCCTGAAAAGCGCAGGGTCACCGGATCGACGCCGGTCCCGACCACAAGAGTTTGTTTAGTTGGAAGAGCAGTTATTCAGGGCGTATGCGCACGAGTGTTTCTTGCGCAATCGTTGCAATATGTGTGCCGTCTTGTGCAAACACATAACCAGATGTCAGACCACGTGCGCCATTGAAGTTCACGCAACTCATTTCATAGAGATGCCACTGTGACGCAATGGATGGTCGATGAAACCACACGGTGTGATCCAGGCTTGCGTTGAATCTGCGGCCCTCATTGCTTGCACGCGTGAATTCAGGAATGCCTTCAATCACGCTTTCGTTTGGTAGATCATCTGACAAGTACGCAATAGCGCAGCGATTCAACAACTCGTTGCCAAGCGGTAGGTCTTTTGCGCGTAACCACGCAGCAACATGTCCCGTGCCTTGTCTATTCACACCGCGCACTGAAGTTGCCGGAATAGTTCGCCGTTCTAAAAATGTGCTCCATGAAGACTCTTCAATCGAGTCTGGAAGCGGAAGGTCCGGTTGCGGGTATACCAGCTGTTCGTTCAGTGATTCCTCTTGCACTTGAAATGACGCTTCGAGATTCAAAATTGCGCCATCTTGCTGTCTCGCTACCACTCGACGTGTTGTAAAACTTTTTCCGTCACGAATTCGATCCACTTCATATCGAACCGGTTGAGTGTTGTCTCCACGACGAATGAAATATGCGCGCAGTGAATGCGGCAGCTGTTCGTTGCTAACGGTGTATGCAGCAGCGCGAAGTGCTTGCGCCACAATGTGTCCTCCGAAAAGCCCACCCCACGGATATTCATGGCCTTCGCCAACGAAAACATCTGGCCCATGCGGGGCTAGATCAAAGAGTTGTTCGAGGTTCACAACAATGAGTTGCTGAGGTTATTCAACAGTCAAAACAAGCATGATTTCTTCGGATACATGACTCTCAATGTCGAAAGTTCCTGCATTCGAAGCCACGAATTCAATCACCGATTCTTGACCCTCAGCCATTTCGCCCGTCGAGATGTCGTACCCATGAACATGCATTTCATCTGGGCCATTTGGATTTGTCACGGTGATGCGAACTGATGCGCCGAGTGGCACGGTCTGCTTCATATCCGCTCCTGTGTTTTCGCCAACAATGAGGTTGATTTCGACTACATCGCCTGTGCTTACTGCTGTATCCGCTGATTCACTTGCAACAGTCGTGTCGGACGAAGAAGACGATGAGCAGCCTGCAAGCAGCGCAACGGTGAGTGACATTCCAATAAGTATTTTTTTCATGATCCAAACTCAAATCCAAGGTCGGGGGCGGTCAACATCGGAACATACGGTACACCAGCATCACGTGCCATCTCGGCACATGTTCCACCGCGATCAACGATCACAGAAATGAATGCAGGGATCGCACCAAATTCGCGCACGACTTCGACTGCTTCAAAAATTGATGTTCCGCGCGTCACTGTGTCTTCCACAATTGCAACACGATCTCCAGGTTGTAATGCACCAGCGATACGTCCAGTTACTCCGTGATCTTTGGATTCTTTACGCACACTAAAACTGCGTATGTTTTTCCCTTGCGTTGCAAGAACAGCAGCAACGCCATATCCAACCGGATCTGCACCCATGGTGAGTCCGCCAATTGCATCAATGTCTGCAGGAAGAATCTCCAGTGCCACCGCAGCAACAAGCAAAATTCCATCTGGCCTACATGCAGTTTGTTTTGTGTCAAGAAACCACGAACTTGGGCGCCCTGACTTCAAGGTGAAGTTTCCTATTTTCAGCGAATGAGTAAGCACGTGCTGACGCAGTGCTTCGCGCTGTGGATCTAAGTGCGGAAGATTGCTCATTATGAATGTGCAATTTGCGCTGCGGCATCAAGCGTCTTGCTGGTGTGTACGAGCGAACGATGCAGATCAAACGCATCATCAAGTTGTTTGCTTGACAGCGTCACACGTTTGTCGTTTTCTAACACGTTGCGTAATTGCTGACGCTGGTTCCAAGCCAAAGCAGCATCTTCTTGCACAATTCGGTATGCGTCGTCGCGCGACAAACCAGAATCAACAAGTGCAAGCAACACTGGTTGAGAAAACACCACTCCAAAACTGCTGGAAAGATTGTCCACCATACGCTGTGTGTCGACTTCGAGATTGGCAAGCACTCGGGTCAGTCGCTTGGTTACGTAGTACGCAAGCATTGCTGAATCGGGTAACACAATGCGCTCTGCCGAAGAATGCGAAATGTCACGCTCGTGCCATAACGCCACGTTTTGCAGACCAGTCTGCAGGTTTGAACGCAACACACGTGACAAGCCCGTAAGTGTTTCCGCAGAAATTGGGTTGCGTTTGTGTGGCATTGCCGAACTACCTTTTTGCCCGGCCTTGAAACCTTCGCGAACTTCGCTCACTTCGGTTCGTTGCAAATGTCGCAGTTCAACAGCGATTGCTTCAATAGTTGATCCAAGTGATGCACATGCCCACAGGAATTCTGCATGGCGATCGCGTGCAACAACCTGTGTTGCGGGAACAGCAACAAGGCCGAGCGATTTAGCAACGTGTGCTTCTACATCGGGGCTGATGTTTGAATACGTTCCAACTGCGCCAGACAACTTGCATACTGCAATTGCTTCACGCGCAGCCCGCATGCGCGACCTATCGCGATCTACTTGCAATGCCCAGAGTGCAACTTTTACGCCAAAGGTTGTTGGCTCGGCATGTATGCCGTGCGTACGACCAATCATCACACTGTCACGATGTTGCTGCGCTAACTCCTGCAATTTTGTAATGAGTTCGTTCATCGCCCCAAGAATGAGTTCCGCGCCATCCTTCAGCATCCAACACCATGCAGTGTCAACGACGTCAGTGCTTGTCAGTCCGTGATGTATCCACGCGCCTGCTGGCATTCCGATTGTGGATTGAACAACATCGACAAATGCGGCAACGTCGTGGTCTGTTACCAGTTCACGTTCAGCAATCTTGTGAACAAATGCGTCATCAACAAGCGGTGCCTTAGCGCGACATGTCTGTGCATCTGTTTGTGGAACTACACCAAGCTTTGCTTGTGCCTCAGTTGCAAGCAGTTCAATTTCCAAATAGCGAGCAAACTTAGACCGATCGGAAAAAATCTCTGCTATTTCTGGAAGTGAATACCGGTCGATCATGCACGCACCACACATGCATCGCGTTCAGGACCAACACCAATAATGCTCACTGGTACCCCCACATATTTCTCGACAAGTTCAACAACTGCTTGTGCGCGAACAGGTAACTGATCGTATGTGCGACAAGCACGAATTTCTTGTTTCCAACCTGGCAGGTCTACGTATGTTGGTGTTACTTCGCCCAACAATTCGCTGTCGTCGGGATAACCATCAAGTGGTGCACCATTGAGTGAATAACCCACGCAAACGCGTACTTCATCAAATGTGTCCAAAACATCAAGTTTGGTAAGCGCGATTTCGGTAAGCGAGTTGATACGCACCGCGTGGCGAAGCATCACTAAATCGAGCCAGCCCGGACGTCGACGTCGACCTGTCACTGTTCCGAATTCATGGCCAATGTCAACAATTTTGTCTCCGAGTTCGCCAATCAGTTCGGTGGGAAAAGGACCAGAGCCAACTCGTGTGGTGTAGGCCTTTGCAATACCCACCACTCGCGAAATGTGTCGCGGCCCAATTCCTGTTCCTGCACACGCACCACCTGCAGTTGGATTGGATGAAGTCACAAACGGATACGTTCCATGATCAAGGTCTAAAAATGTTGCTTGAGCTCCCTCTAACAACACGTTGTCGCCAGCTTCAATCGCATTATGCAGAGCATTTACGGTGTCTGCTACGTATGGCTGTAGCCGAGTTCCAAGTTCGGTGAACTGGGCAACCATTGCTTCAACATCAAACGTTTCTCCGCCAAGGGCAACGAGCATCTCTCTCGCTGCTGTTCCACGCTCGCGAACAAGCTGTGCAAACGCTGGGATGTCGCGCACCATGCCAACTCGCAATCCAACACGAAGGGCCTTGTCGGCATACGCAGGTCCGATTCCCTTTAGCGTTGTACCAATTTTTGCATCGCCCAATTTGGATTCATGCAATGCATCAAGCAGTTGGTGCCACGGAAATATCAGCTGAGCCAAACTTGACACCATGAGTTTGCTGCATGAAATTCCGCGACTTTCAAGTGAGTCGATTTCTTTAAACAGGGTTGGTAAATCCACCACAACGCCATTGCCAATTACTGGAGTGACGTGGGGATACAAGACACCACTTGGAATAAGTTGCAGCGCATACTTCTGATCGCCAACGACAACTGTGTGTCCAGCATTGTGGCCACCTTGATAGCGAACAACATGTGAATGTGTTTCGGCTAGGAGGTCAATGACTTTGGCCTTGCCCTCATCACCCCATTGGGTACCGACGACTACTGCTACGGGCATGCAACGCTCCTGAAGTTGTGGGGAACGTAATCAGATCATACTGTGCCCAGCGCGAACCGCCTCTGCCGACTGGATAGTTATGCCAGTTCGAGGCGCTGTGCCGAAATATTCAATTCACCGTTCACCACGTCGACAACGATGGAGTCGCCTTCGCTGGCTTTGCCCTCGAGAATGAGCAGTGCAGCCGAGTCACCAATGGTCTTTTGGATCAATCGCTTCAAGGGTCGCGCACCATATTCGGCATCAAACCCCTGTGCTGCAAGCATGACTCGTGCAGCCGGAGTAATGGCAAGCACAATGCGACGCCGTGACAACCTCTCGATGATGTGCTCAAGCTGAATGTCAACAATGGCTCCCATGTCGTCTTGGGTGAGCGACCTGAAGCGCACAATCTCGTCAATGCGATTCACGAACTCGGGTTTGAAGTACTCAATCGGTTCGCCCTTCAAGTTGCTCGTCATAATCAGCACGGTGTTGGTGAAGTCAACGGTTCGGCCTTGACCGTCAGTGAGACGGCCATCGTCCAACAATTGCAACAGCACATTGAATACTTCGGGGTGCGCTTTCTCGATTTCATCAAGCAACACCACGCTGTACGGGCGACGTCGCACGGATTCGGTGAGTTGACCGCCTTCTTCGTAACCGATGTACCCGGGAGGTGCTCCAATAAGTCGGCTTACCGAGTGCTTCTCCATGTACTCCGACATATCAATTCGCACCAATGACTTCTCATCGTCGAAAAGAAACTCGGCAAGTGCGCGCGCAAGCTCAGTTTTCCCCACGCCTGTTGGCCCAAGAAACATAAACGAACCTATCGGTCGATTCTCATCCGATAGTCCTGCTCGGCTGCGGCGGATGGCATTTGCTGTTGCCGTTACTGCGGCATCTTGACCGATCACTCGACGATGAAGTAGGTCTTCGAGATGCACGAGTTTTTGCATCTCGCCTTCCATCAGTTTGGTTACGGGAACACCCGTCCACTTTGCAACAACTTCTGCAATGTCTTCCGCATCAACTTCTTCTTTCAACATTCTGGTTGATGTCTGCAGCACATCAAGTTCTTGAGTTGCCTCGGTTATGCGTCGTTCAATTTCTGGAATACGGCCGTAACGAATTTCGGCAGCTTTTTCAAGATCGGTCTCACGTTCCACTTGACCGCGCAACGTTTCGAGTTCTTCTTTTAGCGAACGAATTGCGCCAATCGCCTGCTTCTCGGCATCCCAGTGCACTTTCATTTCTTTTGTCTGCTGTTGCAACTCAATGAGTTCTTCATTCAAAAGGCGGAGGCGCTCTGTAGATGCCGAGTCTGATTCTTTTTCTAACGCGACTCGTTCAATTTCTAGTTGCAAAATTCGGCGATCAATGACGTCAATTTCGGTCGGCAGCGAATCAATTTCAATTCTTAGTTTGCTTGCCGCTTCGTCCATAAGGTCGATTGCTTTGTCGGGAAGAAATCGATTGGTGAGATACCTGTTTGACAACACTGCGGCGCTCACAATGGCATTGTCTTGAATGCGAACGCCGTGATGCACTTCGTAGCGTTCTTTCAACCCACGCAAAATGGCGATGGTGTCTTCAACTGTTGGTTCACCAACAAACACCTGTTGAAAACGGCGTTCGAGTGCAGCGTCTTTTTCGACGTACTTTCGATACTCGTCAAGTGTCGTCGCACCGATCATGCGGAGCTCACCACGAGCGAGCATTGGTTTAATCATGTTGCCGGCATCGATTGCACCTTCGGCTCCACCAGCGCCAACAAGCGTATGAATTTCATCAACGAACGAAATGATTTCGCCATTGGCATCAATGATTTCTTTCAGGACTGCTTTCAATCGCTCTTCAAACTCTCCGCGGTATTTTGCGCCAGCCAACATGGCGCCAATGTCGAGTGAAACAAGACGCTTGTTCTTTAAACCTTCCGGAACGTCGCCACTTGCAATGCGCCGCGCAAGTCCTTCAACAATGGCTGTTTTGCCTACTCCTGGTTCGCCAATAAGAACAGGGTTGTTTTTCGTGCGACGTGAAAGCACCTGAATCACGCGTCGAATTTCTTCGTCGCGTCCAATGACTGGATCGATCTTTCCGTCTCGCGCGCGCTGGGTCAGATCAACACCATATTTTTCAAGCGATTGAAATTGTTCTTCGGGGTTTTGTGAAGTAACACGATGCGAGCCGCGCACATCACGCAATGCTTGAAGCATTTCTTCGCCGCTCACCCCTACGCGCACGTGCAACGCAAGCAAGAGGTGCTCAACGGATAGATAGTCGTCGTGTAAATCTTTTTGCGTTTGTTCTGCAGCAGCAAAGACTTGAGAAAGCTCACGACTCATTCGCGGCTCACTACCACCGTGCGCACGCGGCATTCCGTTAACTGCAACTTGCGCTCGATCATGCAGCATCGAGGCAGCAATACCGAGTTTTGCCAACAGCGCGGGTACAACCGTGTCGGTTTGACTCGTGAGAGCAATCAGAACGTGATCGGGGGTCAGTTCTGGATTTGAGTTTGTTGTTGCCAACTGCATTGCTGCAGCAATGGCCTCATTGGTTTTCGTTGTCCATTTTTTTGGATCAACCATGATTGCTTACCTCTTGTCTTTGAAAATTGAGGGTGTGCGGCCAAACAATGTGATGGCCTGTTGAAGAGGAACTAACTCATTGCTTTCACGGCGATGACGCAAAGCGGACGAAAGCTCGCTGCGCAGTTGCTCAACTTCGTGTCGCAGTCGAATGACTTCGGATTCAAGTTCAATAACTTGGCGAATACCTTCAAGGTTCATTCCCGTGTTTGCAAGTTCGGCAATGCGTTGCAGTCTGCGAATGTCTGCATTGCTGTAGCGGCGATTTCCACCACTGGTGCGTGCGGGCTGCAGAAGTCCACGGCGCTCATAAATGCGCAGTGTTTGAGGGTGCACGCCAGCAATCTCTGCAGCTACCGAGATGACGTAGACAGCGTGGGTTTCGCGTTCCATTACGAGCTCCGTTTCACTGAAGTAGCAAGTTGGATGATTCGGTCACGTGGCGAATCTGTTGATGCTTGCTGCAGTGCTTCAACCGCTTGTCGCTCGTCGTCGTTTAGCTCTGTTGGTACCGCAACATCCACCGTGACTATGAGATCACCATGGGTTTTCGCAGACTCAATACCCTTGCTTTTCACTCGATGTCGTGAGCCGCTTTGTGTTCCCGCCTTTAAGCGCAGTTTTACCGTTGACCCATCAAGTGTTGGAACGTCAATGTCTGCTCCAAGCACTGCTTCACTAAACGAAATTGGTAGTCGAACCGTGAGGTTGTTGCCGTCGCGAGCAAATACCGGGTGCGCTGCAACATGGCACACCACAAATAGGTCACCTGCTGGTCCACCATTTTTCCCTGGTGCACCCCGACCCTTCAACCGAATTTTTTGGCCATCATCGACTCCGGCGGGAATGCGTACGTTGACTTCGCGTGGACGCATTTCCACTCCCGAGCCACGGCAGCCAACACATGGTGCTTCGATGATGTTGCCACGACCATTACAACGTTGACACGGACTAGAAAATGCAAATACTCCTTGGTTGTCATCCACCACTCCGCGCCCCCGACATTGGCCGCATTGTTTAGGAGTAGTTCCTGGACGAGCACCCGACCCATGACAACTTGAACATTGCGATTCCGCGGTGAGATGAAGCGATGTGGTGATGCCCTCTACCGCTTCAGCAAAACCAAGCGAAAGCGTGGCTTCAATGTCGCCGCCACGTTGTGGTCCAGCCGGATTACGTCGGCGGCCACCGCCAAACATTTGGCCAAACAAGTCGCCAAGGCCTTCGCCGCCGAAATCGTTTTGGTCAAATCGAAAACCGCCAGCACCGCCACCAAATGACGATGGACCCTGTCGACGAACATCGTCATATTCTTTGCGCTTTGCTTCGTCGCCAAGCACATCGTAGGCAGCCGAGACTTCTTTAAATTTTTCTTCTGCCGCCGCATTGTTTGGATTTGCATCAGGATGATATTGACGCGCAAGTTTGCGATACGCCTTAGTGATGTCTTTAGCGACTGCAGTTTGTGTAACACCGAGCACCGCGTAGTAGTCCTTTTCAAACCACTCGCGTTGCATGATTATCCCTTGACCTTGACCATTGCTGCGCGAAGCACGCGGCCCTTCCAGCGATAACCGGTGCGCAGTACTTCAAGCACTACCGGTTCTGAACCGTCACCCTCTTCGTGCATTACCGCATCGGCCAATGCTGGATCGAACGGTTGGCCCGCCAGATCCAATGCTTCAAGGCCCTGCTTTTGCAATGCGCCAATGAGTGACGACCACACCTGCTCCACTCCCTCAACACCGTGGGCAACTGCTGCCTCACACGCATCGAGTACTGGTAACAACTGTTCAACCAGCTTGCCAAGTGCACGATCAAGTTCGTCGCCCATTTGCGAAGCAGCGCGCTTGCGATAATTCTCGAAATCTGCCTGCACTCGCAGCGCAATGTCTTTAAATTCGTCGCGCTCTTTCAAAACGTCGTCGATAGTAACTTCGGCGTTCGAAGACGCACCTTCAACAATGGTTTCCTGCGTGGAGTCTGAAGCGTCAGACTCCACGACAAGATCTTCGTGTGATTCGCTCATGATGTCGTAGCCGTCGACTTATTTCTCGTCGACGATTTCGGCATCAACGATGTCGTCATCGCTTCCGGCACCTTGGCCACTTGCCGATGTTCCCGCAGCGTTGGTGTCACGTGCTGCTGCTTCGTACAGCTTTTGGCTAAAGGCTTGGCTTGCGGTCATCAACTTTTCGGTTGCTGCCTTGATCGCTTCGTTGTCAGAACCATTGAGTGCGGTTTTCAATTCGCTTAATGGGCCTTCAACTGCAGTGCGCTCCTCTTCGGTCACCTTTTCACCTTGTTCGCGCAACACCTTCTCGGTTTGATAGACGAGCGAGTCGGCATTGTTTCGAATTTCGGCTTCTTCACGGCGCGAACGATCCTCTTCCGCGTGTGCTTCGGCGTCTTTGACCATCTTGTCAATGTCGTCTTTATTCAATGACGATTGGCCGGTGATGGTCATGGACTGTTCCTTGTTCGTTGCACGATCTTTTGCAGAAACATGCACGATGCCGTTGGCGTCGATATCGAATGTCACTTCAATTTGCGGAACGCCTCGCGGTGCAGGTGGCAAATCAACAAGCTGAAATTTTCCCAGTGTTTTGTTGTAGTTGGCCATCTCGCGCTCGCCCTGCAAGACGTGAATTTCTACCGATGGTTGCATGTCATCAGCAGTCGTAAACACTTCTGTGCGTCGTGTTGGAATGGTGGTGTTGCGCTCAATCAATTTGGTCATGACGCCACCCTTGGTTTCAATTCCAAGCGAGAGCGGAGTGACGTCGAGCAACAACACATCTTTTACGTCGCCACGCAATACACCGGCTTGCACCGCTGCACCTACTGCAACAACTTCATCCGGGTTCACCGTGCGGTTTGGTTCTTTGCCAGTCATTGACTGCACAAGGTCTTGTACCGCTGGCATGCGGGTTGAACCGCCCACCATGATGACGTGATTGATTTGACCCTTTGACAAGCCAGCGTCGGTAATTGCTTGTTCGAATGGCTTGCGGCAACGCTCGATGAGGTCTGCAGTCATTTCTTGAAACTTTGCGCGTGTCAATGTTTCGTCCATGTGCAACGGGCCAGCTGCAGTTGCCGTGATGAACGGCAAATTGATTTGTGTCTGCTGAGTTTGCGACAACTCGATCTTTGCTTTTTCTGCAGCTTCCTTCAAGCGCTGAGTCGCCATGCGGTCCGCAGCAAGATCAACTCCGTGTGCAGCTTTGAACTGTTGCACCATCCAGTCGATGATGCGTTGGTCCCAGTCGTCACCACCAAGGTGAGTGTCACCATGCGTGCTCTTTACTTCAAATACACCATCACCAATTTCAAGAACACTCACGTCGAATGTTCCACCGCCAAGGTCGAACACCAAAATGGTTTCGTCTTCGCTCCCCTTGTCGAGACCATAAGCAAGTGCCGCTGCGGTTGGTTCGTTGATAATGCGCAACACTTCGAGGCCAGCAATTTGCCCGGCTTCTTTTGTTGCGGTGCGCTGTGCATCATCGAAATATGCGGGCACCGTAATTACCGCTTGGGTAACGGTGTCGCCCAAATATGCTTCTGCGTCGCGCTTCAACTTCATGAGTGTGCGCGCGCTGATTTCCTGGGGTGTGTATTGCTTTCCATCGATGTCGTCGCTCTTCCAGTTTTCGCCCATGTGGCGCTTCACGCTGCGGAAAGTGCGGTCGGGGTTGGTGATTGCCTGGCGCTTGGCCACTTCTCCCACCAATACTTCGCCAGCTTTAGAAAAGGCCACTACCGAGGGGGTGGTGCGTGAACCTTCAGAGTTCGGGATGACAACCGGTTCGCCAGCTTCAAGGACTGCCACTACCGAGTTGGTGGTTCCAAGGTCGATTCCTACTGCTTTTGCCATGATGATTGCTCCTTAAATGGGTATTGCTTTGGGGTGATGGATTAAATAATACGGGGCACAAGCGAACCTGCCAACCTGTGCACCATAAAACTTGAGTCATAAACACTCAACATTTGTCACACCGGCCATTTTGGGTGAAACCTCGTCAAAAACTCCTCTGCGCCTACCATCTACACCATGACTGGCACCCTTGTCCTTCTTCGCCACGGCCAAAGCACGTGGAATGAGCTCAATTTATTCACTGGCTGGCACGACGTGGAACTAACCGAACAGGGTGTGCGTGAGGCAAGTGCCGCAGGGGTAACCATGAAAGAAGCAGGGTTGACTTTCGACATTGCCCATACCAGCCTGTTACGCCGGGCAATGGAGACCAATCAACTTGCGCTTACTGCAATGGGCCTCGACATCCCTATTGAACGTTCATGGCGACTGAACGAACGCCACTATGGCGCACTGCAGGGTTTGGATAAAAAGGAAACCACGCTTCGTCACGGTGCAGAACAAACCATGATTTGGCGACGTAGCTTCGACGTTCCGCCACCACCCGTTGATGCATCAAGCCCGGAGCACCCAGCAAATGACCCTCGTTACCAACAGTTAGTTGCACAAGGGCTTGACGCATCATTGCTTCCCGCTACCGAATGCCTTGCTGACGTATTAGTACGTGTGTTGCCGTATTGGAACGACGTCATCACACCCCAGTTGCGTGAGGGGAAGAATGTTTTGGTTACGGCCCACGGCAACTCGCTTCGTGCACTCGTGATGCACCTTGAAAACATTTCGCGCGATGACATCGTGGAGTTCAATATTCCCACCGGAGTACCTCGCCTGTACGAACTTTCTGACGCTCTCTCGGTGAAGGCAGTCAAGTACATGGGAGACCAAGAGGCAATCGCCGCAGCAGCTGAGGCCGTGGCAAAACAAGCATCTGGCAATCACTGACCAGTCTTTGCTCTCTCCCTACTGCGGACTAGCGTAAGTTGCGCATGAATACGACAAACGCAACCTCAGAGACCTCCGCACCAAAGCGAAAAGGTCTCAAGCCATATCAACTGTCCATTGCTCTTGGTATCGGCATCGGTACGTTTGCAATGCTTTCGGGAATCTTCCCCCACATTGTGCACTGGCACAACGATGACCCAATTTCACGCAAAGTATTCGAAGGAATTCCTGGTTACATCCAAATTGCGTTTTACACGATCATTCCTGCGCTTTTGGTATTCGGTTCGTTTCAGTTTGCCGACCGCATTCGCAACTGGGAACGTGGCGCACCTGATCGCCGCAAAACCACGAAGAAGAACTTCAAGCAACGCTTAGCCGACTACCGCGCCGGCGTGTACATGCGCACGTTGCTTCGCGATAGTGCCGCTGGACTCATGCACTCCATGATTTATTTCGGCTTCTTGGTACTTCTGGGAGTAACCACCGTGCTCGAAATCGATCACCAGGTTCCGCCAGCGCTCAAGTTTTTGCATGGTGACGTGTACCGCGCCTATGCCGCAGTTGGTGACATTGCGGGAATCGTGTTTACCGGTGGTGTCATTTGGGCGATCATCCGTCGCTACGTACAACGCCCGTATCGCATTCGCATTAAGTCCAAGCCTGAGCATGCAATTGGTCTTGGTGTGTTGCTGGCAATTGGTGTCACCGGCTTTACAACAGAAATGTTCCGTATTGCAGAGTCTCAAGCTGCTGGTGTCAACATGGATCACGAAAAATGGAGCGTGCTTGGTTATCCATTAGCGCAACTTGTTAATGGCTGGTCGGTTTCAACGCTTGACACCACACACCAAGTGATGTGGGTTGCACACGTGTTGGCCTTTATTGCCTTCCTGATCATTCTGCCAATCACCATGTTGCGCCACATGTTCACCTCACCGCTGAACATGTACTTGAAGGATCGCGAGCGTCCAAAGGGTGCGATGAAGGCAATGCCAAACCTCACGGAGACATCGCTTGAAACGTTCGGTGCACATGTTGTTGAAGACTTCACATGGAAACAACTGCTTGACCTCGATGCCTGCACCATGTGCGGCCGTTGCACCAGTGTGTGCCCAGCACATGCCACGGGCAAGCCACTCGACCCACGCGAAATTGTGTTGAAGAGCGGCGAAGTAATGGCCGCAACTGCATCCCATGCACGTGGTGGCAAAGTAACTCCTCCACTCAGTGTTGACAGCGAAATCACCATTTCCGCCAACTCATTGTTCGAACGCATTACCAGCGAAGAAATTTGGGCATGCACCTCTTGCAAGGCATGTGATGAGATCTGCCCGGTAAACATTGAAATCCTGGACAAGATTTTGGATATGCGTCGTTACCTCTCGCTCATGGAAAGCGATTTCCCTGCAGAACTTGGCAACGCATACCGCGCAATGGAAAACCAAGGCAACCCTTGGGGTATGAGCCAGAGCGATCGTGGCGAATGGGCAAAAGACCTGGACGTCACCGTGCTCGACCCAGGTGCTGCATTCAACCATGAGTACTTGTACTGGGTTGGTTGCGCAGGAAGCTTCGACGACAAGAACAAGAAAGTAACGCAGTCAATGGCCAAGTTGTTGAAGCGCGCCGGCATTGATGTGGCGATTCTTGGACCAAGCGAAATGTGCACGGGTGACAGTGCTCGCCGAAGCGGCAATGAATACCTCTTCCAAATGTTGGCAATGCCAAATATTGAAATGCTGAATGGCATGGGTGTTCGCAAAATCATCACGCAGTGCCCACACTGCTTCAACACGCTTGCTAACGAATACCCGCAGTTCGGTGGAACCTACGAGGTGATTCACCACTCGCAGTTGCTTGAACACCTCATTGATTCAGGCAAGCTCGACATCAGTGACGCAACGCTCGAAGAGCGCATCACGTATCACGACTCGTGCTACCTCGGTCGCCACAACGACGTGTACATGGCGCCTCGCAACGTCGTTGCATCCATTAAGGGTGTTGACGTAGTTGAAATGCCTCGCAACGGCACGAAGGGAATGTGCTGTGGCGCTGGCGGTGCCCGCATGTGGATGGAAGAAACCATCGGCACAAAGGTGAACGATGAGCGCGCTGCAGAAGCAATTTCAACTGGTGCTTCACGCGTCGCAACCGCATGTCCGTTCTGTTACATCATGTTGGATGACGGCGTGAAGGGTGCTGGCAAGGAAGAGCACGAAGTGAAAGTTGCCGACATTTCCATTCACTTGCTTGATGCAATTGAAAACGGTGAGCGACTTCGCGCCGAGAGTTCGGCACCGCTGAGTGCGCCGGTTGCCGGCGAATAGTTCGTTACTTTAAAAAGTTTTCGAAATACCGACTTGGGGTCGGCCCACGCTGACCCTGGTACTTAGATCCGCGCGCACCTTTTCCATACGGATTGTCGGCTGGCGTCGTCATCGTCATGAAACTCACTTGACCAATTTTCATGTTTGGATACAACGTGATGGGCAAGTTCGCCACATTTGATAACTCAAGTGTGATGTGACCATCGAAACCGGCGTCAATAAAGCCAGCAGTGGAGTGAATGAGCAGCCCAAGTCGGCCCAATGAACTCTTTCCTTCAACTCGTGCCACCAAGTCGTCGGCAATTGCTACACGTTCAAGTGTGGATCCCAATACAAACTCGCCTGGGTGCAGCATGAACACGCCGTCTTGTGGAACTTCGACAAGTTCGGTGAGATCGGTGAGGTCTTTTTTTACATCGATAACCGCTGACGTGTGGTTACGAAACACGCGAAACAGATTGGACACCTTGACATCGATTGATGACGGCTGAATACACGATTCATCGAGTGGGTCAATAATGATGCGCCCTGAAGAGAGAGCTTCGCGAATGCTTTTGTCAGACAAGATCACAACGAAGCACCCTAGTGAACGAACGCCTCGGCGGGAAAACCTCGCGAAATATGAGCGTTAGGAGATAAGGCTGAGCAGTGACCAGAGTGCGGCAACCAAGCCGACCGCAGCCATGGCGAGTGACCGACTGCGTGGCGCCCGAGAGAGCGACCCTTCGGCCACCTGTTGAGGAGGTTTGACGATGGCGAGCACATTGCCCACACACATTGCCCCACCAAATGCCAACACCAGCCACACGAGGATGTCTTCACCCAAAAACATGATTAATCGCCGAGTACGTCTTCAATGGAGTTATCCATCGCCATATTTTCAAAGCGTGTGTAAGTGGCCAACCATGCAAGTTTGGCTAAGCCGAGTGGACCAGCACGGTGCTTCGCAACACTGATTTCTGCAAAACCTTTGAGGTTTGGATCTTGTTCGTAAATTTCACCGCGATACAAAAACATCACGACGTCAGCGTCTTGCTCAAGTGCTCCAGATTCGCGCAAGTCCGAAAGCGTTGGTCGCTTGTCTTGTCGACTTTCCAGGCTTCGGCTCAACTGACTTAATGCGAGTACCGGAACATTAAATTCGCGTGCAAGTAATTTCAGTTTTCGACTGATTTCGCTCACTTCTAATTGGCGGTTTTCTGGACGTCCGTC
>Ga0208082_1000061_pt1 | contig 28893 bp, 29 predicted proteins | sample LakMenE09Jun09ns_FD_150683 | JGI IMG/M metagenome (GOLD analysis project Ga0208082, IMG submission 150683) | Freshwater microbial communities from Lake Mendota, WI - 09JUN2009 deep hole epilimnion ns (SPAdes) | ecosystem: Environmental > Aquatic > Freshwater > Lake > Epilimnion/Euphotic zone ... | reverse complement strand
GACGACCTATGACTCACTCTCATTCGGAAAGTTTTTTAACGAAAAAACTCTCCCACCATTTTCGATTGAAGTTGATAAGTTTGTTGGTAAATATGATCCTGTTACTAATGCACCGCTTGATTACACAATGTGGGTCACGGTAAAGAGTGAACCAGATGCAACACCTGAGAAAAAGGTTGTCAAAGTAAATAGCCCACTTACATTTGGAAGTACTCGTGTTTATTTACAAGCCAATGGATATTCACCAATTGTTACGGTTAGAGATCCGGTAGGAAATGTTGGCTACCAAGGGCCGGTTCCGTTCTTGCCGCAAGATTCAAATTTATCTTCAACAGGTGCAATAAAAGTTCCTGATATAACACCACAACTTGGTTTCGTTGGATCTTTTTTCCCAACAATTGGTCGCGCAAATGGCGGCGGCGGAATTTCAGTTTTTCCAGAGGCGCTCGACCCACGTTTATTTTTAGCAGCGTGGACAGGCGATCTTGGTTTAGATAAGGGGCGGCCACAATCTGTCTATCGAATTAATACAGATGTAATGAAGCAAATAGGACTTAAATCACTTTCACCGGGTGAGACCTATACATTCGAAGAAGGTTCAATCACATTTGAAACATACGTACCTTGGGTTAACTTGCAGGTGGTGCGAGATCCCGGAAAGAGTTATGCGCTAGTTGGCGGTATCGTTGCGATACTTGGATTACTTGCCTCACTCTTTACAAGAAGGCGGCGAATCTGGGTAAGTGTTAGTAAGAAAAAAGTTGAAGTAGCAGGTTTAGCAAAGAATGCAGCACCTGGACTTGAATTAGAAATGGCACAACTGGCAAAAGCTTTAGGGAGAGCAGAGTAAATGTCTACAACGTGGGCCTACATTTCAAATTACTTGGTCTATTCATCCATGGCTGTCTTTGCCCTGGCATTTATTGCTCACGCCTATGAAACTGCATTTGCTGTTCGCGCACCGCACTTAGCTGACTCCGCGCAAGGTAATTTGCGCACAAAAACTTTTGATTACACACGCACAGAAAAAGTTGCACGTGTTGCAACGGCCATGATGATTTTGGGATTCATTCTTTTATTTGCTGGCGTAATCGCTCGTGGAGTATCTGCAGGGCGCGTCCCATGGGGCAATATGTATGAATTTTCAATTACAGGCGCGCTTGCATTTACTACAGCATATTTAGGAGCACTTCGTAAATACGATCTTCGCTGGTTAGGTTTGTTTGTTTCTATTTCAGTATTGCTCACACTCGGCACGGCCGTCACAGTCTTATATGTACCAAGTGCTCCGCTTGTTCCTGCACTCAAATCTGCTTGGCTTGTCATACATGTTTCCACTGCAATTATTTCTGGTGGAATTTTCTTGCTTGCAAATATCATTGCAGGCGCATTTTTGTTCTTGGACTCTATGGAGAAAAAAGGTGAACGTGCGCCGTGGGCAAAACGTCTGCCATCGTTAGATGTTTTAGATCAACTCTCATATCGTCTTGTTGCATTTGTATTTCCGCTCTGGACATTTTCAGTTATTGCTGGAGCAATTTGGGCAGAGAGCGCGTGGGGAAGATATTGGGGTTGGGATCCAAAAGAGACGTGGGCATTTATTACATGGGTTGCATATGCAGCTTATTTACATGCACGCGTAACAGTTGGTTGGCGCGGTCGTCGTGCTGCATGGCTATGTATTTTTGCTGGTTCTACATTTTTATTTAACTACGTTTATGTAAACGTATGGGGAACCGGAAAGCACACGTACTCAGGTTTATAAGTTTTAAAGGTTACGTAAGAAATCTGGGTCATCATCTGGCCCAATAACTCTGCCCTTTCGGCCGCGTCCAGGTCCTTGCCTGCGTGGTCGGCCCCAAATCAAATATGCAACTGCGCCAAATGTACCGATGAAAATAATAATGAGTAACCAGCCCCATTTAGGTAAGCCACGAATTGCTTCTTGTTCTGTGCGCGCACAATCAATGAGTGCATACAAGGTAACGGCAACTGCAATCAGAAGCGGCAAGTAGCGAAGCATGAGTTAATTCTACGCTTTTCTAGGAGAGTAATAAACCAATGGACAATAAAATTGCAAAGCGAAGTTGAAGTTTTCCTGTTTTACCAAGCAGTGGAATGAGGGCGGCACCTATTGCTCCAGCCCGTATGGCCTTAATTAGTGAATACGTCATTGGTAAGAGTAAGAGTGTGAGCAAGGGCCATGGTTTAAATAAGAAGATAACACTTAGATGAGAAAGAAGTAGGAGTGCAATAAAGGCGGTGCGCGCACTTGAATCACCAAGGCGTACTGCAAGAGTTCGCTTGCCGACTAGTTCATCTGCGGCACGATCTCGTAGATTATTAATTGCTAAGAGTGCGCACGATAGTGACCCCATAGGAATTGCAACCAAGAGTGAATCAAATGTGAGCGTGCCAGTTTGTGCGAAGTATGTTCCCATAGTTGCAACAAGTCCGAAGAAAACAAAGACAGCAAGTTCGCCGAAACCAAAGTAACCGTAGGGATTTTTCCAACCGGTGTATCCCCACGCGGCCGCAATTGCGAGTGCACCAATTGCAATAAACCATAATGTAGTTTGCAGCGCCAAGATCAAGCCAAATACAGCCGCACTGCTCAGTGCAAGATATGCAGCAATTTTTACCTGATGCGCTGTTGCTGCGCCACTTGCAACTAATCGCATAGGACCGATGCGATTGTCATCAGTACCTTTTATGCCATCTGAATAATCATTGGCGTAATTAACGCCAATTTGTAGAGACAAACTTACGAGCAGCGCAAGAAGTGCTAACAAAGGATCAATGCTGTTGCCTGCAAGTGCTGTACCAACTGCAACGGGTGCAATAGCTGCGGGCAGAGTTTTAGGGCGAGCACCTGCGATCCATTTATTCATTCTTTACTCACTCACCAATTTTGCTAGAAAAATGCGATCGACTTTACCAACGCCAATTTCTGGAAGTTTATCAAGGAGTATCACACTCTTTGGTTTTGCATGATTTCCCATTGCGCTAACGAGTGCTTGTGAGATTTGCGGCCTCACATTCTCATCCTGTGTTTGAACAGCCACGTGTAAGACCTGACCCCACTTGCTATCAGAAGTAGAAAAAGCGGCAACCAACAATTGTGGAAACTTTTTGTTTAATTCAGATTCGATTGCACTAAGTGAAATATTTTCACCACCACTGATAATTACATCATCTGCTCTTCCAATGACTTTTAACTTTCCATCAACAATCGTGCCTATATCTTGAGTGAGATACCAACCACCTTCAGTTAAAACATCTGCAAGGACTGGGCCAGAGATTTTAATTCTTTGGTTTTCTGTTAGTTCAAAACTAACGCCATCCAGGGCTTCTCCGTTATAGATACAACCACCGCAGGTTTCAGTCATTCCATATGTTGTGATGATATTGATACCAGATGCGATTGCTTGGCTACGTAGATCTTCAGATAAGGCTGCTCCACCGACAAGAACAGCTTTGGCACTCTTTAAATGTGCGAGTAAATTCGTATCGTCGTTAAGGGCATTAAAGAGTTGTGTGGGAACAATGGCCGTGAAATCTGCATCAGGATAGGTGCCACCATGATTACGCAGATCAATTGGATCAGTTTCTAATTCAATAGAGCGCACAAGAACGTTGATGCCTGCAATATGTGTCAGCGGCAACAACAGTGACCACGTTTGTCCCTTTGTAGCCTTTAGGTATTTGTTAGATGCACGCGCACTTGCCAGCAGCGCAGCAGAAGTAATTCCTATTTCCTTCGGTGCACCGGTGCTGCCACTAGTTGCAACAAGTAGTGAAATCTCTGACTTGACCGATTTAGAAGAAGTTGGACCGCATCCGAGGGCAGGACCAACATGTGCGAGGGCTTGTTTTAGCGCACTCACATTTTCGGCTAGAGCACGCGTGGGTTCTAGGCTGCGCACTTCTCGATGTGAAGATGTATCCATTGCCCGCGTAGGCTATCGCGTGTAACGGTAGTGATGTCTGATGGAGGGTTCGTGAGTAAGCCAATCAAGCGTGAATTTGGAAGCCGAGATATTCCGAAATGGAAAGTCGCACCCGGTGGAGAAAAATTTACCGATATTAAATACGAAGCTGCTGATGGCATTGCAAAAATCACCATCAACCGTCCAGATGTACGTAATGCATTTCGTCCGCAAACAATTATTGAGTTGCAGAGTGCATTTTCATTAGCGCGCGATAATCAAGAAGTCGGCGTAATAATTTTAACTGGCCAAGGTAGCGAAGCATTTTGTTCTGGTGGCGACATAAGCGTTCGTGGAGATGATGGATATCTCGGGGATGATTCTCTAGCAAAACAAGGTATTGGTCGCCTCAACGTTTTAGATTTACAAGTACAAATTCGCCGAACACCTAAACCAGTAATTGCAATGGTCGCTGGTTGGGCAATTGGAGGCGGACACGTATTACATGTTGTCTGCGATATAACAATTGCTGCTGACAACGCACTCTTTGGTCAAACTGGCCCAATGGTTGGTTCATTCGATGGTGGCTATGGATCTGGATTACTTGCGGCAAATGTTGGACAGAAGAAGGCTCGCGAAATTTGGTTCATGACTCGTTCATACGATGCAAAAGAAGCGCTCGCAATGGGACTTGTGAACACAGTTGTTCCAGTTGCCGAACTAGAAGCAGAAACAGTTTCTTGGTGCCGCGAAATTTTACGTAATTCTCCACTTGCACTTCGCTTATTAAAATCTAGCTTGAACGCTGCAGATGATGGATTAGCTGGTGTTCAACAACTAGCTGGCGATGCAACACTCCTGTTTTATATGACTGAAGAAGGTCAAGAAGGTCGCGATGCTTATAAAGAAAAGCGCGCACCAGATTTTGATCAATTCCCTAAGCGTCCATAAATTAATCGATGCTTGACTCAATCCTTAATAACCTTCGAGTAGTTTGCCTGCCGATGAAAACAGATTTTCGTGGCATCAATACTCGCGAAGTTGCACTGATTGAAGGAAGTGCGGGTTGGGGAGAATTTTCAGCATTTACTGAGTATGACGAAAACGAATCAATCCCATGGCTGATCAGTGCAATAGAAGGCGCCACACAGCCGCGCGTGAAAGCAAGTAGAAAGTACATAGATATCAACGCAACTTTGCCTGCGGTTAATTCACGTGCAGAAGTTGAAAGTATTTTGTCTTGGTATCCAGGTGCTTCAACTGTGAAGATAAAAGTGGGTGCGAATCAAGAAGAAGATTTCAAGCGCATTAAGTACGTGACGGAAATCTTGCCAAACGCCTCTCTGCGCTTAGATGTAAACGGTAGCTGGGACGTTGAGCAAGCACTTGAATTCATTTATGAATTTTATGATTCATTCGATGAAGATTTATTGCAATATATTGAACAACCATGCTCAACTCTTGACGAACTGCGCGAGCTGAAGGCCGCATGCATGGTTGGTGTAAAGATTGCAGGAGATGAAGTAATTAGAAAAGCAGAAGATCCCTTTGAATTGGATCTAGAAGATGCTGTAGATATTTTGATATTAAAAGTTGCACCTCTTGGCGGAATCGAGCGCTCACTCGCACTCGCTAAACATCACCGACTCCCAGCAGTTGTATCAAGTGCGCTAGAGAGCGCAGTAGGAATTGGTCACGGCATACGACTAGCGGGTGCACTTCCAACTTTAGATTTTGCATGTGGGCTAGCAACAGGACAGTTACTTGCATCAGATATCGCACAGATTCCAATTGAAGGCGGAAAAATGCGCGTTGCAGATGTAACTCCGAGTGAAGCAGCGATGATCGAATTGGAAGCAAGTGCAGAGCGAACTCAATGGTGGCAAGATCGGGTTCGTAAAACCTGGAGTGCAGGTGCCGATGAAATTATTAGCGAGATGGGGTGGCATTGGTGAGTGAATCAACTTCCCTAGCACGCGTCATTGTTCGCCAGATCATTGAAGCTGGAATTACAGATGTAGTGATATCACCAGGTTCTCGTAACGCACCACTTAGTTTTGCATTCTTTGCCGCATCACAAAAAGGCTTCATCAAATTACACACACGCATTGATGAAAGAACTGCGGCATTTTTTGCTCTCGGTTTAGCAAAAGCCAGCGGACGTGCGGTTCCTATTGCGTGTACAAGCGCAACAGCAGTGGCTAATTACCACCCAGCGGTTTTAGAGGCTCATCACACAAATACACCGCTATTAGTTTTAACAGCCGATCGCCCAGCACGATTGCGCAAAACAGGTGCCAACCAAACAACAGAGCAAGCACGCATATTTGGAAAATCTGTTCGCTACTTTGCAGATGTTTCTGGTGCTGTCTTTCCAATGGAACTACCGATTTATTCTCTTGCAAGCGGACCAGTTCATCTCAATATTCAATTTGAAGAACCACTGGCTGCTGACTCTGATTCAACATGGCTAGATGAGATCACAGTTGCGCCCCGTGATATCAAATCTACAAAAGCACCAGGTGCCTTAAGGGTTAAGAGTGAACGCGGAGTTCTAATCGTTGGCCACGATCGTGGTGGGTTTACAACCGAGCAAGTTCAAAAGTTTGCGGATCAACTTGGTTGGCCACTTATCAGCGAAGATCCTCTCTCACTCAAAGGCTCAATCGCACACGCTTCTTTATTCTTAGCAGCAACGTCTATTGCAAAAGATTTCACTCCACGAACTGTCATTGTTATAGGGCGAACGACACTTTCTCGTTCAATAAATAATTACATTGCATTGGCTGATAAGCAGATAGTTATTGATTCACGCATCGCTACCGTTGACACAGATAGAAATGCAGATAAACGCTTTACGCAGATCCCTACTCTTGAATCAAATGAAGCAGATTTAGAGTGGTTAGAAAAGTGGCAGAAATTTTCTGAGAGATGCACAAAAGAGTTAGAAAAAATCACAGAGTGGTCAGAGCCAGTTCTGGCTCGAACACTGGCTGCAAATATTAAAAATGGCACCGCGTTATTTGTTTCCTCTTCACGTCCGGTGCGCGATATTGAAGCATTTGCTTCAGCGCGTACAGGAGTTGAAACCTTTGCTAATCGGGGCTTAGCTGGCATTGATGGAAACATCTCAACAGCAATGGGAATTGCAACAGCTCGCACAACAACCATTGCAGTGTTAGGCGATCTATCTTTCTTGCATGATCTAACTGGATTAATTCACTCTGAAAAGCCAAACCTTTTGATTCTTGTGGTCGATAACAACGGTGGTGGTATTTTCTCAACACTTACTCATCGTGGCAGTGATGGATTTGAAAGCATTTTCGGAACACCGCACAATCTAGATTTAGCGGCGATTGCTTCAGCGCTTAATATCAAAACCAGCACCATTAACTCTGTGGATCAACTAAATAAAGAACTTGCACAACCGATTGATGGCATTCGCATCGTTATTGCTCAGATGCCAGATCGCGAAAGCAATGCCGAACTAATTAAGCAAGTGCACTCTTCATTGCAGAAAATTTAGCTTCACTCTCTGCTAATTCTTTTTCAGGATCAGAGCCAGCAACAATTCCACACCCTGCATAAATACGAATTGTGTTCTCAGAAATTTGCCCACAACGAAGTGCAATGCCTAACTCACCATCTCCGCGAGCATCTATCCAACCAACTGGACCGGCATAACGTCCACGAGACATAGATTCAATTTCGCTGATTACTTTTGCAGCTTTATCTGTGGGTGTTCCACATACTGCAGCCGATGGATGCAATTGATTAAGCAGAGTAAATACATCTACGTTGCTCTTTGATTCGATGAGAGCGCCAGTTACATCTGTAGCTAAATGCATGACATTTGCCAAGTGAAGTACGAAGGGAGTTTCAGGAATATTTGTTGAAGAACAAAAAGGTTCAAGTGCGTCCGCCACAGAACGCACTGCGTATTCGTGTTCTTCTAAATCTTTAGACGAACGTGCGAGCGAACCTGCCAAAGCCAGATCACGTGCGTCATCTCCTGATTTACTAATAGTTCCTGCAAGTACGCGAGAAGTAACCATTCCTCGCTTTAAACGAAGTAAGAGTTCAGGGGTTGCGCCAATTAATCCTGCAACGCTAAATACCCACGTAGATGGATATGCAGATGAAAGATTACGCAGCGCTGATCGTTCATCGATTGCTTGCGCAGAAGTTGCTGATAGATCCCGTGCAAGAACTACCTTTTCAATATCTCCACTATGAATCTTCGCAACAGCTTGTGCAACGTGTGTAATCCAGTGCTCACTAGCTAATTCATCTTCGTTCCATGTAAGAGTTGAATTGGAAACCTTTTCTGGCGCATCAATGAGTTGAGGTTGAGAATCTGAACCAACCCAAGTAATCCAAGAGATTCCGCTACTCATTCCCACAATTACTTGCGGAATAACCAGAACAGATTCTTCATCAGGAGAGAATGAAAAGGATGAAAAAAGAATTGGTCCCGTTGCGCTTCCCTGCACATTATTAGTAATGGCAAATTTTTCTAAGTGAGAGTGCCACCATGTTCGAGCATCATTGAATCGATTAGCACCTTTAACTGTTGTACTGGCATAGACGCCCCAACCAACTACTCCATCGCCACCGCGCACCCAGGAAAAATTCTCACCTTTAGGCAACAAATCCAAGAGAGGTAAATGTTCGCCAAGGCGCACGGTAGTTACAGGAATAAGGGAAGGCATAAATTATTTTCTTATGAAATTTTTCGCTGCACAAATTGCCAAATTAATGGAAGAGAAGTTCCTGCAATTGCAATCTTTAGAATCTCACCAAGAATAAATGGAGTAAATCCGGCAGAAAATGTCCATGCCCAATCTTTACCTGTGAATTGGTGAAGCCAGATGAGACCCAAAGTAAATGTGAGGGCATTGCCTAACAACATTGCAGGTAGGGCAGTTCTAAATTTTTGATCCCACTTGCGCCCACCCAAATAACCAAGCAGCGCCGATGTCAGCAGCATTCCAACCAGATAGCCACCTGTTGCACCAACAATGCGATCTAAACCAGATCCACTATTAGCAAATACAGGTGCACCCATTGCACCGACTAATAGATACATAAGAAAAGTAGTTGCTCCGAGTGTTGCGCCATAACTTGTGGCCAGTAATAAAACTCCAAGAGTTTGTCCTGTTACCGGAACTGGTGAACCAGGAACGGGAATTGCAATCTGAGCGAGTAATGAAAGAAATGCAACGCCGGCAATTACAAAGCCAGCTTTAGTTAAAACTGTGCTTCTTGGGAAAACTGCGGTGCGTAGTGTGGTGATTGCAGTGGACATTACGTGCGCCCTTTCTCGAAGTTGTGGATGAGCCTACTCTGAAGCAGAATAAGCCTATGTCCCGGGCCAATATGGATAAAAATCCTGCTGAAGTAGCCGCAATGTTTGATGCGGTAGCCAAGCGTTATGACCTGGTTAATGACATCTTGAGCCTCGGTCAGACAAAGAGATGGCGCAAGGCCACAACTGCCACGATTGCACCAAAGCCAGGAATGAAAATTCTCGATCTTGCAGCGGGCACTGGTTCAAGTTCAGAACCATTACATGATGCCGGCGCCGATGTAATCCCTGCAGATTTTTCAGATGGAATGCTTGAAGCGGGTCGACGTGCGCGCCCACATTTAAAATTTACAAAAGCAGATGCACTTAACTTGCCTTTTGAGAATGAAAGCTTTGATGTCGTAACAATTTCTTTTGGATTACGTAATACATCAGATATAGACAAAGCTTTAAGTGAAGCAAGACGTGTTACTAAAAAAGGTGGATCACTTGTTGTTGCAGAATTTTCTTCGCCAACATGGAAACCATTTCGTACTATTTATATAAATTATTTAATGAAAGCCCTGCCAGCGATTGCATCAAAGACTTCTTCTAATCCTGATGCCTATGTCTACCTCGCAGAATCCATTCGGGCATGGCCGGATCAGGCAGCGCTGGCGGCCCGAATTACCCAGGCCGGCTGGTCTCAAGTGGGTTGGCGCAATTTGAGCGGTGGAGTTGTCGCAGTTCACAGAGCCATCAACTCATGACGCGGTCAAAAGTACTTGTAGGGCACTCTAAGATTTAGCCATCATGAACTCTGCATCAAACCCGTATGTGCCGATTTTGGTCATCGGAGCTATTGGCTTCGGTTTCGCGGTCATCTCCGTTGCAGCTGGCGCACTTACTGGTCCAAAGCGTTACAACAGAGCGAAATTAGATGCATACGAGTGCGGAATTGAACCTTCACCATCTGCTGTGCAAGGTGGACGTTTCCCAGTTAAGTACTTCTTAACCGCGATGCTATTTATTATTTTTGATATTGAAATTGTTTTCCTTTATCCATGGGCAGTCACATTTGATCAACTTGGCCTCTTCGGCCTTATTGAAATGGGAATCTTTATCGCAACCGTCTTCGTGGCATACGCATATGTATGGCGCCGCGGTGGATTGGAATGGGATTAATCATGGGTCTAGAAGAAAAATTACCAAGTGGCTTTGTTCTCACAACTGTAGAAAAACTTGCAGGCTATATGCGCAAAAATTCATTGTGGCCAGCAACATTTGGTCTTGCCTGTTGCGCGATTGAAATGATGGCAGTTGGTTCTGCTGCAAAGTACGACATTTCACGTTTCGGTATGGAAGTTTTCCGTGCATCCCCACGCCAAGCAGATTTAATGATTGTTGCTGGTCGCGTATCAAATAAAATGGCACCAGTTCTTAGACAAATTTATGATCAAATGGCAGCGCCTAAGTGGGTTCTTGCGATGGGTGCATGTGCATCATCGGGTGGAATGTTTAATAACTATGCAATCGTTCAAGGCGTAGACCACGTTGTGCCAGTTGATATTTATCTTCCAGGTTGCCCACCACGACCTGAAATGTTGATGGATGCAATTCTTAAATTGCACACAAGCATTTACGACGAAAAACTTGGACCAAACCGCGAAGCAGTTATTAAGTCTGTAGAAGAAGCAGCAATGAACGCGCTTCCTACACACCAGATGAAGGGATTGCTTGCCTAAATGAGCGATCACGGAATGTTTGGTGCAGAAGGCACAGGAGACACATCTGGTTATGGCGGACTTGTTCGCACTCCTGGCGCAACTGGTTCAAGTGAGCGCCCATATGGTTCTTACTTTGATGATGTAGCAGATGATTTAGAGCGTGCATATCCAGCTTTTTCTGATGCAATCGAACGTGTTGTTGTTGATCGCGGAGAACTTACTCTTCATGTAAAGCGTGAAAAACTTGTAGAAGTGTCAAAGATTTTGCGTGATTCTCTTAAGTTTGAAATGTGCATGGGTGTATCTGGTGTGCACTATCCAGAACAGAATGGTCGCGAACTACACGCTGTTTATCCACTACTTTCAATAACCAATAACCGTCGTATTCGTCTAGAAGTTTCCGTTCCAGATAGTGATGCGCACATCCCATCTGTTGTTGAAGTGTGGGCAGGAAATAATTGGCACGAACGCGAAACTTTTGACATGTTCGGAATTATTTTTGACGGACATCCAGGACTTACAAGAATCTTGATGCCAGATGATTGGCAAGGACACCCACAACGTAAAGATTATGCATTGGGCGGAATTCCAGTTGAATACAAAGGCGCAACGATTCCAGCACCTGATGAGCGCAGGTCATACAGATGACAACTTTTATAGATCCATATGCTTCTTCACGCGAAACTACTGAAGGAACGGTTTTCTCAGTAACAGGTGGCGACTGGAACGAACTCGTTACAGAAATTGGTGCAACCAAGGAAGAACGCATCGTTGTAAATATGGGTCCACAGCACCCATCTACTCATGGTGTGCTTCGTTTGGTTCTCGAACTCGAAGGCGAAACTGTTACTGAAGTTCGTTGCGGAATCGGTTATCTACACACAGGTATCGAAAAGAACATTGAATATCGCAGCTGGACACAGGGCGTTACCTTCGTAACTCGCATGGATTATTTGTCTCCGCTATTTAATGAAACTGCATATTGCCTTGCAACTGAAAAACTCCTTGGAATTACAAATGATGTTCCAGAGCGCGCTTCAGCTATTCGGGTATTAATGATGGAACTCAATCGAATTTCTTCACACATGGTTGCACTTGGTACTGGCGCACTCGAACTAGGCGCCATTACTCCAATGTTCTTTGCATTCCGCGAACGCGAACGTGTTCTAGATATCTTCGAAATGATCTCTGGATTGCGTATGAATATGGCCTATATCCGCCCAGGTGGAGTGCAACAAGATTTGCCAGAAGGTGCCACACAAAAGATTCGCGAAACTGTAAAAGAAATGCGCAAGGCATTTAAAGACAACGCAACACTATTGATTGGTAATTCAATCTGGATGAAGCGAACAGTGGGTATTGGTTATTTAGATCTTGCGGGCTGTACAACACTTGGAATAACAGGACCTGTTTTGCGTTCAACTGGTTTGCCTTGGGATCTACGCAAGACACAACCATATTGCGGTTATGAAAATTATGATTTTGATGTTGTCACAACAGATACATGTGATGTCTATGGCCGTTTCTTGATTCGCATGAACGAACTAGAACAATCACTTCGCATCATCGAACAAGCATGCGAGAAGATCGACAAGCTTGCAGGTGCGCCAGTAATGGTTGCAGATAAGAAAATTGCATGGCCAGCACAATTAGCAATGGGTGGCGATGGGCTTGGAAACTCACTAGATCACATCCGCGAAATTATGGGCACGTCAATGGAATCACTTATTCATCACTTTAAATTAGTGACAGAAGGATTCCGTGTTCCAGCCGGTCAGGTTTATGCAGCAGTTGAATCACCACGTGGTGAACTCGGAGCACACATTGTCTCTGATGGCGGCACTCGTCCATATCGCATGCACTTTCGCGAACCATCTTTTAATAACTTGCAATCAACTTCTGCAATGTGTGAAGGCAGCATGGTTGCCGACATCATCGGCGCTGTTGCTTCAATCGATCCTGTGATGGGAGGTGTTGATCGCTAATGTTTTCAGATCAAGATCTTGCCGTAATGGATTCAATTATTAAGCGCTACCCACGTAGTCGCTCTGCAATCATGCCTTTGCTTCACTATGTGCAATCAAAGGCTGGATACGTAACAAATGAAGGTATCGAATTAATCGCACAGCTCCTAACCATTGAAACTGCTGAAGTTTCTGCTGTTGCAACGTTTTATACACAGTACAAGCGCAAGCCAGTGGGGGAATATCACGTTGGCGTATGCACAAATACTTTGTGTGCAGTCATGGGCGGAGATGCAATATTTGCAGGACTTAAAGAACACCTTGGAATTGAAAATGATGGCGTAACAGATGATGGAAAGGTTTCACTAGAACATATTGAGTGCAACGCTGCCTGTGACTACGCACCCGTTGTTATGGCTAACTGGGAGTTCTATGACAACCAGACTGTGCAATCATCAAAAGATTTAGTTGATGCAATGCGCAATGGCAATCCACCAGCACCAACTCGCGGACCAAACACATTGCCAACCTGGAAAGAAAACTCAGCAGTACTTGCTGGAATTAACGATGGTCGCGCAAACGAAGGTTTGCAAGCCGGCCAGCCAACTCTGCTTGGATTGAAATTATCAAAGGAAGGTAAGTAAGCAATGACAAAGCTCGCACCTGTCCTTTCAGCACATTGGGATGAAAAAGATTCATTTACCATCGCGGCATATACACGCAATGGTGGATACAAGGCATCAGCAAAAGCACTTGCAATGGATCCTGATGCAGTGATTCAACTTGTTAAGGATTCTGGATTACGTGGTCGCGGTGGCGCAGGTTTCCCAACAGGTATGAAGTGGGGATTTATTCCACAGGGCGATAACAAAGAACATTACTTAGTTGTTAACGCAGATGAATCCGAACCAGGCACATGCAAAGACACACCATTGATGATGGCTAATCCACATGTGCTTATCGAAGGTTGCATCATTGCCTGCCATGCAATTCGTGCAAAGCACGGATTTATTTATATTCGAGGCGAAGTTACTCACGTTGTTCGTCGCCTGAACCAAGCGATTGAAGATGCGTATAAAGCTGGTCACCTTGGAAATGGAATTGATTTAGTTCTACACGTCGGAGCTGGTGCATATATTTGCGGTGAAGAAACGGCGCTTCTTGATTCACTCGAAGGTTTCCGTGGACAACCACGTTTGCGTCCACCATTTCCTGCAATTGCCGGTTTGTATGCGCGTCCAACTGTTGTAAATAACGTTGAATCCATTGCATCAGTTCCAGCAATTATTGCTAACGGCGCAGAGTGGTATCAAAAGTACGGAACTGAAAAGAGCAAGGGAATGACTCTTTATTCTCTCTCTGGTCACGTTAATAACCCAGGACAATTTGAAGCCCCACTTGGAATAACACTTCGTGAAATTCTCGATATGGCCGGTGGTGTTCGTACTGGTCACAAACTTAAGTTCTGGACACCAGGTGGATCATCTACTCCACTCTTTACTGACGCACATCTAGATACTCCACTTGATTACGAGGGTGTGGCAGCTGCTGGATCAATGCTTGGTACAAAAGCACTTCAAATTTTTGATGAAACAACATGCGTTGTTCGAGCCGTTCTTCGTTGGACTGAGTTCTATAAGCACGAATCATGTGGCAAGTGCACACCGTGTCGCGAAGGCACATGGTGGCTTGTTCAAATTCTTCGCGATCTCGAAAATGGTTCCGGTTCAGAAGAAGATCTTGCAAAACTTCTCGATCTTTGCGACAACATCATGGGACGCTCTTTCTGTGCACTCGGCGATGGTGCAACTAGCCCAATCACATCTTCAATCAAATATTTCCGTGATGAATACATCGCACACGTAACAGGCAAGGGATGCCCATTTGATCCTGTTGCATCGACTCTGTTTTCAAGTGCAGGTGCACGATGACTACAACACAATCACAGACAACTGAAGTTGTAGACATGATCACGGTCGTGATTGATGGCTTTGAAGTCAGCGTTCCTAAAGGAACATTAGTTATTCGCGCGGCAGAAAAACTTGGAATTCAGATTCCACGTTTTTGTGATCATCCACTTCTAGATCCAGTTGGCGCATGTCGTCAATGTTTAGTCGATATCGAAATTAATGGCCGTGCGTTTCCAAAACCACAAGCTTCATGCACAATTCCTGTGGAGCCAGGAATGATTGTTAAGACTCAACTCACATCAGATGTTGCAGAAAAAGCGCAACGCGGAGTTATGGAGTTATTACTCGTTAATCACCCACTTGATTGCCCAGTGTGTGACAAGGGTGGCGAGTGCCCATTGCAAAACCAAGCAATGAGCAATGGTCAAGCAGAATCTCGATTTGAAGGTAAAAAGCGCACATTTGAAAAACCAATTAATTTGTCATCACAAGTATTACTAGATCGCGAACGCTGTGTTCTCTGTGCACGTTGCACTCGCTTCTCAGAGCAGATTGCAAGTGATCCATTTATTACTCTCAACGAACGTGGAGCGCTGCAGCAAGTTGGAATTTATGAAGATCAACCTTTTGAATCTTATTTCTCTGGAAACACAGTTCAAATTTGTCCAGTAGGCGCACTCACTGGTGCGTCATACCGTTTCCGCGCACGTCCATTTGATTTAGTTTCAACACCATCTGCATGCGAACACTGCGCATCTGGTTGTGACATGCGCACCGATGTTCGTCGTGGAAAGACACTACGTCGACTCGCTGGCGATGACCCAACAATTAACGAAGAGTGGAACTGCGATAAGGGTCGCTGGGCATTTAAATACATCACAGCAATTGACCGTCTTTCACAACCAATGGTTCGAAATTCAGATGGTGAATTAGTTGTTACATCATGGCCAGAGGCAATCGCAGCTGCAGCTGCAGGATTATCTGGCGCTAAGGCTGCTGTTCTAGTTGGCGGTCGCACAACGTATGAAGATGCATATGGATATAGCAAGTTTGCTCGTGTAGCACTGGCTACTAATGACATTGATTTCCGCGCACGTGCAACATCTGATGAAGAACGCGATTTCCTAGCTGCTCATGTTGTTGGCACCAGTGCAACCTATAAAGATATTGATAAGGCTGATCATGTACTTCTAGTTGGTTTCGAACCAGAAGAAGAGTCACCAATTGTTTTCTTGCGAATAAATAAGCAGGTAAAAAAGCGCGGGCTTAAAGTCACATCAATTGGAACAAAGCTTTCAATCGGCGTAGAAAAACTTGGTGCAACATTTGTAAAGGTCGCACCTGGGTCTGAAAGCACAGCAATCACTTCACAATCATTGACTGCGCAATCAATTATCTTGGTCGGAGAACGAGCATCTGAAAGCGCCGGTGCGCTCTCAGCTGTTGCAACTCTTGCATCACAATCTGGTGCAAAGCTTGCTTGGATTCCTCGTCGTGCAGGTGAACGTGGCGCGCTCGAAGCAGGAGCAATTGGAAATCTACTTCCAGGCGGACGTCCTGTTACAGATGCTGCTGCTCGCGTTGATCTTGCAAGTGCGTGGTCTGTTACCTCAGTACCAGCAAATATTGGTCGATCAACCAAAGAAATTATCTCTGCAGTAAATGCGGGAGATATCAACGCACTAGTTGTTGGTGGAGTTGATCCACATGATTTGGATAACACCGCAGAGACACTGACGGCGCTTAAGAAAGCATTTGTTGTTTCATTAGAAATTGCACCAAGTGCCGTTACCGAACGTGCAGATGTTGTATTGCCAGTTGCCGCAGTAACAGAAAAAAGTGGATCATTTTTAAATTGGACTAGCAGCGCTCGTGCATTCGATGCCGCTGTTGCTGATTCACTGAATCGCAGCGATGTGCGAATTCTTTCCATGATTGCCGATGCGCTAGGAAAAACAATTTCACTCGGCACGGTTTCTGCAGCAGCTCGCGAGATTGCATCCCTTGGTCCATGGGATGGTGCACGTGCACCATTTACAGCTATTGCTGCAAGAAGTGCAACGCCACTTTCAGCAGATGAAGCACTCATTACTTCATGGCGACGTTTACTAGATCTTGGAACTCTGCAAAAGGGTGAAGAAAATCTTGCTGGCACTGCTCGCCAGACTGTCGCTGTTATTTCTCCAAAGCGCGCAGATTCAATTGGTGTGACAACTGGAGATCGAATTTCAATTTCCAATGCGCAGGGAAGTGTTGTGCTATCTGTACTTGTTGAAGATATTCATGATGATGCCGTATGGGCACCACGTAATTCACGCGGTTCAGAACTTCTTTCCACACTCGGTAACGCACATGGTGGCGTTGTAAAGGTGGTGAAGGCATGAGTACTGCAGAGTTATTAGCAACAGATCCAGGTTGGATAATCGCAGTTAAAGGTCTTCTTGTTTTTGCAGCCTGTGTAGTTCTCACACTCCTTGCAATTTGGGCAGAGCGTCGCATTGTTGCTCGCATGCAAGAGCGCCCAGGTCCAAACAGAGTTGGCCCACTTGGCTTACTTCAATCCTTATCTGATGGCGTTAAGTTGGCGCTGAAAGAAGATTTAATTCCCGCAGCTGCAGATAAAGTCATTTTTATTATTGCGCCAATTATTAGCGCAACTACATGCTTTATGGCATTTGCAGTTATTCCAGTTACAGGACCAGTAACTCTTTTCGGACATAAAACAGTTATGCAGATGACAGATATTCCTGTCGGCGTTCTCTACGTATTAGCAATTGCCTCTGTTGGTGTCTACGGAATTGTGCTTGCTGGCTGGTCATCTGGTTCAACGTATCCACTACTTGGTGGTTTGCGATCTAGTGCTCAAGTTATTTCTTATGAAGTTGCAATGGGACTCTCACTTGTTTCAGTATTTATTTACTCAGGTTCAATGTCCACATCCGAAATCGTTGCAGCGCAAGATCAATGGTGGTTTGCAGTAGTTCTATTCCCATCATTTGTTATTTATGCAATCTCAATGGTTGGTGAAACAAACCGTGCACCATTTGACTTGGCAGAAGCAGAAGGCGAACTCGTCGGTGGATTCCATACTGAGTATTCATCTCTTAAATTCGCACTCTTTTTCTTGGCAGAGTATGTAAACATTGTTGGTGTTTCAGCACTTGCAACAACACTCTTCCTTGGTGGATATCACGCACCTCCAGGCCTTGGGTTCACTGAGGCATGGCTAGGTGGATGGTTTACAGCTATCTGGTTCTTTATAAAAGTTGCTGGATTCTTCTTCATTTTCGTTTGGTTGCGCGGAACTCTTCCACGTATGCGTTATGACCAATTCATGCAATTTGGTTGGAAAGTTTTGATTCCAGTCTCACTCTTCTGGATTATGGTCGTTGCAACACTTCGCGTACTTTCACAACAAGGAACTTCTCGTATAGGAATTTTAATCTTCTCAGGAATTGTTGTTGCGTTAGTGATGTTTGCAAACGTGGCTTTCGATAATGCAAAACAGAAAAAGAAGAACGCTCCACGTCCGGAGCTATCTAAGCCAGATTTTGCAGTTCCAGAGTTACCGAGCAAGGGGAGCGATCGTGTCTGATCACATAGAGCCAAGAGTTTCTAAAGATATCGACGTTAACAAAGTTGAATACACACCCGTCGTCAACGAAGGTCCTGCAACGTTAGCGGCGCAAGCAAAGGGTTTCTGGCTCACATTTCGCACGATGTTTAAAAAGACATTGGCTGTTGAATATCCAGAAGTAAAGGCTCCAACACAAGAGCGTTTCCATGGTCGCCATCAACTCAATCGCCACCCGGATGGTTTAGAAAAATGTATTGGTTGCGAACTCTGCGCATGGGCATGTCCTGCGGATGCTATTTATGTAGAGGGCGCCGATAACACTGAAGAAAACCGAATGTCTCCGGGAGAGCGTTACGGCAAGGTTTATCAAATAAATTATCTACGTTGCGTTTTCTGTGGACTTTGCATCGAAGCGTGTCCAACTCGTGCACTGACTATGACAAATGAATATGAGCTTGCAGATAATTCTCGTTCAAGTTTGATATTTGAAAAAGAAGATTTATTGGCACCGCTTCGCTCAGGAATGTTGATGCCACCGCATCCAATGTATCCAGAAGCAGATCATCACACTTATTACCGCGGTGAAGTTCCAGAAGCACATCCATCACAAGAGGTGAAGTAGTAATGCCAGAGTCCGTTCTATTTTGGATCATGGGACCACTTGCAGTGGTCGCAGCAGTTGGCATGCTCCTAGTTAAAAAAGCAGTGCACTCTGCTCTCTTGCTTGCATGGGTAATGGTTACTCTCGCAATTTTCTATATTGCTCAAGGCGCGCTCTTCTTAGGAATTGTTCAGGTTGTTGTTTATACCGGCGCAGTAATGATGCTCTTCTTATTTATTTTGATGCTAGTCGGTGTAGATGCTGCAGATTCACTAACCGAAACAATTCGCGGCTTGCGCCCAATCGCAATTACTGCAGCAATTGGTTTTGGTGGGTTAATGGTTTCACTGATTAGTCGCGCAACACTTGGTCGCGAATCTGTGGGATTAGATCAAGTCAATGCAGCTGGAAATGTTGAAGGTTTGGCTTACTTACTATTTTCAACATATGTTTTCCCATTTGAAGTTGTCTCAGCACTCTTAATTACAGCCGCCATGGGCGCAATGGTCCTAGCGCATCATCAACGCGAAGTTCCACGCTCTTCACAACGCGATCTCTCTGAGCAACGATTCCGTTCGGGTTCACTCGCAACTGCTGCAGGTTTACCTGGTCCTGGAGTTTTCGCTCGACATAACGCTGTAGATGTTCCCGCACTGTTGCCAGATGGAACTGCAGCCCCTGCCTCAATTTCTGAAACTCTTCGCACACGCGGAGACATGATTGATTCTGCACAATTCCAACTCGATCAAATTAATACAGAAGTTAAGGATGAGAAGTAATGAATCCAACTAACTATCTGTATGTATCAGCACTTCTCTTTACTATCGGTGCAATTGGCGTTGTTGTCCGCCGCAATGCCATTGTTGTATTTATGTGTATTGAATTAATGCTTAACGCTGCCAATCTTTCATTCGTAACTTTTGCACGTATTAATGGAAATCTAGATGGCCAAGTTGTTGCCTTCTTCACCATGGTTGTTGCAGCCTGTGAAGTAGTTGTGGGACTGGCAATTATTGTGACTATTTATCGTTCTCGCCGATCAGCATCTGTCGATGATGCTAGTTTGTTGAAGAGATAGCCATGTTGGTAAATAACGGTTTGGTTTACCTCATCGCCTTACCTTTATTTGGCGCCGCACTTTTGTTACTCGCTGGCCGTCGCGCTGATCGTTGGGGCCACTTATTGGCAACTGCGCTCTCTGGAATGTCTTTCATCCTTGGTGCGGTTCAGTTCTACGAAATGCTCGGTCGCAGCCCTGAGAATCGCGCAGTCTCACAAAAACTATTTAGTTGGATTTCAGTTGGTTCCTTTAATATCGATGCGGGATTACTTGTAGATCAATTATCAATTTGTTTCGTACTTTTAATCACAGGCGTTGGAACACTGATTCATATCTATTCCATTGCGTATATGGATCACGATAAGGACCGCCGTAGATTCTTTGCCTACCTCAACTTCTTTATCGCATCGATGTTATTACTCGTGATGGGCGATTCATACCTCAATCTCTACGTCGGCTGGGAAGGCGTGGGTCTTGCTTCCTATTTATTAATTGGTTTCTGGAATCACAAGCCTGCATATGCAACTGCGTCAAAGAAGGCATTTATTGCTAACCGTGTTGGCGATATGGGTCTCTCATTTGCAATCATGATTGCTTTTGCAACGATGGGAACGGTTTCATTTAGTGGAGTTAAAGAGGCAGTAGAAGGCACATCACAAGGCGCGCTAACTGCAATCGGAATAATGCTTTTACTTGCTGCAACAGGAAAGTCTGCCCAATTCCCATTGCAAGCGTGGCTTGGTGATGCGATGGCTGGTCCAACACCGGTCTCTGCACTTATTCACGCAGCAACGATGGTTACAGCTGGCGTTTACTTAATTACTCGTTCCAACTTTATATTTGATGCAGCACCAACTGCGCAATTACTCGTTGTAATTGTCGGAGCAATCACACTTCTCTTTGGTGCAATTATCGGTACTGCTAAAGATGACATTAAAAAAGCACTGGCAGCATCGACTATGTCTCAGATTGGTTACATGGTTTTAGCAACCGGTCTTGGACCAGTTGGTTATGCATTTGCGATCATGCACTTGTTAACACACGGATTCTTCAAAGCTGGAATGTTCCTTGGTGCAGGCTCTGTTATGCACGGAACCGGCGATGAAGTAAATATGAGAAAGTTCGGCGGCATCAGGCACTTCATGCCAGTTACATTTGCAACATTTGGTCTTGGATACCTAGCAATTTTGGGAGTTCCACCTTTTGCTGGCTTCTATTCCAAAGATAAAATTATTGAAACAGCGTTTTATGCCGGCGGAATAAAGGGAATCCTTATTGGTTCCGTTGCACTCTTTGGTGCAGCCCTTACAGCGTTTTATATGTCTCGCGTAATGATTCTTACATTTGCCGGAACACCGCGCTATGACATCAATCATCCACCTCATGAATCATCCTTTTTAATGTTGCTTCCAATGGGCATTCTTGCAATTGGTTCTGTTACATCAGGATTCTTACTCGCACGTGGTGAAGCTTTGGTTCATTGGCTTGAACCACTCTTTGAAGCCCACGAAGGTCACGGGCCAGAAATCTTGCCACCGGTTGTGATTTCATTGATGGCACTTACTGTCGTCATCATTGGCGCAGCACTTGCTTGGTTTAAATATGGTCGTGGAACGGTTGCAGATACTGCGCCAACAGATGTTTCGATCTTCACGCGAATCGCACGTCGTGATTTATTACAAGATGATTTCAACGAAAGCGTATTCATGCGTCCCGGACAGGCGCTTACACGCCTACTTATTAAGACTGATGATGTTGTAGTTGATGGAACTGTGCGTGGGGTTGCAGCAGCAGCTCTTGCTTCAGGTAATTCACTTCGTTCAACCCAAACCGGTTTTGTTCGTAGCTATGCAGCCTTAATTGTGATTGGCGCAATTGTATTAATTGCTGCAATTTGGGCGGTGACGCTATGAACTACTTAACGTTGATTATGGCAATACCGCTAGTTGGAGCCGCATTAATTGCCACTTTGCCACAAGCAAAGTCTTTACTTGCAAAGCAATTTGCTTTGGGCACAACTCTTGTTGCAGCAGTTGCCACTATTTTGATGACGGTTAATTTTGAGCGAGCCAATACTGATCTTCAGTTTGTTGAAAGCTATGATTGGATCAAGTCCTTTGGTATTAAGTACGCAGTTGGTGTGGATGGAATTGCACTTGTTCTTATTCTTATGACCGCGCTTCTAACGCCAATAGTCGTGCTTGCGGGCTGGAATGAATCAGATAACGGGCGCTGGAGCACAAAGACTTTCTACATCTTGATTTTGGTTCTACAGACAATGTCATTTGGCGTATTTGCAGCAACAGATGTATTCCTCTTCTATGTCTTCTTTGAAGCGATGCTGGTCCCTGTGTACTTCCTTATTGGTGGATACGGAAGCGGAGAACGCACCGCAGCTGCTGTGAAATTCTTGCTCTATTCACTCTTCGGCGGATTACTGATGCTCGCATCAATAATTGGCTTATACGTTCTCTCAGGCGAACAAGGTGGGCACACATTTAACATTGCAGCTCTTTCTCAACTTGAAATGAGTTCGACAACACAAAACTTCTTATTCCTTGGCTTCTTCATCGCCTTTGCAATTAAAGCTCCGTTGTTCCCATTTCACACATGGCTACCAGATGCTGCAAAGTCAGCAACGCCTGGAACATCTGTACTTCTCTTAGGAGTTCTAGACAAAGTTGGAACCTTCGGAATGATTCGCTACTGCTTAGCGCTATTTCCTGAAGCCACGAAAACTTTCACACCTTTGATCATCACACTTTCGGTGATTTCAATTGTCTATGGAGCATTCCTTGCAATTGGAGCTAAAGACATCAAACGTTTGATCGCATACACATCTATTTCTCACTTTGGTTTCATCACACTTGGTATTTTTGCAATGACAACCCAAGGTCACAGCGGTGCGACTTTGTATATGTTTAATCACGGTTTCTCAACGGCTGCACTATTCCTAGTTGCCGGCTGGATGATTTCTCGTCGCGGATCTTCAACTATTGCTGACTTTGGTGGCTTGCAACGAGTGACACCAGTAATGGCATGGTCATTCTTTATCGCAGGCATGTCGAGCTTGGCTCTGCCAGGGCTCTCAAGTTTTGTCAGCGAATTTTTAGTTCTTGTTGGAACTTTCACTCGCTATCCAGTGGCAGCAGTGATTGCAACATTTGGAATTGTTTTAGCAGCGCTCTATGTCTTGATTCCCGTGCAACGTGCATTGCATGGACCAACGACTCTAGGAAATGAAAATCTTGCTGATTTAAATATTCGTGAAAAGTTAGCCATTGCACCTGTCATTGCCGTAATAGTTTTCCTTGGTTTCTACCCAGCTCCAGCGCTAAACATTATTAACCCTGCAGCAGCTCATGTACTCTCACAAATAGGTTTTACAGATCCAGCACCTACATTTGGAGGCAAATAAATGAGTGAATTTATCTCACCAACGCTTTCATACTCACTGCTCTCTCCAATGTTGGTTGTTTTTGCCGGAGCAATCATTGGTGTACTAATCGAAGCTTTTGCATCTAAATCAGTACGACCTATCGCTCAAGTCAGCGTCACTCTTGGCACACTTGTTCTTTCACTCGTTCAAGTGTGGAGAATTAGAAACTCAGGTTCGACAACAGCTGCAATGGGTTCTGTAATCATCGACGGTCCAGGTGTGCTGCTTCAAGGATCAATTCTTGTCATTGCAATTATTTCAGTATTTCTGATTGCAGATACTGAAAATTTTGCTGCCGCAGCTGCCGCAATTCCTGGATCGCCAGAAGAGCGCGAATCAATTGCTCGTGGTCAGCAAGTAACGGAAGTTTTCCCACTCACACTCTTTGCAGTTGCAGGAATGCTCTTATTCCCGGTTGCATCAGATTTGATTACGCTCTTTGTTGCACTCGAAGTTCTCTCATTACCTTTGTACTTAATGGCAGGACTATCTCGTAGACGCCGGTTACTTTCACAAGAATCTGCATTGAAGTACTTCTTATTGGGAGCATTCTCATCAGCATTTTTCTTATTTGGAGCGGCTTACCTTTATGGTTATTCAGGTTCAGTAACTTTTTCAGGGATCCGCGCTGCTGTAGTCGGCGGTACTGGAAACGATGTATTCCTTCTTATCGGAATCGCATTCCTATCTATCGGATTGCTATTTAAAGTTGGCGCAGTTCCATTCCACGCGTGGTCACCTGATGTGTATCAAGGAGCACCAACTCCTGTAACAGCGTTTATGGCAGCAGCAACAAAGGTTGCAGCCTTTGGCGCGATGCTTCGAATTTATTACACAGTATTTGCCAATGCCCAATGGTCATGGAGCCCACTACTTACCGGCGTAGCAATTATCACCATGGTCTTTGGTTCACTTGTTGCAATTGCGCAGCGCGATGTAAAGCGCATGCTTGCTTACTCATCTATCGCACACGCTGGTTTCTTACTCACTGGTGTTCTCGCACTTAACAAGGCTGGCCTTGATGCAAGCATTTATTATTTATTTGCATACGGCGTAGCAACAGTTGGTGCATTTGCTGTTGTCACACTTGTTCGAGATAGCGCTGGTGAAGTAACTGATCTCAATCGTTGGGCTGGACTTGGAAAGCGCTCCCCATGGGTTGCAACATCATTTGCAACGTTCCTGCTTGCCTTTGCTGGTATTCCACTTACAAGCGGTTTCATTGGAAAGTTTTCAATTTTCTCAGCTGCTTATGAAAGCGGATCAAAATCAGTTGTAATTGCTGGTGTTCTGTCCAGTGCGATTGCAGCCTTTTTCTATATTCGTGTAATTGTTTTGATGTTTTTTTCAGACCCACTAGAAGATGCAACCAGTGTTGTTATTCCTTCAGCACTTACTCGCATCACGGTGTTGTTCGCTGTCATCGTCACAATCTTCCTAGGAGTCTTTCCATCTCCACTTCTTGATTTCATTAGTAATATCGCGATCTTCATCCGATAATGGCATCGCTAGGAATTCCTGAGATCTCGCCAGAGTTTGAGGCGCAACTCTCTGACGGACTTTCACAAGTAGAAGATCGCTTGCGCGAACAAATTGTTGGTAAATACCCACTCGTTATTGAAACTTCACGCCACCTTGTTGACGCAGGTGGGAAACGACTTCGCCCCTTACTGACATTGATTGCATCTCATTACGGTGACCCAAGTCGTTCACAAGTAATTGATGCTGCAGTTGTCTGCGAATTAACCCACCTCGGTACTTTGTATCACGATGATGTTATGGATGAAGCGCCACTTCGTCGTGGAGTTATGAGTGCCAATACACGTTGGACTAACTCTGTTGCCATCTTGACCGGTGATTATCTCTTTGCAAAAGTTTCAGATTTGCTTGCTGACATGGGCCCAGAAGCTGTGCGCTTACAAGCACGAACATTTGAACGCCTTGTTATTGGTCAAATCATGGAAACTCAAGGACCAAGCGCCGGTGTTGATGCACTCGAGCACTATCTCAATGTTGTTGCTGATAAAACTGGTTCTCTGATTGCCACCAGTGCACGCTTTGGCGCGCTTCTTTCAGGAGCACCGCGCGACATCATGGAAACACTTACAACCTTTGGCGAAAAGATGGGCGTTGCATTTCAATTAGCTGATGACGTCATTGATATTTCAAGTGAATCCTTTGAATCAGGCAAGACTCCAGGCACAGATTTGCGTGAAGGAATTCCAACGCTTGTAACTCTCAATGTTATGAAATCACATGATTTAGCAGATGCTGAACTTCGTCACTTACTCAGTGGTCCTATTGAAGATGAAGCAACAGTTGCTCAAGTTTTGCGAGAGCTTCGTTCTCACAAAGCACTAGATGAGTCACGTTCTCAGTTAGTTTCAATTGCTAAAGAAGCACGCGCCGCACTCGGTCCGCTGCCAGTTGGCGCGCCAACTGGTGCGCTGTTATCCCTGTGTGACGCTGTTATTGACCGTACGGCTTGATTTAATTAAATCTATTGCCAGCGTCACAAGTGCGGCCCAAATAATTAAGAATCCGATCCATCTGGCTGTTGGCATTTCCTCGTGACGAACCCACACACCAATTGAAAACTGAAGTGTTGGAGTTATGTATTGAAGTAATCCAATAATCGTAAATGGCAAACGAGTTGTTGAACCGTTAAACAACAAGAGCGGAATAGAAGTAACAATGCCAGCGCCGATGAGTAAGAGGGATAGACCAAGGGATGAACCAAGTTGTCCGGTGCCATTTAGTCCGATAAAGATCAGATATCCACCGTAAAAAGGTAGTGAAAGCAATGTTTCGATAGCCAAACCTTCAAGTGCCCCAAGATTTAGTTGCTTCTTTACAAGACCGTAAGAACCCCAAGAAAACGCTAGTGCCAAAGCAATCCATGGAAGACGTCCATAATCAATAGTTAAGACGATTACACCGATTGCGCCAAAACTAACTGCAACCCATTGAAGTTTGCGCATTTTTTCGCGCAACGTAATTACACCAAAAGCAATGATGATGAGCGGGTTGATGTAATACCCAAGTGCAGTTTCAACAACGTGCTCATTGTTTACTCCCCAGATATAAACGAGCCAATTAACTGAGATGAGCCCGGCAGCAAGTAATAACCGAAAAAAGACTTTTGGATTTTTAAGGAGTGCGTATGTGCTCTTAAGTTGCTTAGCAACTCCAAGTGCAACTAAACAGAAAAAGAGCGACCAGACAGCACGGTGAGAAACAATTTCCATTGGACTTGCTGGTTGTAAAAGTGGCCAGTACAAGGGGAATGCGCCCCACAAGGTATACGCAGATACACCGAAGACTAATCCGGTTTTATATCTAGACAATTAACGAAAATTCGTAAATTGAACTGCAAAATCCCATGCACCATCTTTTACAAGCGCCATGGCTGTCTGTAAATCATCGCGACTCTTGCTTGTGACGCGAAGTTCATCTCCTTGGATCTGAGTCTTAAGTGACTTAGGACCGTCATCACGTAAAAACTTTGCAACCTTTTTAGCATTCTCAGTTGAGATACCTTCTTTAAGGGGTGCAGCAATTTTGTAGATCTTTCCACTGAGCTGTGGCGCTCCAGCATCTAAATGCTTAAGAGAAACACCGCGTTTAATCATCTTGTCTTTAACGACATCCAAAGCGGCTTTAGCGCGTTCTTCGGTATCTGCTTCGATGCTAATTACTTCGCCTTTGAGTTCGATTGAAGAACCTGTGTTCTTAAAATCAAAGCGCGTATCGATTTCGCGGATTGCTTGATTAATCGCATTATCTAATTCCATGCGATCTATCTTGGATGTGATGTCAAAACTGCTGTCAGCCATTCAGTCATCTTATCTTCTCACCCGAAAAGTTATGAAATTCTTGCATCCGTAGACTAGATTTTCACCATGTTTCGAGTACGTCTGTGCCTCTTACTCTTAGTGCTCAGTGTTCTCCCAATTTCACAATCACAGGCAGCCGATGTTGTTTATCCAGGAGATCGACCATTCACATTGGTTTTGCCAAATAATTATCAACCCGGCACTCCTGCTCCATTAATCATCGCTCTACATGGATACACGGCAAATACTCCGTATGCCGATAGTTATTTCCAACTAAGCAAAGCGGCAGATCAAAAAGGAATTTTGACTGTTTATCCCAGTGGAAGCAAAGATTCCAATGGCTTTCTTTTCTGGAATGCAACGCCTGCTTGTTGCAACTTTGATTCAAGCACTGTCGATGACGAAGCGTATTTATTAAGCATTATTGATTTAGTTTCCAAAGATCATGCCGTAGACCCTGCCCGTGTTTACATTATTGGGCATTCAAATGGTGGCTTCATGGCTCATCGAATGGCGTGCAATCAATCGGATAGAATTGCCGCAATTGTTAGTTTGGCGGGTATGACGTATTCAAATCCAAAGAGTTGTAGACCAACTTCACCTGTGAGCGTCTTGCAAATCCACGGCAGCAATGATGCTGTCATTACATATACAGGCGGATATTTATTTGGCAGCGCATATCCCTCTGCACGAAAAACAATTGATCTTTGGGGCAAACTAAATGAGTGTGGCAAAAAAGCCTATCGAGTTCTGCCACGACTTGATTTAGATCGCAAATTAGCTGGAGCAGAAACTACAGTCCTTAGATATAAAGGATGCAAAACAGGTGCTACCTCTGAAATGTGGACGATAAATAAAGGCAAACACTCTCCTGAGCTCTCTGCTACCTTTGCAGAAAGCGTTGTTAATTTCCTACTTAGTCGACCAAAGAAGAGTGAATGAAAAAAATACTTGTTTTATCTGTTGTGACCCTCTTAAGTTTTCTGATGCCAGCTGCTCTGGCTCACTCGGAGCTGGTCTCATCTAACCCAAGTGCTTCAGCAAATATTGAGCAATTACCAGAACAAATAGAACTTGAATTTAATGAAGAATTATTGAATTTAGGTTCTGGCAACTCAATTTCGATTATGACCCCAAGTGGTGAAGACATCGGCATGGGGGATGCGAGTACAGAAGGTGCAAAAATAAATCGTTTGCTCAATACAACTTCTGAGACTGGGCAATTCCAAGTTACGTATCGAGTCGCATCGGCTGACGGTCACGTGCTTAATGGAAGTTTCACATTTAATTTAAGCGAAGCTGTAGTTCCAATAACTCAGAATGAAAGTGCAGTAGATGCCGAATCTGGATCAAATCTTCTTGTAAATTCCGTTATAGGAATCATTGGCTTTGGCGCGCTTCTCTTAATCGAGTTGGCCCGGCGCTCAAGAAAACGACGAATTACCTCTACCGATTAATTTAAGGTAATCTTCGCTCGCCGTAAAACGTTCGACCTTGGCGGGTTGCCCGAGCGGCCAATGGGAGGGGACTGTAAATCCCCCGGCTCTGCCTTCGAAGGTTCAA
>Ga0208082_1000060_pt1 | contig 29035 bp, 22 predicted proteins | sample LakMenE09Jun09ns_FD_150683 | JGI IMG/M metagenome (GOLD analysis project Ga0208082, IMG submission 150683) | Freshwater microbial communities from Lake Mendota, WI - 09JUN2009 deep hole epilimnion ns (SPAdes) | ecosystem: Environmental > Aquatic > Freshwater > Lake > Epilimnion/Euphotic zone ... | reverse complement strand
GCATATTCGATAACGGTAACTTTCGAACCTAATCGAGTATATACTGAGCCGAGCTCTAATCCAATAATACCGCCACCTATGACGAGGAGATTTTTTGGAACTTCTTTTAAACTCAAAGCCTCTGTAGAGGTAATGACGCGTTCTTTATCTAATTTGATAAATGGAAGACTGGCGGGTTTGGAACCAGTAGCTATAATGGTGTATTTGGCTTCTATTTGACTAACGTTCCCTTCTTGATCTGTCACATTGATTTTATTGGCCGAGTCAAAACTTCCGACTCCTCTTAGAACCGTGATATTATTCTTTTTCATTAGAAAATCAATACCCTTGACAGTCATATCGACGACGTTTGTTTTTCGACTGACCATTTTAGTGAAATCTAAAGAAAGTTTCCCTGTCAGAATACCATGCTCGTCAAATTCTTTTCGAGCCTTAAAGTAATGCTCGCTGCTATCGAGCAAGGCTTTAGATGGGATACAGCCCACATTGAGGCAAGTGCCACCAAGGGTGTCATATTTTTCTATCAGAGCGGTTTTGAATCCTAACTGGGCGCATCGAATAGCCCCTACATAGCCCCCGGGGCCTGAACCTATGACTACAACATCGAAATTGGACATATAAATAATTCTAAATTTGAAAAATTAAGCTACAAAACTAAATTTTTATTTTTTAGTGGTGTATAGTTAATTGCAGTTCTAAGTTGATTTGCATGGGTAAACGTATCCATTGGAGACGCTTCTAATCATAAAAATAGGAATCTAAATTTATTTTTTTTTAATAGCAAACAATTTAAAAAAATAAGACTGAAAAGAATTTATATTGATTGAAATTCAAATTCCACACAAAATAAGATTTATTGTTAGATTATGAAACAATTTTATTTTTATTGATTGAAGTTTTCGAGGCGTTTTCGACCTATTTTGTATCTTTCGAGCCTAGTTTAACTAAATAATATTCGGTAATTTTGTTTAATATTTTCTAAGTAAACTAATTCCCAGCTAAAAGTCTACTAATTTAATCTATTCTAGGAGATCAATGAGCTGGCTATTGATTAATTATCATTGATATTATTAATCAATATCTCTATATTTGCTCAGGAATATGAATATATTTAGTCAACCAAAAATTCAATGGAAATGGATAGCAGGATTTTTTGCCTCTATCTTGCTTTTTTTCACCTTGCTCAATTTTGGTGTATTCGGAGAAATGCCGTCCATTAAGGAGCTTGAAAATCCAAAGAGCCACATGGCTTCCGAGGTCTATGCATCAGATGGCACCCTGATAGGGAAGATTTATACCCTCAATAGAGTACCTTGTAATTTTAAAGAATTGCCTCCGCATCTGGTCAATGCCCTCATAGCCACCGAAGATTCAAGGTTCTATATTCACTCTGGGATAGACCCTAAAGCCATAGTAGGTGTATTGAAAGGTATGTTTACTACTGGAAATCGCGGTGGAGGCAGTACAATCACCCAGCAATTAGCTAAAAATCTTTTTCCAAGAGGCAAAGTCAATGGAATTCAACTTATTTTTAGAAAGTTTAAAGAATGGATTATCGCTGTCAAGTTAGAGCGAAATTTCACGAAGCATGAGATCATTTCTTCTTATTTCAATACGGTAGAGTTTAGTGATAATGCCTTTGGCGTAAAGGCTGCTGCTAAAACCTATTTCAATAAGAAAATTCAGGATATCACAGTAGACGAGGCTGCCATTCTTGTGGGAATGCTCAAAGCGACCTATAAATTTAATCCTCGTGTTCACCCTGAATCATCTAGAGGGAGAAGAGACGTTGTATTGGGGAAAATGTTAGAATACAATTTCATAACTAAAGAGGAGTATCAGAAAAATCTGGCTAAGCCGATAAAGCTCGATTTTAATAATGATTTTTATTCAGATGATTTATCTCCCTATTTCGTAAGTTATCTAAAGAAGTACCTTAAGAATTATTTTAATTCACATCCTAAAAAAGATGGATCCGTCTACGATATTTATAGTGATGGTTTGAAAATATATACTACCATAGATCTGAAAATGCAAACGTATGCCGAAGAAGCCGTGCAAGAGCATTTAAGATATTATCAAAATTTACTTTTTAATCACTGGTCGGGCAGCAGTCCATGGTATAGCAGGCCATCATTCTTTCTTCGCCATGTGAAGAAAAGTCAACGATATAAGGATTTAAAGGCCCAAGGAAAGAAAGACGATTCCATTTATGCAGAGCTAAAGAAGCCTGTGAAAATGAATATCTGGACCTATGATGAACCTAAAAAGGAAGTCAGCATGTCTCCTTGGGATTCTATCAAATACTATAATATGATACTCCAAGCTGGTTTCTTAGCTATTGAGCCACAAAACGGACATATAAAAGCCTGGGTGGGGGGTGCTAATTTCGACCATTTCAAATATGATCACGTCAATCCCAATACGAAGCGTCAAGTAGGCTCTATTTTTAAGCCTTTCTTATATGCAGCGGCTGTAGACCAGAAGGGATATTCTCCCTGTCATCGAGTGCCTAATGAGAGAATTGTTTTCAGGCCAGGCAATCCAAAGTGGAAGTTAGCTGCAGCTTGGAGTCCATCCAATTCTGGAGGACGATATGGAGGTTCCCCTACATTAACTCAGGCCTTATCTCAATCGCTCAATACAGTGTCCGCTAGATTGATGTATGAAGTCGGCCCCTATGAAGTCATTAAATTATGCAGAAATTTAGGTATAGATACCAATACGAAATTAAAACCTTATCCTTCTATCTGCTTGGGTACGCCTGAGATATCTGTATTTGAAATGGTAGGAGCCTATACGGCCTATGCCAATGAAGGTATATATAATAAACCAACTTTCATTACCCATATAAATGATATGAATGGGAATACGGTTTATGAAACCTATCCTAGCTACAAAGAAGCTTTTCGGCCTGAGGTAGCATTTGTGATGCAGGAAATGATGAAAGGGGCAGTGGATCAGGGCACTGCCAAACGATTAAAAGGCACTTATGGTCTGCGAGGTGAGATTTGTGGTAAAACAGGCACTACCCAGAGCAATGCGGACGGTTGGTTCATAGGCTTGACTCCAAAACTCATAGCTGGTGTATGGGTGGGATGCGATGATAGATTGGTGAGATTTAGAAGCACAGGATTAGGACAGGGAGCTTCTATGGCTCTGCCAATATGGGGTAAGTTTTTCGGCAAACTAGCCAAAGACAAGGATTCTGCTTATAATAAATTACAAGACGCTAAATTCGCCAAACTGGATACAAGCAAAAGAACGATTATAACGGATTGTAGTAAATATAAAGGCTGGGGTGCTGGCTTGAGCAGCGGAAAAACAGATTTAACTCAAATAATACAAACAGAAACGCCGACGGATCTAATGGAGAACAAATACGACAATCTAGATGAAGAGGATCCGGAAAATATGAATGCAGAGGAAAAGCCAAAAGCTCCAATCCCTGATAAGAAGCCAGAAACTTCTCCTGCTGCTCTAGATGATAAGAAACCTAACAATAAAAAATCAGAAACAAAGTAATGAATTATTCGGAAATAAATATAAGAGTAGGGCTGAATGAGGATAAAATTCCATCGGATATTAAGTGGAAAGCTAGTGACAGCGAGGTGAGTCAACTGTCTGATGCCAAAGCTTTTGGGTTAAATATTTGGGATCCTATCGCATCTCAATCTTTAAATTTAACACTGTGGACAGAAGATATGCAAACCGACGAAATGCACTCGTTCTTCTTTCAATCGCTTCTTCAGCAGGCAGATCATTATGTCAAAGCTACAGGAAATCCTTTTGCTAAGGAGGAGATACTTAAATTTGTCAAGGAACTCTCAAAGAAAACCTCAGATTGGGAAAATACTAAGTAAACTAAATTGCTTGAAAGTGAGTTAATACCTTATATGAATTAGTAATTGCTTATAAAAAATGATCTAAACTACTTCAAGCATGGCATTATACCCAAAATGAATTGGTATATTTTTAAAACATAAATGGTATAAGATTCTAAATCAATTACGTCTTTTTGAATAAATTTTTAAGATTTGTAAAATCCAAAAACATAGGTGAAATTGGCCTGATGTTGACCATAGTATTTTTGGCCATTGTATCTATTATTTATGCTAATCGATTAGCAGACAGTATACAAAAACAAGAAGAAGCACAGGTCATACTTTGGGCTAAAGCTATAGGGGAAAAGGCAAAAATATTGAAACTATCCAATGAAATTTTTCTCAAACTAGCCGAAGAAGAGCGAAAAAAAGTAGAGATCACAGCCAAGGCTACACAGTTGCTGGCAGGCGAAAATCCAGATGAAAAAATTGCGTCTTTATTTCTTGATATTATAAGACTTAATAATCAGATACCTCTTGTTCAGACTGATGAAAACTATGTCATAACTGATTTTAAGAATGTCGTAAAACCATCTTTAAAACAAGGCGTTCTTTTAAAAAAATCAGATAACCCGGAGTTTTTCAAATATGCTCCAATTGAGATATCATTTCTAGATAAGAGAAATTATATTTTTTATAAAGAGTCCATTATTTATCAAAATATTTCAGCGGTCATAGAGCAGTCAAGCGATCAGTTTATTAATGAAATTACGAATAATGCTTCTCTTTTGCCGATTATCTTGCTCGATAATAAGAAAAATCTTATTCATTCAGGTAATATTCCCGAGGAGATAAATTCTAATGAAAAAAAACTAAAGAGATATATAGATCAGTTGATGAAATCACATGAGCCAATTATTCTCGATATTGACCCTAAGAATACCAAGTATCTATATTACCAAAGCTCCAATCTGGCATCTTATGTAAAGTGGTTTCCTGTAGTGCTATATTCTATCTTAGCTGCTATTTTGTTTTTAGCTTTCGCAGCTATTCGCAATGTGCGGAAATATGAAAAAAATCAAATATGGGTAGGGATGTCCAAGGAAACAGCGCATCAGCTGGGAACACCTATCTCTTCCTTGAGTGCATGGATAGAAGTGCTGGACGAAAATTCCGCGCTGCCTGCAGCAAAGAAAAATATGATTCTAGAAATGAAAAAAGATGTCAATAGGCTGTCTTTAATTGCCGATAGATTTTCTAAAATAGGGTCTAAACCAAAGCTGGAAAGCATCAACTTGAATCAAATTTTAACCTCATGTTTTGAATATTTAAGGAAGCGAGGTTATAAGAAAGTGCATTTTGAATTAAAGCCGATACCTGCAGAATTGCATGTTGATATTAACCCTCAACTATTCGAATGGGTCATAGAGAACCTAGTTAAAAATGCATTTGACGCTATTCATAACGAAGGACATATCACCATTGAGACGCTTGCCGAAAATGGAATCATATCTATAGATGTAAGGGATTCAGGAAAGGGAATACTTCCAAAGGATATTGATCAAATATTTGAACCAGGATTTACCACTAAAAAGAGAGGATGGGGTCTTGGTTTATCGCTATGCAAGAGAATTATCGTGGAATATTTTAATGGTAAAATCTATGTCCTCAGTTCCCGAATGAATGCAGGAACTGTCATTAGGGTGGAGTTGCCATTGGGGGCAAAATAGCTTCAAATCTAAGGCTTTACAATCATTTTTGCTCCCAATAAATCTTCTTCATTCAATGCTTAGGAGGCAATAGGAATCTATTTAGCATCTTACTTACTGTTTGTTCCGAGTCTACATATTGGATATTTTTCTAATTTAATTCAACAATTTTATTTTCCTTTTCTTACTTTTGCATTCCCTTAAAAGGGAGAATAGATTTTGCGGGTGTGGCGAAATTGGTAGACGTACCAGACTTAGGATCTGGCGCCGCGAGGCATGGGGGTTCGAGTCCCTCCACCCGCACCATACTGCATAGAGACGTAGCTCAGCTGCGTCTCTATTAATTTATAGGACTATCAAAAATTAAAACAAAAACGATATGAACGTAACACGTGAATCAAAAGCAGCTCAGAATGATATTTTGAAAATAGAGTTGACTAAGGAAGACTACCTCAACGGATTTGAAAAGAAACTCAAGAAATATTCTAAAGAGTCTAATATCAAAGGCTTTAGAAAGGGTGCTGCGCCTGTAGGAATGATAAAAAAAATGTATGGGGAATCTATACTAGCTGAGGAATTGAATCATTTAGCCGATCAAGCATTACAAAATTTCATAAAGGAAAATAATATAAGAATACTGGGAAGACCTATGTTAGCAGATAATCAAGAAATGCTAGATATCAAACCTAGTGAGGATAAGGCCTACACCTTAAATTTCGAGATTGGATACGAACCTAGCTACACTATAGCCTTGGATGGTCAATTCTCTAAATATGAAATAAAAATGACCAAGGAGATGGTCGAAAAGGAGATAGAAGCAGTGAAAAAGCACTTCACTAAATTAGAGGATAGTGCAGACCCTATAGCAGAGGGAGATACCATCTACTTCAATTATGATAATGGGGATACGCTCAAAGGAGAGTCTTTCTGCTCTACGGATGAATTATCTCAAGTTGGCTCCAAATCACTAGTAGGCAAGTCTATGGGAGATAAAGCAGAAGGTCTAGCCATGGAGCTTTTTAATAATGAAAAACTCGATGTCAAACGTTATATTCTGCATTTGCAGGATTCTTCTGAAGAAATAGATGCTCAGATAGTTAAAAGTTTGACTATTGAAATTACGAATGTCAAAAAGCGGGTGACGCCAGAAACTTTAGCTCCAGAGCAGATTTCTCAGATCACAAAAGATGAGTCTAAAACGACGATGGACGATTTAAAGGCAAGCCTAGAAGCTGATATTAAAAAGCAGTACGATGAGTTAGGTAGAAACTTCTTGAGAAATGATGTCTATGAGCATGCATTAGAGAATACAAAAATGGATTTGCCAGTGGAATTTCTTAAGAAATGGATTGCTTCAGAAGAAGAGAATAAATTAGATAAAGAGGCTGTAGAGAAGGAATTTGCAAATATTGAAAAGTCTATTAAATGGGATTTGATTTCTGCTAAGTTCGCTTTGGAACATACTGTCAAAGTGGAAATGGAGGATATAAAGAATGAGTATAAAACCAAGTATATCCAATATTTTATGCAATCTGGGTATAATCCTCCAGCGGATCAGTTAGATAAATTTGTAGAGGAGGCTATGCGTGATCAGAAATCAGTCCGCAAGACCTACGAACAACTTTTGGATACAAAGGTTCTAGACGGAATGATAGAGAGTATAAAAACAAAAGTAGTGTCGTATACAGAAGATGAATTTGTAGCTGAAAGTAAGAAGCGAAATGAAAAGCGCAATGCCAATAATCCTGCTCACGGCGAAGATGGTCACGTGCACGACGAAAATTGCGGACATAATCACTAGTCCGTCAAAACTAGGATTTAGTTTGTTTGTAAGGTTTTAGATTATTTTAATCTCAAAACGCTATTTTTCCTGTAAATTTGTTTGACAGAATTTTAAAATAAACAAATAATCAAATACATGAATTAATAGCTCGGTGTCCCGAAATCATTGATTCATCATCCTTAATTATTAATTAAACCAAATGGACCACTTAGGTAATGAATTTGTAAAATATGCCACTAAGCATCATCGTATTAATGATAAACTAGTCAATGATTTTGTGTGGATGCATGGACAGCCTTCATCATATTTGACTCCAAATATTATAGAAGAGAGAAGAATGAATGCTGTAGCTATGGACGTATTCTCTAGATTGATGATGGATAGAATTATATTCCTAGGAGTGCCTATCTACGAGGATGTAGCTAATATTATTCAAGCTCAGCTACTATTTTTAGAATCCACAGACGCCAAAAGTGATATTCAGATTTATATTAACTCTCCGGGAGGTTCCGTATATGCCGGACTCGGTATGTATGATACTATGCAATATATCAATCCTGATGTGGCTACTATCTGCACAGGCTTGGCTGCTTCCATGGCTGCTGTCCTTATGTGTGCTGGCAAAAAAGGTAAAAGAACGGCGCTGCCTCATGCCCGTGTCATGATTCATCAGCCGTTGGGCGGAGCTGGTGGTATGGCTAGCGATATTGAAAATACAGTGATAGAGATGAATAAACTTAAAAGTGAGCTATATACAATTATAGGAAATCATTCTGGTCAATCAGAAGATAGGATAGCAGCAGATAGTGATAGAGACTATTGGATGACTGCGCATGAAGCCAAGGCTTATGGTATGATAGACGAAGTGTTGGAAAGAAAAAAATAAAGAGACTTAAAGATTTATAGTGGCAAAAAAAAAGGCAGCAGAGTATTGTAGTTTTTGTGGAAACCCAAGCAATAAGGTTTCCTTTCTAATCAATGGATTAGAAGCTCAAATCTGCGATAACTGCGCTATGATGGCGGCTAAAATAGTCGAAGACACGCGAAGAGATGATGGGTCTGCTAAGTCAAAAACCGAGTCGGAGTTTAAATTTGATAAAAAACCGAGCGATATAGTAGCTTACCTAAATGATTATATTATCGGTCAGGACTTTGCGAAGAAAGTAATAGCAGTGGCTATATATAATCACTATAAGCGTATAGGTAAGCAAAATGTCTCAGAGGACGTAGAAATAGAAAAATCCAATATATTGCTTGTCGGCAATACAGGGACAGGGAAAACACTTCTCGCTAAGACAGTAGCCAAATTGTTAAGTGTTCCTTTTGCGATCGCTGATGCTACGGCATTTACACAGAGTGGCTATGTAGGCGAAGACATCGAGAGTGTTATTTCTCGGTTGCTTCAAAACTGTAATTATAATATAGAATCCGCTCAGAAAGGGATTGTATTCATAGATGAAATTGATAAGATAGCGCGAAAAGGGGAGAACCCTTCTATCACCAGAGATGTAGCTGGTGAAGGTGTTCAGCAGGGGTTGTTGAAATTGCTAGAAGGGTCTGAAATTTTAGTGCCACCTCAAGGAGGTAGAAAACATCCTGAGCAGCCTATGGTCAAAGTGGATACAAAGAATATTTTATTTATTTGTGGGGGTGCTTTCGAAGGCTTGGAGCGAATTATTGCCCAGCGTGTGAATAAATCTTCCGTTGGATTTAAGAAAACCAAAGAGAAGGAAAGAGAAATTCAGAAAGAAAATTTACTCAAGCAGGTCAATGCTTTGGATATAAAAAAATTCGGTATTATACCAGAATTGCTAGGCAGACTGCCGGTGGTGGTGCACTTAAATCCACTAGATAGGAAAGCACTTCAGAAAATACTTCTGGAACCTAAAAACTCAATTATCAAACAGTATAAAGCTTTGCTAAAACTAGACGGGAAAAAGCTAGAATTCAGCCCGGATTGTGTAGAATTTATTCTAGACAGAGCTATGGAATATGAACTAGGAGCAAGAGGACTGCGCTCTATCTGCGAAGCTATCATGACCGATGTCATGTATGATAGCCCGAATAGTGAATCTGAAAAAATTATTGTAACCAAAGATATAGCTGAACGGAATTTTAATCAGAATAGTGGTTATCTGGAAGCAGGTTAATCTGCATTGAAATTTTTCAATAAGTCAGCAAATACCGTTTTCGCAAACTTAGCGGTGTCTTCAATATAATTTTTATCAAAAGGCGACTTTAATTCGGGAGCGATGCTAGTTATATTTTTATAATTTAGGTTGGCTAGATTCTTCGCCAATGTCTCCCAAATTTCTATACCCCTTGCTGGATTTTCTTTGTATATTTTGTATATATTCAAGGCATTGATGATCGCTAAAGAATAGTCTATAAGATAGAAGGGACTGTTGAAATAATGGTCAGTTTCCATCCATCTATCGCCATTGATATAGTAGTCATTTTCCGAACTATCATAATAATTTCCAGTATATTTTTCTTGTAACTCCTTATAAACTGATTGAATCGAATTTACATTTAAATCTTTCAGTTTATAAATCTTCTCTTGAAACTCGTCGCCGAGGGCGCAGGTCATAGACTGTATCAAGTGTCCAGAATAATTGAGTATAGCATACTTATCCGCATCGTTGCCAAAGAATTGCTTCGCATCTTTAAGACATAACATTTCCATGGAATGAGAGAATATTTCTACCGTATCCAATGTTCCTGCTGTGAAGAGCTTATTCGGGTTATTGAAGTAGGAAAGCACAAATTGTAATGTATGGCCAAATTCATGAGTCAGGACTCTGACATCTGTTTCATTGTTTTTGAACTGGGAATAGATGAGTGGAGTATCAATAGAACTGACATAAGTCGCATAGCCCATATTCACTTTATTAGCCCTGTCAAGATAGTCAATACTGTTGGCGTCTAACATGGACTGATATACTTGAAGCCAATCTAGAGATAAGTCTGCTAAAATTTCTTTGAATTTATTTATGGTTGCCTCTTCCTTTTTATCTATCAATTGTGGGAAGCCATCGCTAAAGAAGTTGTTATCATAATAAGTAATGCGTTCAACGTGTAAATTTTTTTTCTTGAATTCGTAAATTTGCTGATATACGTCCTTGAAGTTTTTAATCACAGTATCTCTATACTGCCTTAAATCTTCGTAATTATAGCCTATTCTATTCCATTTCACTAAGGAATACTCCGCATAGGATTCATAGCCTAGCTCTATTGCAAATTTGTTTCTAGTTTGAATGAGGTCTATAAGTTTCGAGTAAAAAAAAGTTTTATTTTCTGTATGATATTGAGCAAGGGCATCAAATGCTTTTTTTCTTTTCATTCTATTAGAGTCCTTAACCATACTATATAGGTTGCTAACAGAAATTTCACCACCTTCCCACGTAATTTTTGATTGAGATTTAAATTCAACAAGCTCTCTCTCTAGACTACTCTCTTTTTGCATGAGCTCTTTAGCCCTTTCATTTACGGTAAAAGAAGAATTCTTTATATCAAAAAATAAATTGTCGCCAAATTCATTTTTTATCTCTGACATATAAGGAGAATTGGCGACTATCTTTTTTAACTCGCTATCGCGTATTTTTAATTCAGGATAGGTCTGAGCATAAAACTCATAATTTGATTTAAGTTCTGTTTGAGTCGTGTCGGCAAAGAACCGAAACTGATTTAACTGATATTGCATTCCGAACTCGCTTTTTAGTTCTTGAAATTTGAGATATTCTCTTTTGAAATCTACAAAGTTTGCCGAAGTTTTAATTATGTGGAGCTGGCTATCCAAGGTTTGAAGAATCGAGGTCTTATCTAGCTTTACCAATTCAATAGTGCTTATATTCTGCATATTTAACGAATTATATAATATCAAATGTAGTGAAATGGTTAATTTTGAAAGTATAAATAAACAAAAAATGGACTCAAGACGACAGCAGCGTATAGCACAATTATTACAGGAAGAATTTAGTAGTATGCTCATGTCAGATATAAAGTCTTATCTAATGGGGACTTTTGCTACGTTGACTTTTGTTAATGTATCTTCGGATCTAGGGATTGCGCGATTTAATATTAGTATTCTAGCTAGTTCAAAAAAGCAAGAGGTAATTGATAATCTCAATGACAATAAGGCTGAGATTAGGAAAGTTTTAGGAAATCGAATGAGAAGCAGTTTGAGAATCATACCGGATCTTATTTTCCACCTAGATGATAGACTAGATTACGTAGACAAGATGGATGATTTATTTAAAAAGATAAAAGAAGAAGACGAGAAAATTTAGTCATGGAGAACTTAGTGATTCAGGAATTAATTCTTACTTCAGTCACAAGAGAAAACTATTCCAAATTTTGTAGTGCTTTAGAGCATCTAAATCACAAATATTATATTGATTCAGAGCAGGTCATTTCGGATTATGACTATGATACTTTATTCAAAAAAATAGAAGCGTTTGAGCTAGTGCATCCTGAGCTAGATAACTCTCAGTCCCCTACAAAGCAAGTAGCTAAAGGAGCGCAAGCGAGCTTTGAGACGGTAGCGCACTCGGTGCCAATGCTTTCGCTTTCAAATTCATACAATGCAGAGGACTTGCGTGATTTCGATGATTCTATTCGGAAGGAATTGGGAGTAGTAAATTATGAATATTATGTAGAACCAAAATTTGATGGAAGTAGCATAGCGCTCTTATATCAAAACAATAAGCTGGTGCGCGCAGCCACTCGTGGCGATGGCGCCCAGGGCGAAGATATTACTGCCAATGCGCGTATGGTTCGGCATATAGTAGCTCAAGTAGATTTTAATAAACTGGGATATGAAACTGTCGAGCTGAGAGGAGAAGTAGTTATCAATAAGGCTGTATTTGATAAAATGAATGAACAGCGAGAAGAACAAGGTTTAGCTACATTTCAAAATACGAGAAATACTGCTAGCGGTTCATTGCGCATGAAAGATAACGCAGAGGTAAAAAATAGAAATCTAGAGGCCTTTATTTATAGTGTTGGATTTATAAAGCCAGAATTGGGGGAGGGTACCCTCGAAGTATCTCAATCTAAGAATATTGAAGTTCTTAGTCAGCTAGGTTTTCAATCTGCACATGGTTTAGGAAAGGTATGTAATACGATAGACGATGTTATCACTTTCTGTCATGAGTGGGAAGAGAAACGCGCTCATTATGACTATGACATTGATGGGATGGTCGTAAAACTGAATTCTATTTCTCAGCAAATGTCATTGGGTACTACATCTCACCACCCAAAATGGGCTATCGCTTTTAAGTTTAAAGCAGTAGAAAAGCCAACCAAGCTTCTGAGTATAGAGTATCAGGTAGGCCGCACAGGAATAGTGACTCCTGTGGCCAAAGTGGAGGCAGTAAGCGTAGGGGGTGTCACTGTGCGCAGTATATCTCTGCACAATGAGGACAATATTTTGTCAAAAGATATCCGTATAGGAGATATTGTATTCATTGAGCGTGCAGGAGATGTTATTCCGCAGATTACCCGAGTAGATCTTTCGCAGCGGATGAATGGTCAGGATTTTGTTTACATTAATCAGTGTCCATCATGTCAGTCTGAGCTCATACGAAGAGACGGGGAGGCGGCTTGGCGCTGCATCAATACGGCGCTATGCCCTGCGCAGAATTTGGAAAAAATCGTTTACTTTGCATCTAAGGATGCTATGAATATAAATGGACTAGGGAAGGATATTATCAAACGATTTATCGAACTAGGATTGATTTTGGATATCCCGTCAATTTATCAGCTAGATTATGATGAAATATTAAAGCTGGAAGGGTGGAAAGAGAAGTCGGTAGAGAATTTGAAGCTAGGAATAGAAGAATCTAAAGGGAATGAAATGCACAGATTGCTCATAGCTTTGGGTATAGATGGTGTGGGTAATACCATGGCAAAATCATTAGCAAAAAAACTAAGTTATCTCTTGGATTTTAAGCATTATAGTATAGAGCAATGGCAATCTATAGATGATATCGGGCCTAAACTAGCGCAGTCTTTGTATGACTTCTTTCATAGTGAAGAGAATTTAGCTATGCTACTTAAGTTAGAATCTTTGGGCGTAAACTTAAGAGGAGCTGAAATCAATATTTCGGGTATTCTCTTTGGAAAACAAATTGTTTTCACCGGATTTCGCAATACAGATTTGGAGAAAAAAATTGAATCTCTCGGGGGTGAAATAGGAAACTCCTTGTCTAAAAAAACATCAATCCTAGTTATGAAAGAAAAAGGAAGCGGAAGCTCTAAAGAAAAGAAAGCGCTAGACTATGGAGTAGAGGTAATGACTGTAGAAGAATTTGAATCATTATATATCTAGTAGTCCCTTTACCTATCTAGTACTCTTTTCCTTTTTCTTCCAGCTACATACTCTTTTAATGCGGTCTTGGTGGTCAACCAGTCCTTACCTTCTTTAAAAGCATCTATCTTTCCTTTTCGCGCTAGTAAGCTGATATACTCATGTCCATATAGCACATCTGGCTCTAAAACTAGGTCTGAAATCGGTAAATAATCGTCTAGTGTATTATCTATAGAACTAATGTAGATGTCAAGACTGCGTTCAGCGGCCTGCAGTACTAAGAGTAGGAGTTTTGAATAATCTCCTTGATTGGCTTTATTGAGTGCTCCATAGTATTTTTTACGATCATTTCTAAGGATAATTACAGGTGGAAAGCCTTCCTGCATGAGTCTTATGTTGAATGTCAATCGCACCGTTCGTCCATTACCATCTATAAATGGGTGTATCCATACAAATCGATGGTGGTATATCGTAGCCTTGACGAGCGGGTGCAGTTCCATACTTTCATTATGAAGCCATTCAATCAGTTCATCCATGAGCATAGGTACTTTGAGGGCATTGGGCGGTAAAAAGTTGGCTCCTTGGATCCGGACGGCAAATGTTCGGTATCGCCCAGCATATTCTTTTTCAATTTTCTGGAGAACAAGACTATGTATATCTAAAATATCGGCACTTTTTATTTTTTTATTTACCGATATTAATTTTTCTAAGTATTCAATAGCCTCTTGATGATTTATGACTTCAAAATGCTCCCTAAGAGATTTGCCATTTATGGTCATACCATCTTCTAACACCATTTTTGTTTCCAATAAGGTAAGTGTATTGCCCTCGATACTGTTGGAGTTATATGTCCATTCTATAAAAAGTGATTCTTTGATTTTATTCAGCACATAACTATGGATAGGCCTCATGCTATCTAATTTGGATTTTTTGGCATCGATTCTTCTAAGGTGCTCATCCAATGCTTCAAACTCATATTTATTGGTTTTCCATTCCACACTACAAATATAAAGCTTTTTTAATATCGTTTGTATTAATTATTGAAATTTACCGATATTAAAATTAGATTATTGAGTTTACTAGTCATACTGTATGTATTTATGTAATCGTCCAAATAAAATGGACTTAACATAAATCGTCACTGTATTTTAACAAGCGTAGATGTATTATGTTAATTAATGAATGAAAAGGTTCAGAAATTTAAGGACTTAAAAGTATTAGTCCTATATAGTTAATCTAAATGATAAAGATAAATGGAGACCAATATAGTCTCTGTCTACAAATAAAAATGATTCAAGGGATTTAACATAAATGCATTATACCCTAATTTTAGTATCCACCATATTGTGAACCGTCGATATGTATGATGCGCATTTGCATAAGGTCTTTTGGGGTTACTAAGCCCACTAGTTTTCCTTCATGGAGTATAGGAAGGCAGTTAAACGGAGCCTTACCGAAAATTTCCTTTACCTCAAGTACAGTGGTTTCTGCCTTGACTGTAGTTGGGTTTCGAGTCATGATGTCAGTAATTTTGATACTAGTATCTAGCTCGGCCATATCTGTTTTTTTCTGAACTACTACGTGCTTATAAACAGTGTGCATCATATCTTTTATGCTGATGATACCCAATAGGACTCCATCTTCGCAAACAGGCAAGTGATTGATATTTCGTTCACTAAAAAACTGAAAAGCCTGAGAAAACTTATTCGTTGGACTGGCTGCGATCATATCCTTAGTCATAATTTGGTGAATTTTCACCTCTTTCAATTCATCATCTAATTCGCTCATAATTTGAAATTTAATGCAAAGTTAGTTAAATATTTTGATAATAGCAACTACAAATGGCAATACAAACAGAAATGCATCGAACCTGTCTAAAAATCCACCATGCCCTGGTAGAATATTTCCTGAATCCTTGATTTCCAAACTTCTCTTTAATAAACTCTCTACCAAATCTCCCATAGTAGCAAATATAAATACTACGCCAGCTATGAGGTACCATGCCAGTGGCTTCAAGTTCAATAACGCATCCATTGCTGCAATATTACTAAAAACATGGATGTTTAAATAAGCTATTAGAAAGCAGAATAAACCTCCTCCTAGAAATCCTTCTATGGTTTTATTGGGTGATACATGTGGTATCAATTTATTCTTGCCAATCAATGACCCTATGATATAAGCACCACTATCATTTCCCCATATAATAAATAAGACGCCAAGCAAAATAGCTCCTGTGAACTGGCTATCGATATTAGCGATGAAAAAAGTCAAAGCTAAAGGTAGGGTAATATAATATAAAGCGAGTAAATTTAGACCTATACTGCGAAATGGCTTCCGAGATTTTAGGACTAATTCTGTATAAAAAACAGCAGCTATGAAAAGTGGGATTGAGAATAAAAAAGAGGTCCGAATATAACCAAAAGCAACCAAAAAGGAAATAGTCGCGGTAAACAAGGACATGCCCAATACCATAAATTTGTAGAAACTCAATTTAGATATATCTTTTTTAAACATAGGTCTACTAATACGATAAAACTCCAGTATACTTCCTATCAAAATAGCTAAAACAAGACCCAAAAATGTCCATTTATTATAGAGTAAGCCACAGATAACCACTGCGGCGAATATAACAGCAGTACTAGCTCGTGTGAGAAATGTGTTCATGGTCTTCTATAAGTTTATAGGTCAAAAATGAGACAAGTATCAAGCAAACAATCCAAAGCAGAATGGGGACGCTTTTTATCTCTTCTATGTCTGATTGTATGATTTTATTTTCATATAAATAATTTAAAACAACTTGCAAGCTATTGTAGAGTGCGTGTATAAATATATTCAGTTTTAAATCCTTAGTTTTATGATATAAATACCCAAATAAAATTCCAACGACAGTGATGGGTAGAAATTGATAAAAGCTGCTGTGAAACAAGCTGAAAATACTGCCACTAAGTAAAATGCTAAGCCAAGCATTTCCAGTTAGTTTCTCTATCCAGGGCATTAATAATCCTCTAAAAAATAACTCTTCAGTGAGTCCAGCCCCTATCCCAATAATGAGTATCATAAGCAGCAAATTTTCTATACCCGGATGATTAAGGAAAATACCCATGATTTTCTCACTTAATGCCTGCTGAGCCTCTGCTCCTTCTTTTATAGCGTCAGATAGTGGGAGTTCGCTTACCCAATATTGTAAATTGATAAGAATAGGAAACAAGGTCACGGCTATAAGTGCAGCTAATGCATAGGTTTTATATCGGAGGACTTTATCTAAATTGTAAGTAGGTATAAAATCATTCTTAGAGAAAAGTGCAAATAGAATAGGAGGGACGATGAAAAATCCAATCATATTAATCGCTTGCATAGATATAATTTTTTCGCGAGGTAGCGTCAAGACATCAAATTTGTCGGCATTAGTTATGTCAATGTAAGGTAAAAAAATAAGTGCTGAAAATATAACTGTAATGATTACACCTATGATTATAGAGCTAATAATCAATAGCGAAGTGTTTTTAGGTTGATTCAATAAATTCATTTGCCAATATTATGACTATTTTTGCAAATCTATGGTAAAAATAGGTCATGTAAATATCGCAGATTTCCCTCTTATGCTCGCTCCTATGGAGGATGTGAGTGACCCACCATTCCGTGCGCTATGCAAGGAGTTCGGAGCCGACCTTATGTATACTGAATTTATCTCCACGGATGGGTTAATTCGAAATGCTGATAAATCAGTTAAAAAGCTAGATATCTACGAAGATGAACGACCTATTGGTATACAGATTTTTGGCTCAGATTTTGACGCTATGATAGGCTCTGCGGAGATAGTAGAGGCGGCTAAGCCCTGCCTTTTAGATATAAATTATGGCTGTCCTGTTAAGAAGGTAGTCTGTAAAGAGGCCGGCGCAGGCATATTAAGAAATATCCCTAAAATGATAGCCTTGACCGAGGCTGTTATCAAGTCCACCTCCTTACCGGTGACAGTGAAGACCAGACTTGGCTGGGATGAAAGTACCATAAATATAGTAGAAGTAGCAGAGAGACTTCAAGATATAGGAGTGCAGGCGCTTTCTATTCATGCGCGCACCCGTGTGCAGATGTACAAGGGGCATTCGGACTGGTCATGGATTAATAAGGTCAAAGATAATCCTAGACTGACTATACCTGTATTTGGTAATGGAGATATAGATAGTCCACAAAAAGCCTGGGAGTATAAAAATAACTATAATGTAGATGGTATCATGATAGGGCGGGGTGCTATTGGAAATCCTTGGATTTTCAGGGAGGTAAAGCATTATTTTCAGCATCAAACAGAACTCCTTCCACCCGATATCCATGAGCGTATTTATGCCGTGCAGAAGCATTTGAAGCGAGCTATTGAGTGGAAAGGTCTTGTGCTTGGTCTTTTGGAAACACGTATGCACTATGCGGCTTATTTCAAAGGACTCGACGGAGTTAAGGAGTATAGAGCCAGATTGGTCAATACGCTGGAATATCAAGAAATTCTAGATGTACTGGAAGAAATGAGAGAGAAGTATGCGCATTCACAAGTTATGCAGTGAATTAAATAATTAACGCAAACTAATAAAACTCCTCTTACTCCACTACTTCGATCTCTACTCTTCTATCGTCTTCTGGGTCTTTATTCTTAGGAAACTTGGATCCCATTCCTTCGTAGCTCAATCGCTCCTTATCTATGCCATTATTGGTGAGATAGGTATAGACCGTCTTGGCTCTATTCGCTGATAGGAAATTATTACGAGTCTTATAGTCAAATCCATCTTCTCCTTCTTTAAGATTGGCTCTGTGAATGTGTCCTGTAATTTTAATATTCCGATTGGGATTATCTTTCATTATTTGCAATAGTTCCTTGAGCTCGGGAGATGAGTTCTTAATGAGCTCACTGCTTCCCCCTTTAAAATATATTTTCAAATTTATGCTTTCGCCTATTTTGGCAGATTGTAAAAAGTTTTTTATATTAGGAATATTATTAGAGTCAATAATTGTGTCTTTTAGAGGTGCAATGGCTATGGGTGGACTAGGAATTTTGGCCTTAGGCGGACTTGTCTTTTTTCTAGTCATACTGTAAAATAACTCTAGCTCTGCTCTTCTATTGAGCGTGCGCTGGCTATCTATTTTTAGTTCGCCTTCTAGCGGCACAGCCCCAAATGCAAGTATCTCGTTTGGTATAGAATATTTAATTCGTGAAGAAATAATTCTGTAAATAGTTTCCGCTCGTTTTTTAGCCAACGTATCATTGATTTTTTTTCTCCCTCTATCATCGCAGTAGCCTTTTATACTTATACTATCAATAGTAAAAGAATCAAAATTTTTCAGAAAGAAAACCAATCGCTTTTCCTCAGTGGTGTCCATCTCGGCTACTTTGTAGGCAAAGTAAATAGGATAGTCCATCTTACTTTGACTATTCATTTCATATTGGGAACTCAGTAAAATGATAACTAAAAATACTCGCAACATAAGTTATGATTTTTTTGAAAGATAATATGCATCCATGGCTAGATAGGTCTCCGCTCCATATGCTCGTTCGATGGGATCTCTGAGAAATTTGTATACGGGCACTTGAAGCTCTTCACCTAGCGCACAGGCATCGCTGCATATATCCCATTCTTCATAGTTGACAGCAGTTAATTCTCCTATACCTGACTCTCTTATAGGATATAGGTGACACGATATAGGTTTGCGAAAGCTAGATTTCCCTTCAAGAAAAGCTTTCTCTATGCCACAGTGAGCTACTCCTTTTTTATCATAATTTATAAATGCACATGGCCCTTCTTCTAGCAGCATAGTTTTATGCACTCTATCCTCTAGATCATAGCTTGTAAATCCAATTTTTTCAATACGCTTGATACCATTTTCCGTAAGGTAGGGTCGATAGTTTTCAAATTCAGCTTCTAGTTGTTTAATTTCTTCATTCTTTACTGGTGCACCAGAGTCGCCAGCTATGCAGCACTCTCCCTTGCATTTTGATAGATTGCACACAAATTTTTTTTCAAAAATTTCTTCACTCACTAGAAGTTGGTCGAGAATTAGCATTTCTTTAGGAATTATACTGCAAAAGTAGTCTAATATGAATTATCTTTGTATCAATAAAAGGTAATCGAATGAGAAATTTCCTATATCTATTAATGATATCTTATTTTATGGTATCCTGTGATCCTAAAGATCCTAGCGCCAATGCAGGCGCAGTTCAGGAAATCAATCTACAGGTATTGCCTAAACTGAATGGCCTAGAAGCTAAAGTAAATCAATTTTATCACCTGAAAAATGGAGATTCCATTCTTTTTAGTCGATTAGATTTTTATATGCAGGGCTTGAGTTTTAAAGATAAATCTGGCAAATCGACTCTGCTAGATTCGGTTTTTCTGTTTTCGAATAAAAGTAGTACAAATAAACTTTCCCTTAAATCATCTTCGCTGCCTACAACAATTGATTCCATAAGTTTCTTGTGCGGACTAGGGGATTTGACCAATAGCTTAGATCCGAATAATTACCCAGAGTCACACCCCCTTAGTTCATGGAAAAATATGTATTGGACTATGGGCTCAAAATACAGATTTGTAGTGCTAGAAGGGAATATCAAAACAGCTAGCGGTAGTCTTATTCCATACTCATTTCATACAGGACTTACGTATAAGTACACTGCTAATATACCTGTTAGTATTACATTGAATGTTTCTACTACCAATCTTTATAAGCTTAATCTGAATATAGACAAGGTCTTTTATCCATCATTGGGTTCTCAAGTAGATTATAAGAATAATGAGACTCAGGCGCATGGCGATGCGGCAGATGGACCTTTAACCGATAAGGTAGCGCTCAATTTTTCTAGAGCATTTAGCATAGAGTGATGCGGATTGGAGGGTATTTATGTAGTTTCATATGCCTAACATTACTATATGCCTGTCAGGAGAAGGCTGTTATTATTTTCCCCGATTATTTCCCACAGCAGAATAGAATATATCTAGATTCTGTAAGAATAGAAACAATTCGGCTAGGTGAGAAATTGTTTTTTGATCCCAGATTATCCAGTAATAGCAAGATTTCTTGCGCTAGCTGTCATTTACCTGATTTGGCTTTTACAGATGGAAAAAAAATAAGTCAGGGAATATATGGTAGATTCTCCAAGCATAATTCCTCCACCCTTTTGAATGTCGGTTTTTTGAATTCATTTATGTTTGATAAGGGCTCTCATAATATAGAAATCCAGCCTATCTTGCCTCTTCTGGATACTAATGAAATGAATACTAGCTTTATAGAGTTAGAGGAGAAGTTTAAAGATGATAAAATCTATCAATCCATATCACATAAAACCTATGGCAGGCCCTTAAATAGACGCACGATTACATGGGCCCTGGCGGCCTATATGAAATCGCTGATAGCATCTACCTCGCTATACGATAGCTTCCTTACTACAAATGATAGTACTATGTTGTCTCCACTAGAAAAAAGAGGCATGAGATTATTTTATGGTAAAGGAAAATGCAATCAATGTCATACATCGCCTCTATTCACCGACTCCAAACATCATAATCTGGGATTAGAAGACTCTATCACAGGTAGAATTGGAGTATATGCCAATACGCTCATTCCGATAGATAGAGGTAGATTCAAAACTCCTTCTCTACGCAATATTGAAATCACACATCCTTATTTTCATGACGGTAGAATAGCTGATTTAAAAGAAGCCATTCGTTATCATCAATTGCCAGAGAGAGCTACCTATGATTTTATTCCAGCGCGCTTGTCAGAAACTGAGATAAATGATTTACATCACTTTTTGAAAACTTTGACTGATGCTAAATTTAACTCGAATAGCGCTTTAAAAGTTAGCGAAGTAAATGAATAAAGGGTTTATGAGAGTAATCCCGCTTTAAATTTTGTTTCAGTCAAATTTTTATTTGACTGAATTACAAAATATTATGCGATAAATCATTTCTAATGATTTATTTAGGATCAAAAACTAGCATATTTGTACTTCTATTGTTGATTATTAAATAAATTTTAAATTGGCCAAGACTAAGAATTACGAACTATTGAATGTGAAGATTGAGGATTTATCCTCGGAAGGAAAGGGGATAGTGAAAAATGAAGGAAAGGTTATTTTCGTCGAGGGCGGAGTGACTGGAGATATAGTGGATATTAACGTGAAGAAAAATCACAAAAATTTTGAGATAGGCAAGATTCAGAAATTTCATAGTAAATCTGACTTGCGAAAGCAGCCCTATTGTATGCATTATGAACAATGTGGTGGCTGTAAAACTCAGCATATCATCTATCCTGCGCAGCTAGAATGGAAGCAAGCTGTGGTCACGAATGCCATAGAACGTATCGGAGGTTTTTCAGGGGTGGATATAAGGCCAATTCTAGGATGCGTGCATACAGAGCATTATAGGAATAAGCTAGATTATGCAGTGAGCAATAAGCGATGGCTAACATACGAAGAGGCTAATTCAGAGGAGACCTTCAATAGAAATGGCATAGGTTTTCACCTCGTAGGCATGTTTGATAAGGTACTCGACGTGAAGCAGTGTTTTCATATGCCCGATTTGAATAATGATATCAGAAATTTTATAAGACAAAAGGCTTTCGATCTGGAGATTTCATTCTACGATATTATGGCTAAGAAAGGCTGTCTTCGAAATATTCTAGTGCGAAATAATGTGAAGAATGAATGGATGATCTGTATGCAAGTATTCGAGATGGAGGATAATTTCTTGACGCTATTAGAGTGTATAAAAAACCAATTTCCCCAGATAATTTCCCTTCAATACACTATCAATAGAAAATCAAATAATACCTTTTATGACCAAGAGTTTCACACATTTCACGGACAGGATTTTATTTTTGAATATTTGAAAGAGAAAAAATTCAGAATTACACCTAAGTCTTTTTTTCAAACGAATACGGAGCAATGTATTCGTTTATACGATTTAGTAGGCAAAATGGCGGCTATTCAAGAGGGGCAAGTGGTCTATGATCTCTATTGTGGCGTAGGAAGTATTGGTATCTATTTAGCAGAGCAGGCTAAGAAGATTGTAGGAATAGAACTTGTAGAGGAGGCGATAGTCGATGCTCGTATGAATGCAAAAATCAATGGTATGGAGAACTGTGAGTATTTTGCAGCTGATATCAAAGATATATTTAAATCAGACTTTATAGTCAAAGCTGGTAAACCAGATATAATTATCACGGATCCACCTAGAGCAGGTATGCATCCAGATGTAGTCAGAGAATTGACGAATTCTGGATGTCCAAAAATAGTCTATGTAAGCTGCAATCCGCAGACGATGTCTAATGATCTCAAGACGTTAACAGAAAACTATCATATACGATACATTCAGCCAGTAGATTTGTTTCCTCATACGATACATATAGAGTGTATAGCTCTATTAGAGAAAAAGTAATACGATTAATGCTCTATAAATAATGGAATGGATTTTCGATTCCCATTTTCATTCCATTGGATATAGTATATGCCTTTGCTTAATGCACTTGTATTGAGCTTGATCTCATCTGCACGGGCAGCTGTTATAGGCAGAGAAAGTTTTTTGCCAGAGGTATTAGTAACGGAAAATTCAAAGTCTTTAGTTATATTCTCTCCTTTTATGATAGTATAGTTCGATGCAGGATTGGGATAAATGGTTGTAGACTCTTTGTCTGATTGGAAGATGGCTGCACCTGATGCAGTGGTCTTGAAGGTACTATTCGAAGAGAAGGTATCTCCCGCAGAATTAGTCGCTTTTATTCTATAATTATATGTCATATCTGCAATCAATCCCGTTAAATTAGCACTAGCCGAAGTGGTACTAGATCCAGCAATACTAGCAGGAGTCATGGCTTTGGTAATTCCATAAGATGTAGTAGTACCAAACTGAACCTCGGCAGCAGTATTAGCATTATTCGCATTTATCTGTGCAGAAATTGTAGCACCCGTATTGGTTATAGCCGATGATGCTATTGTCGTGATAGTTGCTTTTTTAACTGTCGAACTGACTTCTTCTGCAAGTGTCTTAGTAGTTAAGGCCCATGCATCACCCGCAGTTCCATCATCTCCATTGACTATATTTCCTGCTATATTAAATGTGGCCAAACCCGATCCTGCAGCTGGAGCTGTCCAATCAAAGGTAAAATTGGTCGTGCCGCTAGATAGTTTTTTAGGTGTGGTATGGTTCATTTCTCCACTCGTCTGAGCAGTACCACTTGCTATGTTAGATATAGAGCCCTTATTAGCGGTTAGATTGAAGCCTGCTTCTGCATTGTTGTTGGAGCTATAATTAGTATTGGTTATGGTGACCTGAATGGCGTATTTTTTTCCAGGGGTATAGCTTGTTAGAGCTGAATTGCCATCAAAGGAAATAAAGACACCGGTGGCAGTGCTAGCTGTATGGCAACCCGATCCTCCGCAGCCTGCGGTGCTTGAACCCGTTTTGCCCCCAGAAAACGATGTAAAAGTGATGAGTCCTGTGCCTGCGACTAGGATATAAATGAGGTGTAGAGATTTGAATTTCATAAAGTTTGATTTTAACAGTGAGATGGATTAATAACTTGATAAAAATTATACAAATAAATTATACAGGAAATTCAGAATAGTTTCTTATCGTCTCATATACACGTATTTTAAGATCAAATTTAGAATCAATGCGGGGTCTTAGCTTTTGATAAATGACGACGCATATATTTTCTACAGTCGGATTAAGTGCGGAGAATTCAGTAGTATCTATGTTTAGATTTCTATGGTCAAAGGGCTCTATAACTTCTTCATTTATAATTTTTTTTAAGTCCGCTATATCATATACAAAGCCTGTGTATGGATCTATGTCGCCTGTTAGAGTAACATGTAGCTCGTAGTTATGTCCATGATAATTGGGATAGGCACATTTTCCAAATAATTTAATATTCTCTTCATCTGAGAGTTCAGGTTTGAATAGTCTATGCGCCGAGTTAAATATTTCGCGTCGTGTGATGGTAGATCGCATGGTCTATTTTGGTAGTTTTAAAATTTGAAGAGCTTCATTATTTCGGCCAATTAATAGCGCCTTTTCACCTTTTATGGTGATCGGTTTAACGACTTTGACATCGCCGCTAAGATTGAAATTATTGCTGTGATTTACAGAAAAATTGCCATCTGGTGTATTCTCTAGTATGACTCCATGACCTGCGTCTAGCCTGCCAGTTTCTATTTCTATATTGTAGTCGTTGCCTCCTAATAGTAGATCTAATTTGCCATCCTTATTGATGTCAAAAGGGATAACAGCATTGAGGGGAAACGTCTGCACATCATAGGGAAGAGTTTTAGCACTAAACTTGCCATTGGGTAGATTGTAAATAATCATGCTCTGCATAAAATTAGCAACCAGCGTATCGCTGCCTTTGAGTTCTTCGGGAGTAAATATGGTAGAAGTAGTCGTGGCAGAGTATTTTTCATACCGATTAAATCGCTTTTTGAGAAATGGCATTTGATCTAGCACATTGTCTCTTATCATCAGCGGATAGCTCTGACCATTATAATAAGTGCTTACAATCACATCCGTAGATCCATTTTTGTCAAAGTCATTGACCAAGCAGGTCATAGGATAGTTTTTATCACCTTTATAGCGGCTATTGGTTCCATAATTGCCAAGGATGATGTCATCTATTCCGTCTCCATTCATATCTGCTAGCGTAATTGAGCGCCACCAGCCTCTAAAATTTCCTAAGCTGAGATTTAAGTTCTGAAGTGAGCCATTGACATTTTTATATACAGTAGGTGCCGTCCATTCTCCTACTGCTAATAGATCTTTAAACCCATCTCTATCTATATCTATCCACTTGGCATCATTGATCATCGCTAGCTTAGGATTTTGTTTTGAGAAATCATCTAGAACGAATCTCCCACCAATATTTTTCATGAGATAGCTATTGGGCATTCTCCCATAATGCCCAGGCACTATACTGCCACCAATAAATAGGTCATCCCATCCATCTTTATTATAATCCTCTATAGCCAGCACCTTAGAACTGGCATATATATTAGGGAAAATAGTGCTATCAGCACGAGTGAAATTAGAATTTTGATTTATATACAATCGAACAGGATATTTTTTCAATTCATTCGGATAGTCATTCCCGCCTGAGCTTACCATTAGGTCTAAATCGCCGTCCTTGTCAAAATCAATAAATGCGGCTTGCACATCCTCATAGATTTTATCTTTAATGAATACATCATAAGATCGTTTTGTAAAACCACCATCAGTGTTCTGAATAAAAAAACCGCCTAGGATATCTTTGGCTCCACCTACAAAAAAGTCTTCTAAATTATCGCCATTGATGTCACCTACGGCGATAGCAGGGCCTTCATATGAAAATTTACGAGGGATGAGCGGCTCTAGTTTATAGTCGATATAATCATTCTCTCTGCATACATGATTGACCGTGCTCTTAGCAGTAATATCTTCAAACTGATGTTGCAAAGGGTCGGTGGACGTTATAGGCTGATATTGAGCCTCGTCTATATTGATTTCCATCAGCTGATTTACCTTAGCAGGCAATTCAAAAAAAGCTTTTTTATTAGGAAACTCTATACGCAATTTGGCCTCCGTATTTTTTGCTAGACCTATATGTGTGATATGCTCATGGCTAGACATATACCCACTGATAGGATAGGTATGATAATACTGTTTGGTGCCATCGGGAGTCTCGACATATATCTTTGCACGGTATATAGCATTAGGTGTTTTTTTAGAAACTAATTTTATTCGTAGGAAATTACCCCCCTTGTTTTCAATCAAATTATTTTTAAATACAAACACCTCTTGATTGATATTGCTGACTATGATTTCTAGATCGCCGTCATTGTCCAGATCTCCATAGGCAGCGCTATTGCTCACCGATGGGTATTCTAAGCCTGTATTGGGCGGATTGCGAATGAGATTCATATTCCCTTCATTGGCGAAGTATATATTATTGATGCGGACTATCGGTACGCTTTCTAGTATAGTTCTCAATTTTTCTATATTATCTTCTAGTAGGGCTATTTTTCTAATAGAGTCTAGCTTGTATTTCATGAAGTCCTGATCCGTGAAGTCATGGTAGTATCCATTAGAGATGTATAAATCTTTGTGTCCATTGTTATCAAAATCTGCCATCAGCGGCGCCCAGCTCCAATCTGTATTCGCCAGACCTACAGTGTGGGATATGTCAGCAAATTTTTTATTCTTAATTCTTTTTTGAAAGACATTCTTGACAAATTGTGATTTATAATTATGCTTTACTAATTTAGCATATTGGTCATACTCCATGGTCTGTCTAAACTGTTTCTGACGATAGTTTTCTTCTGGAAGCATATCTACTACGAATAGGTCATCTAGTCCATCATTATCCATATCCGCATAGTTAGATCCCATAGAATTATAGCTAAAGTGCGGCAGGTAGTAATCTCCTGAATCAGTAAAACTATTATTCTTATTATTAATAAATAAGCGATCGTACCCTGTATAGTCATTAGCTACAAAGATGTCATTATAACCATCATCGTTATAGTCACCTATCATAGCACTGAGTCCGAAGAAATTGTCTTGTATGCCCGCTTGTTCTGATCTGTCCACAAATTTGCCATTCTCATTGATGAATAATCTATCAGAAATGTACTGATAGGTTTCGGGTTTTTTCGTAACCAATTTGCCATCCTTATCATAAGTCAAGATAATTTTTTTCGCCTCTCCCATAGCTGAAGGGTGATTGAGTAGAAATAAATCTAAATCGTTATCATTGTCAAAATCAGCAAAATAAGCCATCGTGCTATAGGAACTATCCGAAAGACCCATTTCAGAGGCGCGATCGGTAAAGGTATTGTTTTTATTGTTTATATACATATTGTGTGTGCGATATTTCGCATTAGCTATAGCGGACTTACATACATAGATATCTAGCCAGCCATCTCCGTTCACGTCCATCATGCAGGCACCGGTATTGAAACCTTCGCCCTTGTCTACATTAGCTGATTTACTGATATCTTCAAACTTCAAGCTCCCTTTATTGATATAGAGTTTATTGGCCATCATATTCCCAGCAAAGAATACATCATTCAGTCCATCATTATTTATGTCCCCTATACACGTGCCAGATCCATTAAAGAGGTACTCATAGGTAAATATGTTCAAGTAGCGTGATTCGACTACATGATTAGTGAAATCTATTCCTGTTTGTTCCTTGGGCAGTAGAGAAAATAATTGTGAATAGAGATGAGTGTGACCTAGGCCACAAAATACCAATATTAAGGCTAGAAAAAATTTCATTCTGATTATCTTTGTAAATAATTATAACATACAAATTTAAGTTATGTGGGCTAAACATTTTCTTTTCTTTTTCGCACTGAGCATCTCACTGTCTAGTTACTCACAAAATATTATGGTAGAATCCAATCAGGTTCTCATCAAGACTATAATGGACGACCTATTCTCTCCGCCAGTAGCCAGTCGAATACACCTCTGCGCCAATGCAGCAGCCTATGAGGTCTATGCTAAGCAAAATCCTGCTATAAAGTCATTTTCTATGTTTTCCCATCTCCCTACTATTTCGGCTCCTAGTCAGAAGCTAGACAATGATATAGCCGCTACAGTCGCTTTTGTAAAAACCGGATTGACTTATATTTATACAGAAGACTATCTAAATGCCTTTCTAGCCGAAAAAGAAAAATTGTGGGCTAAAAAGGATCAAGTCATAGTGAAAAACTCCATAGCCTATGGCGAAAAAGTAGCCAATCACATCATAGAATGGAGCAAAGGAGATAATTATGGCTATACTCGTACCCTCCAGCGCTATGTACTTTCAGATACTTCGGGTGCTTGGCAGCAGACACCACCTGAGTATAAAAACGGCTTAGAGCCTAACTGGTATATGATGCGACAAATTGTCCTTCCTACGGATAGTTTTCTACAGTTTAAGCATCACGATTATTATAACGAGGATAAGAATTCACGTTGCTATAAGCTAATGGATTCGGTCTATAGAAAATCAAAAAATCTAACATCAACAGAGAAGACTATTGCGCTATACTGGGACGATAATCCTGCTACCACGCATAGTAAAGGGCACACCATGTATGTAGAGAAGAAACCTAGTCCTCTGGGACATTGGCTAAAAATCACAGGGCAAAATATACGAACAAGAAAAGTGAGCAATGAGCAGGCATCTATTATTTATACACGAGTATGTGTAGCTGCGTATGATGCATTTATCAATTGCTGGAACGTCAAATACAAACTCAATACCATACGTCCAGAGACCTACATTCATAGGCTTATAGATCCTGATTTTAAACCTCTCATAGAGACGCCTCCATTTCCAGAATATACCAGCGGACATAGCACGGTATCCGCTGCTGTAGCTGCGATTCTGGATTATTCTTTTCCTAAAATAG
>Ga0208082_1000057_pt1 | contig 29427 bp, 27 predicted proteins | sample LakMenE09Jun09ns_FD_150683 | JGI IMG/M metagenome (GOLD analysis project Ga0208082, IMG submission 150683) | Freshwater microbial communities from Lake Mendota, WI - 09JUN2009 deep hole epilimnion ns (SPAdes) | ecosystem: Environmental > Aquatic > Freshwater > Lake > Epilimnion/Euphotic zone ... | reverse complement strand
GGAAAGATTTTAGACCCCTCAACAAAACGTTGTATATTATTGGCAACTGCTCAAAAACGTAAATTATTATAAATTATTCATCATCTTCATCTTCAAACTCTAAATGCATATAAAGTTTTTCAAACATTTCATAAAATTTGTATTGGATGTTCATATTATGCCACATAAAATGACAAGGATTATGTTTGTGCATACGTATTTCATTATTTTTATACCCTAAAAGATTTACTATTCTTTTATGCTCTGTTAAAAGTCCTCTGTCGTTCTCGCTATATGTGAATAATCTCTCTTTGAATTCTGTTATGAGAAGAAGCTTAAAGTTTTCTTGTATTTCTTGATTTTTTAAAGAAATCTCATATAATATCTTGTGTTCTTCTTCTATATATATATCTTGGGTTGCCAACAATTTTGACACCATATTTTCAAGAAGAATCTCATAATAATACTCTGCTGCATATTTATTACACCATTTGATTATATTTGAATTCACTGAATACATATCATAGTGAAATGTCTTGATAATGTGTCTACAATGTATTTTTGAAAGATAAACAAAACATTTTTCATTGTCAAATACAATGGACATAATGAACTCCATGAATATATTTGGTATATTTATTTTTATGTAAGCATGAAAAAGAAAAAATGACATAAAACAATAATCATGTATTATATTAAAGAGAAGCACAATGTTCAGAAACTACGCCCATGATGCAAAGGACCCTTCTGACAAACATTCATTTGAAATCCATGATGTGGATGTAGCCATTATCAATGGCATTAGGCGCACCATACTAACAGATATCCCAGTACCAGGGATGATAGGAGAGGAAGAACCTACTATTCAAATCATTAAAAACAATGGACCATTACACAATGAAATTATGATTCATCGCATTGGTTTGCTTCCTGTTTGTATGACAGAAGATGAAATTGAAGAATATGAAGATGGTTATGTGGAGCTTGAGTTGAATGTTTTGAATGAAGGGACAACTATGTTGAATGTTTCTACTGCAGATATCAAAGCAAAAAAAGGAGGTAAAGATGTAAATAAAAAAGATTTGGAAACATTGTTTCCTTCAAATCCTATTTCAAAGTCCCATATATTGATATCACGACTAAGAACAGGTGAGCAATTACATTTTAAGGCAAATGTAGTAAAAAAAACAGCAAGATACAATGCCGCATTCAGTCCTGTATCACTTGCAAATTTCTTCTATATGCAAGACCCTGAACAAGCCAAAAAAAAGGATAATATTCTTGACAAAGAGCGGGCATACCTGTCTAATAAATACGGTGAAGCAAATGCTGTTGTATTTGAGATAGAAAGTGTAAATCATTTGATAGGTCCAAAATATTTGGTTTCCAAATCTATTGAAATTATAGTGGATAAATTGAATAATTTGATTGCGAATATCAACTCGGAATCATTAGGAACAAATGATGTAAAATTGTATCCATTTGAAAATTTGCACAATACATACGAGTTTTCTATTCAAAATGAAGATGATACAATTGGAAACATCATACAATCCTTTGTACATAATAAATATGTCCGTGATGAAAAAGCTGTATTGGACGACATTCATTGTTCTTATATTGGATATGTTTGTCCTCATCCATTAAAAGCAGAATTAATCATTCGTATGACACTTGATGACCAAACAAATCAAGCAGTGTTTATCAGATTCTTGGAGATAAATTGCAGAGTTATCATAGATGAACTCTTGAATATGAAGAAAGAATGGAACAAATTCATGAATTAAATATTTATAATGTTTAGAATGCCAGGTATATTAAAAAATGGGAAAAATGATGCTAAGAAAAAGAATGTTCAAATAGATACAAAAACAAAGGAGGATTCTAATATACCATCTAGTTTGACACAATCATGGATTAATAGTTTTTTTCCACAAGCAAACATAGCAAAAAATAGACAGGAGGTTGCGAAAGAAAAAGCACAAGAAATTAGGCATTACGAAAGACAATTACAAAATAACAATAAATATGCTACATTATTTCCACAAGGTAGCCCGTATTTGAATTACTCTAATCATCAACCTAATACCCAACATCATCAACGTCCTGTTCAACGTCAATATGTTCAACCTGTTCATCAACATCAATATGTTCAACCTGTTCATCAACGTCAATATGTTCAACCTGTTCATCAACGTCAATATGTTCAACCTGTTGTATTTCCAAGAGGTGTTCCAAGTTCTCATCAAATTTTTCAACATAATGGACAATATTATATCAATCCATATTACAAACCAACTAACAAAGGACATGCTTATGCTCATGGTGGTAAAAAACAAAAGACTAAAAAATCTAAACAAAATAAGAAAACACCTAAGAAGAAGACATAATTTTTATTTATTTTTTATAAATAAAGGGAATAAATCTTATTATGATAGATGCATTCAATATAGTAGATGAAGAATTAGGAGAGATAGAATACTATGAAATTATAACTCTTGATGAAATTATCAAAGATAACCCTACATTTATTGCATTTTCCAGAGAAGAAATATTTGATGAACTTTACAATTTCTTTAAGAACTCTAATAAATCCGGAATGTTAACTGACCTATTCTATAAAAACAATACAGTCAATATCAAGAATTATGTTTTTATTGCAGATGCCAGTAAAAAACAGATAGAAGATGATATTGAAGAATTTTCTAAAGAATTTCAGATCATGACAAAAATGCGATACAAAGATAGTCAAACTGAAAAAAACAAGTATTTTTTTGCATTAGCTTATGATATGCATTCCAAGAATGTTCGTCTTAAACCTTACATGAAAACAACTATAGAGTTGCAAGATACTGTACAGAACATCAATATATTCTATCCTGTAAATGAATCTGATGATACTAATATTCCTATTATGGCAGCATATTATAATGCTCCAACTGCAACAGGTGAAGATTATATGTCGCAAAAAGTCATCTCACAACTTGACAAAGCAGATGCATTCAATTATGTAGAATCTGATGCTTTCTCAGACATCAATAAGTTAATTACAGTGGTTAAACCTAAAATGCAATCTATAATTGAAAAACTAAAGATAGACAAAGATGATTTCAACCTTGACTATAATCATCTGAATAATATGCTAAAAAGATTCAATACATCACTTGAAGAAATTGACATCAATGATTTTGAGCTACTCAAACAACATCTTCAGAAGTGTGTTGAAGATATTGATGAACATACTATCAAATACAAGAAGTACAAAATCAAAGAATTGGCAGTATCCAATGAAAAGATTGAATTTTATAATAAGATTCAAAACATAACCAAGTTGCTAACATTTACAGACAAGATGAAAGAAGAATATGCAGTATTAACAGAATCTTTGTTTGATGAAAAGGTGAATATGAATACTGCTCCATTGCTCTATAATAACATCAATGATATGGTGAATGCTGTCATAAATAATGACATATCTGTTGAAGAAGTCATTCAAAATCTGGAAGCAAATAGAAATGTTTTGGTTATTGATCATGTTATTAATACATTAAAGGGTATCTCTAAAAATGATGTGGAAAATATCACTAATATGCTCCAAGACCTCACAGAACGTTTCAAACTATTAAAAGGGACACTCAAAGATATATTTGAATTTCATTTCATTGAGCTATATGAAGATATAAAGGAAATAAAAGCAGGAAATGATTTCAGTGGTTATGAAGGTATCCCAGACGTCTATAAAAATGATTCTAAATTTGAAGGTATGAATGAAGAGGGTAATGATGATATTATGCCAGATATGAGTGTAAATGTTCATAGAATTGCACAAAAGTCTCTTGATAAATATTGGTTATCAATTGAATATAAAGATGCTCATGGATTCATTGAAATGCTTAAAATTTGTTTACCAATTATTGACAATGTACAGGATATTGCTGTATTAAATATAGATTATGATTTGTTATGCAAAGCTCTATATACCAAATTTGCAGGAGTTCCTACAAAATATGATATGATGCGTGAGATTCTTATCAAAGCAGATATGAAGATGTCAGATGCATACATTAAAGATGTTATCAAGATAACACCTAATACAGCATTATCACAAGCGCCTCAAGATGACATAGCATTATACATACAACAATGCAATAAAGAATTCATAACATATCTATATGATATGCTGTATATGTGTTTAGCATGGTGGTCATTAGTTGTACAAGAAGATATCATAAATGATACTCTGATATTTGATATGAACTTGTGTTCACCAACTTATATAGATAAATGGAGTATAGATGATTTACCTATCAAAGATACTAAACAAGAACGTGGAGTATTGGCATATCTTGCTGCAATTTTGGAAGATATTATGATAGATAACAATGAAATGGGAGTACCTCATGCTATATTAAAGAATTCTATGAAACATATTGAAGACAGTTTCTCAGATACTATATCAAGACTGAGAGAGAATGCAAAATCTGTCAACAAAAAAAGGGACAAAGGTGCAGAAACTTACACCAATCTTTTGGACACAATTAAAGAACGCAAGAAGAATAGGTTGTTGTCTGATTATGTAGATGCATTACTATACATGCCAAGTTATAAATACAAGAAAATCCATAAGTTTCTTTTAGGATGTTGTATGCAAAAGATTGGAAAACAATTTTTAGTAGACAGTGATATAGATCCTATGAATCGCAAAGGACTTATAGCAGCCAAAAAGAAATATGCATCTAATAGAGAGACAAACAAACCAAGATATGCAATGTATGTTCCTATGACAGATGAAAAACAACACCAGTCTGATTCAGATTCTGATTCTGATTCTGATTCAGATACATCTAATACATTTGTATTTCCTACAATGTTAGATAATTCTCCTCAAGATTCTATGACAGTTGAAGATTGGTTGGAGAGTATGCGAGATAAATCATCATTATTACCAAATAAACTCATTGATGAATTCCGTATACAAAAAAATACCAAAAATGCTCAACTTTATTCTGAAGTTTTTATACAATGTTTATGCAAAACAGCTGGAAACAAATTCCAAGAATTACAGGACCTATTCATGAATGAAAAGAATGTACATGACAGAAATATACTGAATACTCTATGTAAAATCTTCAACACATTTCCGACTGAATCTGAAAATGATAGGATGTTACTACAAACTGCTATAACATGTATTCAAGATACTCTGAAGGAACTTGATAAGCTCATAACATGTATCAATGAAAACAATAAGGCGGATATTTATCGTATTAAGAAATATATTACTGCAAGAGCATTATGTTTACCATGCAATCCAGATAATGCCAAAAACAATATACTGTATCCATCCATAAATGTTTCAAATGGATTTATCACTCAAATATCAAAGCAAGTGTATAGCACTATGATAAAGTATCTACATATGATTAACATGCCTACTATGGAAGATAATGTCAAGTTTATTAATACAATTAGAGAGCAAAATAAAGTCAAAATATTAAATGTTATGAATACAAAAACGATGGAAGAAAGAGATCTGATGAACTCTCTGAAAAAGATTGGACTGAAATATGAAAATGATGATGACAAACCATTTATCAATCCTGATAAACCTCAAACAGATGGCGATAATGATAATGATAATGATATTGAAGATGATGATATTGACAATGGTGACAATGATGAAGATGACTATAATGATAATGATGATTAAATAATTTCTAAGATTTTGTGGTTGTAGTACCAGGAAAAGTACATATACATAGCTTTCTCACCACTATTTTCAATTTTTATTTTTGTTATTATAATTTTATGTATATGTACTTTTTTGACTGCAAACAGATATAAGTATATAAGACAATATATGATATAAAGACAACATTATGCCTAGAAAGCAAAAGAGCCCTGATTTAAACAATGAAAAGAATGTAAAAAAGAATTTGCTTAATACTATGGTCAAAAATATGAATAAAGATGAACACATTGTATTACAGCTCCCATTATCCCAAACCCAAATTGAGAAGATAGTAAATACAGGAAAAACATGTAATAATAAGGCATACGACCTTTTACCATATGAGCACAATTGTTGCTATCTTGATGAACAATTCAATAATACATTGCAACAGGATAATGAAGTCATTTTTGAAAGAGAGTCTTCAGTCAATCACAAAAATCAGTGTTGCTTTTGGTGTTGTCATAACATTGATTACAAAGTTTATGGTATGCCTATAAACTATGATAGTATCAATGACTCTTATGTTTTGTATGGAACATTTTGTTCACTACAGTGTGCAAATGCTTATAACTTCTCTATACATACTGGAAGTGATAAACTATGGGAGGTCAATAGTATGATACAAATGCTTGGGAAGCGTTATGGATACAACAATTTTATTCGCCCTGCACCATCACGATATCTATTGAAAATGTTTAATGGAGATTTAACTATAGAAGAATTCCGTAAACTACATAAAAATAGTGAAACTACACATGTTTTAAATTTACCTCCAATGATAGCTATATCATCTGGTTATGAAGTAGTTAATACTTCCTACATCAAACGTATTTCTGAGAATGCTGACAGATAGATAATGTTTTTTTCATGCTTAAAAATGAAAAACTGATATAAAGATATGATGTCTTTATATCTACGTATCCTTAAGTATCTTTGATGCAGCAACAAGAAAACATCTACTTTACCCCTTACAGGGTATCAACAATAACGTGTAATGCAGACATAGGAAATGATATTAATCTTGATTTACATATACTATTTCAAAACATAGAAATCAAAGAAAGTACAAATGCTAATTTTATATGGATACAACATCTCAAAGAGAATGAAGAGCACTTCAGAGGTCTGTATCCTAAGAAAAAAAGGAAATCAAAATCTGAAAATAAAAAGAGCAGATTTGATAATCAAATAACAAGTATTTATAGATATAATGCTGAATATATGCCAAATATTAAAATATTTAAGAATGGAAATATTCAGCTGACGGGAATTAAAGACATCAAGCATCCTGAACAAATTGTACAGGACGTGATAAAAAATATTATCAGAATTTACAATGATATAGATAAAAAAATTATTTTAAACAATGAAAATAATACCAATCCTATTGAAAGGTTACAATACAGAAACTTTAAAATCAGAATGATAAACACTGATTTTAAAATATATCAAAATGAAGAATTTACTGAAAGATTCAGTATTAGGCGTAAGGAATTGCACAACATTCTTATAAGTCAAAAATATAATAACAAGAGTAGTTTTCAACCAGGTATTTATCAAGGTGTGAAACTTGAATATTTCTGGAATTCTGCACATGCTACGAAAAATGGATTATGCACATGCACTGGAAATTGCTTTGGGAAGAATCCTGGACACGGAGAAGGAAATTGTAAAAAAGTTACTGTGGCTATCTTTGAAAGCGGAAGTATACTCATAACAGGTGGTATAACATTTGAGCAAGTAAATGATGCATATTTCTATATCTGCAACATCATCAAAGATAACAAAAATGCTGTCAAAAAAAAAGTTCTATATGAAGACATCATGGCTTATGGAGCATAACACATGCTATTGTATTTGGTATCACTAAATTTGAATGGGTTATTCAAAATAGAATTGTTACCAGGTCTTGTATAAGTAGGAATATGATTTGGTGCATAAAAATGTGATGCATATGCAACTGCATCTGGTTCTATACGAGGTCCTCTGTAATCTTTGCTCCATTGTGTTTGAGTATATGCTGCATCAGGTGCATATAATCCTGCATGAGGCATGGGAGGAGGTATGCCTACATTTTCAGATGGGTCTAAATAACTAAATGGCATCTTTTATTATTTAAATACATATTTATTTTTGGTCTTTCTTAGGTAGTTTAGAAACATCTACATATTGATTAAACCAATCTTGTCCAACTTTTTTGGAAGCTTCTTCTGATGATACTTTGTCATTGATAATCTCTTCTCGCATCTTCAAAAAATAATTGAGATGATCATAATTAAAATCCTGACGCGTGCACATTTCAAATAACATAGGATATCTTTCTTCAAAAAATGCATGTTCAGATTGCAATTGCTTTATTCTATCTTCTAATGATGCATTGCCGCCTTTTTCAATATATGAACGGATATGTTTTACAGTATTCCTTATTTCAGCTGTTGTCATACCATCCTTAATAAAACTTTTATCATTATCTTGTGTAATTTCATTTCCCTTCCTTTTTTTGTCCATATGTTATATAGGTGTATATATTCTTTATATACTCCATTTTTATGTGTAAAATGCTTTTTTTATGCAAATCTGGAAGCAATTATACTGCAAGTGTTCACAAGGTATACAATCTGACAGATATTAGAATTCAGCGTAATTTTTTTACATTCAAAAAGGTAAAAATATTTGATATTGTAATACCACATCAGATGAATAAATTGGCTTATAAGTTTGCATTAGATGATATCAACAATTATATTCTTGGTAAAACATTTATTGTTAAAGAGGATAAAGGATATGTTTATCTGTATCGCGATAAGTATTACATAAATAATTGTATCAATAATATAATTTTTTCCAATTACATGATATACAGTAGCTAAAACATTTTCAACATCCTATTTGAAAAAAATGAAAAAAATGATATAAGATAATAAGATATACTTATACACAGAAGTATCTTGATATCTCATTGTTCTTTGAAAACCTTAACTATGACTACTGTTTGCAATACACTTACCCCTCCTTCCTCTGTTCATGAACTTATCCATTTAGTGTTTCAGGAATACAATGCTCAACAACAGACTGAAACATATTCTGATATTCTGATTAAAATCTTGAAAAAATATCATCTTTGGCCTGCTATGCAGGTAAAGAAATTTAAAGACAGTGAAAACATTGTACTATTGCATAATACCTACAAGCGTGAAGACGTAGCTCATTTTAAAGAGTTGTATGACCAATGTAGAAGCATTATATTGGACTTCACGCTTTCTCTGAATAACAATGTGGTTGTTTCATATGCTAATAACATTCCAGATAGAATATCTATAGATGATTATATACAACAACCAACTGACAAGTATCAGGCTGCTTATGATGGTACAATGTTGACTGTATATAAATATAATAATAAATGGTACTTTGGTACTTCCAGTTGTCCTGATGTCAATATTTCAAGATTTGCACACCCTACAAAAAGACATGGAGATATGCTTGATGATGTCCTCATGCATTATTTCAATTCTCATTTTACAGAGAATGAGTTGCAAGAATGCGATAAGACTACTATTTCTGACAAATTGCGACATCTCTTCACTGTCAACTTAGACCCAAGTTTAGCATATGAATTTGTCCTTCTTCACCATGAGAATGTGCATATGATTGACTATACAAATGCACTTGGTAGTGGCTACAAGGTCATGTTTCATATTAATTCAAAAAACAGATTTACTCTTGTAGAAGCAGATATCAGCAACACGCCTTTGACAAATATTGGGGTAATGTATCCAACATACTTCAATACCTTGCAAGAAGCCGAAGCTCATAATACTACACCATTCAGTTATGGTTTCATTGTCAAAAGCATTATGCTCAACGGCGGTAGTAGATTGTTCAAGATTTCTCCACCACACGTTGATTTTAAGGAGGAGACTGATCCTTGTCAACCCAATGTATGGCACAATATTCTGATGGTATATATGAAGAATAGCAAAGATTATCAGATTAATGATTACATTAAGACATATGCGCCTAATCTTGTGTTACCCATTGATAATAAAGGTAGGTTCATAGATGCTACATACCTTGTTCATACAATGATTTCAACTTTGAAAGATGTATTGTACAATCTGTATGTTGCAACTACAACATACAACACAAAGACCAATCGGTTCAAGATGAATATTGACCTTGATAAACAGTTTCCTCCTGTTATCAGGTTTCATCTTGCCCAGTTGCGCCATAAACAACAGAAAGATTACCCAAATGCTTTCCTCAAATCAAAGGATGTGTATCATTACATTTGCCATTGTAATAATGTGAAAAACATCAGGCTTCTTGTGTCCTATTTCGCCACTTCAGTTGGGTACAATATTCCAGAGAGGTCAGCATTATGCCTGACAATCTTGAATGGATTGTTGTAAAATAAAATAAGTTTCACAAAATAAGTTTCACAAAATAAGTTTCACAAAATAAAAAACAAAAAAATAATATTTTTTATTTTTGCATCATCACTCCAAATACTGATAAGTACCCTTGTGAAAAAAGTAAATAGTAGAGTTTTTAGAGACAAATACAAAAATAAACTCATCATATTATACAAACATATCATATAAGTTGTTATATGAAGAAAAATATAAGGACTAATAATCAGAGGTCTACGTGTTGAAAGATATTTTTTTATGATTTCTTGAACACCGCCCATTGATTTAAGAAACTGAATTGTTTTTGTATAGCATCCTTGTCAAGTTCTAGAATGTCTTGGTCAAGATGTGTATAATCTTCCTGAGATTCTGGGATTTTTGCCTTGAGTTTGTTAAAGGTTTCTTCAAACATCTCAGATTCTACAAGTTCAAGACCACGTTCTTTGGCTTTATCAACAAGTAGTTTAAATGATACCATATATTCAGGAATAAGTTTTTGCGTATTTTCTATATAAACATCAATCTTTTTACCATACATGCTCTTGACATCCTTTGCATATCGCCTAATAATTGCCCATACAGGCATACCGTGTTGATAATCTGCATATAATTTTCTACCCTCCATCATATCACCGCCATTTGCAACTATTTCTTTTTCTACCTTATCACCATTCATGAAAGTACAGAAGAATACACCATTTTTCTTCAAGTTCTGTTGTACATTATCCAAGAAGCCATCCAGTTTTTGTTCAGTTTCAAAGAAATAATGTACAGCAAACATACATGAAATGGCATCAAAACCATCTGCGCCTTTACCAGCTATGTATTTCATATGACTATCAACTGACGATTGTCTGTTCATAACTATCTTCATGACCTTGGTACTTTCTGCATCACTGAGAACTGTAGCAGCTTGTCCATTTTTAATAGGAACACAACAGTCTCCTACAGCAAATACCATATCAGGAAAGAATCCCTTTCTATCATTGTTTCTCATGAACTGTGTTCTGCGTTTTAACATACGTGAATAACATCCACTCTTGGGATTATAAATGTTTTTCTTTACTAAATCTATACCCATTATAAAGTTGTAACCAGAATCTAACCATCTATTCATGTCTCCTGCCTCTCCACAACACAATTCAAGGATACTGCCTTTTTTGGTAGGTTTATCATATAATTGTTTCTTGATTCCTTGATTATGAAAATTCAACATATGAATTGATAACAAGTAATCTCTGGGAATATTCCTATTATAATACACATCATCTGTATCAAGTAAACGTTCACATTGCAAATCTGATGCCTCTTTATTATATACAGGTTCATTACCCATTATCATTGCATTTGTAACAGGGTTGTGAATAGAACGCCATATGTTGAGAGCAACCCCTAATTCATTTGCTGTTTTACTGAGAATACCTTTTCTGAATATACGTGTCTTGTCATCTCTGACACGCACTGGTTTCCATCTTTCACTTACTGGAATACTGGTATCATTGATATATCTGAACTCTACAATACTATCATTTTCTATCTTATCACCATTCTCTGCACGAAGTTCTCCTTTACTATTTTGTCTAATATGTGAATATTCTATACCAGGTGAATAGTATATGGTTGGTCTAAATAGCACTGGAATGTATGATTGTTGGTTTGGTCTATTTTGTCTGGCATAATCTTTGTCATATCTCAGTTTAAGACCTTTTTGAATATCAATATCTTCCCATTGTGATGCATTATACCCTACATAGAGTTTGGCTTCTTTATATTTCAAACCACTTTTATTGATAGTCTTGTCAACTTGCACTAAGAAATCAATTGTATTCTGTTCATCTGGTTTCCATTTAAATACCCTATCCCATTTCACATTATCTGTCAGCTTGACAGGAAGATTGGTATAATATGAATATACAGCAAGTTTAGCAGGAGTGAATATAAGACCATCTATATCATATGGGTATATCTGGTGTTTTGTAAGAATCTCTTTGGAGTCTTTCAAAATATCTTCTGAATACTTGTGCTCTTTTACTATGAAGTCTAACACAGATGTCCCGGATTTCTTAGAAATAAGCTTTTGGAATTGTTGTAAATATTTGTAGCGACTATCTTTAGAAGTATCATCATGCATGAGTGGGAACGATGTTATGCATTTACCACCTACATAATACATATCAAATGCTGCAAATAAGCCATTAGTTGCATTATCATTGCGTTTATCACATGTTATATATTCACCATCTATGAGAGAGTTATATGCTGCTTGTGATACAGTCAATCCAGTATCTTCAACTCGGTAGGTATTATTAATGAGAAATACCTTACCTTTACCATTTACATACATCAGGATTCTTTCTCCATCTGCTTTCTCAGTAACTGTATAACCTGTCAAAATACTAACAGCTCCATATTCCTTGGGATTGATGAGATTGACACGTTCCAGTGTTACAGGTTTTGGTGCAAGTAAAGGAATGTCTCCAGACCTCTTGTTGTAATGACTTATTTCTATGTCTTTTTTCACCATTTCATAATACTCATCTAAAACCTCTTGCTGTTGTGCCTTTGTAAGCAACATAGACGACATAGAAATTGCTTGCATAACACGTACCACTGCTTGTAAAACCGTATTTTCATCAGTATTGGCTGTAAAGATAATTTTAAAGGCATAACTTTGCTGTTCTCTCAAGACATTTGATTGTTTAAAGGTATAATGTTCTTCGTCTGATGTTTTACACAGACTTGCTATGTATGTTATGTGTGCTTCGTCAGACGCCTTACAGTCCTTTGACTTGCAAGTATACTTGATATACTTCCTTAATGTATACCTTTTGCGAACATCATCCCATTTATCTGGAACTGTTGAAGGAGTTTTATTATATAAGCTAATGGATAAATTATAATCAAATGTATCTGTAATGTCATCTGATTGAATTACTTTAGATTTTATCCATGTTGTGTTATTTCTATCAAACGAATCTGATTTACAGTACTGTAGAACATTGGGCATTCCTGATAATAGCATGACATCACTATCATATGTAGCTTCAAGTGTTTCTGATTCAATTTTTTCGGTCATGTCTACCAAAGACCTGAAGACATTGGTAAAATTGTTAAAATCAGATTCTACAAAATGCCCATCTTTTTTGATAAAAGCAATCTCCAACTCATATGTATCATTGTTTTTCAGTAATTCAATGTGATTCTTAATGATACTAAATATTGGTAAATCCTTGCTCAGTTCCATGATGTATATCTATATTAAGTATATAATATTTAAGTAATCATTTTTTTGTTTTAAGGGCAGATATAAAAAAATGATATATAATTAGACATATATATCATGGCTTCGTCTACTGAACTGTTTGTTCCGATTAAATTCAAGACAACTGTCCAATTGAAACCCAATGAAGTTGGACCTAATATTGAAGAAATTATTTATACAAAGCTGAAAAACAATTTGGAAAATATGTGCTCCAAGCACGGATATATCAAGAGAAATAGTATTAAAGTTGTAAAAAGGTCAATTGGACATATCAAAATTCCTCATTTCAATGGACAGATAGTGTATGAATTACAATGTGTAGCTGAAATTTGCAATCCAGCTCAAGGGTCTATTATCAAATGCAGAGTCAAAGCAAAAAATTCTATGGGATTATTGGCTGAAGGGCTTTATGATAATATTCCTATATTAGAGGTCATAGTTCCAAAGATATCTGCAGGAATTCAGTCAGAGGTTAACATAGATACTGTATCTATAGGAGATGATATTAATATAGAAGTATGTGGAAAAAAATTACTACTGTATGATAAGCATATTTCAATTATTGGCAAGATCATCAAAGATAAGATACAATATGTAAAGAATGAACTAAATGAAGATAAGGATGAAGAATATGAAGGCAAATCAGATATGTTGGGAGGCGATCCAGATATTGTTGATGAAGTTATTATAGAAGATGGTGATGAAGAAGATGCAGAAGAAGAGGAAGAAGAGGAAGAAGATGAAGAAGATGTTGATGATGAGAATTTATCTGAAGATGAAGAAGAAGAGTTTGATGATGGTGATGAACTGGAAATTGAAGATGTTCCTGAAGATGTACCAGAAGATGAGTTTCATGAAGATGAATAATACATATAAATGATAAGTATGTAATATATGGAATGGACAATGAAAAACTTGAACTATGTAGGTATGTTCAAAATAATATAAGCAAATTATGTCAAACTGAAATTGATGAAATCTTCAAAATATTGCACAAAAATAACAGTACGTATACTCAAAATAATAATGGGGTTTTTGTTAATCTTAATTGGGTAGATACAGATATCTTACAAAAATTACACGACTATGTCTCATTTTGTATTAAATCACAAAGTGAAATATCAAAATATGAACTTATGAAAAACATGCTCAATGATAGCATGGTAAACAAAGAAAAACATGAAGATGATGCATCAATATCTTGTGCATATTCATCATCAAACATTGTACAAAATGTCTGTAAAGTCCCTAAGATATCATCAAGTATGAAGTTCTATCTTTTGAAAAAGAAGTTTTTGAAGAAAAATAGTGCTGTGAGTATCATGAACACTAATATTCTGAATTATGAGGAATATGTTATTTAATTAAAAAATGATATAATCAGAAGATGTTATAAGATAACACAATGGAAGTTTTACTGCAAAAAACATTACCTCTCAAGGGAGATACGGAAGGTATTGTGTGGGTATATTCAGAAAAACCAGATATATGGTCAAAATATGCACAATATGTTGAAGAAGTTCCTAAGAATATTCCTGTAGAAGTTCCTAAGAATATTCCTATAGAAGTTCCTAAGAATATTCCCATAGAAGTTCCTAAGAATATTCCCATAGAAGTTCCTAAGAATATTCCCATAGAAGTTCCTATAGAAGTTCCTATAGAAGTTCCTATAGAAGTTCCTATAGAAGTTCCTAAGAATATTCCTCCAAAACCTGAAAAAAAAGGTGCTAAAACACAAAAGATATTGCCTATGGAAATAATTATTCAATTATCTCAAAACAATATTATGAATACAGACCATATCAAACAACAGTTGCATACATTCATATCACAAAAAGAATTTAGCAAAGCATTTGGTGTGAAAAAATGTTCTGAAATTATGTCAGGAATAACCAACAATAAATGGAACAAAAGCTTAGTATTATTCCTGTCATTCTTATTTGATACAAAATTTATATATCTGAACAAAGAGGTTGTATTTGATAATGATAAATGCAATAGTGTCATACATATTTAACCCTTGAAGATTTAATATACAAATCTCTTCGGGGTTGTTAAATTGTAGCTAGCAACTTTAATCTTGATTTTTTATTTCAATTTTCTTTTAGACTGGTGTTGGTGTATAACTGTTATTTAATGACGCTTTAGCTATTTTAATCTTTGCTATTTTAATCAATTCTTCCATATCATTTTTAGATAATTTAATATCAGAGTGTTCACCAATTTTTTGCAATAAAATATTTAAATATTGTATGTTTATTTTATCCTTCCTAAATTTTATTAACAAGTTTTTAGTTATTTTTACAAATAATTTCTTTTTCATTTCAATATCATTTACATTTGTTGATATCATATATTCCGGATTTCTCATAGTTCCTTCTGTAAATTCACAAACTATATTCATATAATTATTATTGTCAAATTCATTTACAGTAATATAAATTTTCTTAAATTGACCATGGTCTTGTATATCATAATATCTATATAGTTGATGTGTTTTTGGACTTATTGTTGAATATACATAAATTTTTTTGAGAAATGATTCATCAATTGAGAAATTAGACTCATACTGTTTAGATGTTTTTTTTGGTGATCTTCTAACAAACCTTAATGAAAATTTTAGTTCATTATATTGATATAACAAATGTGTGAATTTATTAAGAATACCTTGTATAATTTCAATTGGTATATTATCATCATAATGTAATGCTCTTAATTTATCACCAATATCATTTACTATTTTATCATAATATTCGTTCTTTTCGTAGAAATTAAATAAATCAAACAAATTTGATTTGAAAATGATATTACCACTGTGTTTATCATATAATATTCTTACAAATACATCATAGTCTTGAAATGTTGTATCTATGAATATACTCAAAAAATTGTTATCAATATATGTATAATATCTTTTATATTGTTCATTTTGTGCTAGTCCTATAATATACCGTTGTAGTTCTTCATCTATATTGACATTTTGCCTTGCTCTTGATGAAGTATCAGACATTTGGGACATTCTTTCTAATATGTACATATAAAAATTATTGATGTTGAATCATCAAAATGCTAATATATATTATATAGGTGTGTATATGAAGTATTTACGTTTACCATCAAGTTGTCCTAAACCAAAAAATAATCTTTTGTTGTTCAGTTTATCATTGTTAATAATGTCATTTACACTAATTGTAGGTTGGTGTATCAATGAGTAGCAAATTTTACTTTGGCTTGTATTCAGGTATTAATGTCATCCTATTCATTTTCAAAAGTTCTTCAGCTATATATACACAGTTATTGTCTTTTGTATCAGACATGTTCTGTACACCCATTTGTTGCATAATAGTGTCATGTACTGGTTTCTGCAAGGAAGTACATACTATACCTGTCTTTGCTGATTTACTTGCTCCTGCTGTTAGTAGCTTGAATACATTTGTATATGTACTTTTCTTTTTATCTAAAATAGGAACTATCATGCCCCATGCAACCTGTTCTTGCGACATATCAAGAGGCTTTGATTGCCTTGTCCTGTTTGCAATCAATTCATTCTCTTCACGTTCAGTTAAGTCTCTATATCTATCTCCTGTATATACAATGGCTTCAAATTTCTTATCATCAAAAATATTCACATAGCCTATATATTTTTTGGTTTCTGTTTTAAGTCTGATTTCATGTTTGCCTATTAAAGCACCTTGAGTGTATAATATATTTGCTATGAATGTATCCACTTCTGATAATTCAGCTGATTCAATGAATGTCTTCACAAGTTCTTCAAAACATTGTGGTTGCAACCACATATATAAAGCAACTGTAGCATAGTAATTATTCTTTTTCATCAATGCATCTAATTTTGCATAATTGCATTTTTTAGAAGACTGTTCAGATTTCTTGACAACAGGCTCTTCATATGTAATACGAATCTTTGTTATTTTTTCAGGTTGTACATTTATAATATGCAATCCATCCTCGTGTGGTATCAAAATATATCCATCTATCAATATATTTGGATATACAGATTGTTGAATTGCAGTATGTGTTATTTGTTTATTGAAATTGACATAATCATATATATTGTCAAATGACACATACCTTTCTCCTGTATGTATACTTTGTAAAACTATTCTTCTAATTTTATTCTGAATAGCTACTGTAAAATGTTTGTAAGATTCTTTTCTAAGTTCAGATATGTCTTTATTACTGTCTTGAACAAATTCAATACCACACATTGGTTCTTCATTTTTTTCATCACCATATGCGTGTTGTATAACAGTATTTTGTGAAGTTTTGATGTTAATGTTTCCAAGTTCAAACAAACTTTTAGGGAAATAATTGATATTTTTCATAAGACTGCAATCAACTGCATGGTCTCTTATTACCTTTTCAATGACATTGGATTGTATTTGTTTATGTGCTGCAATTCTAAATGCATGAATATCTGTAGATTCTTTATGTGAATTATCAAGGGATGTATTATTAGATGCATGCATAAATACTGTAGTGTTGCGTTCTTCAAGTGGTAGGTCTTGATGTCTGCAATTACGAATACCACGTCCAATGATTTGTGTAACCCTGTTAAAATGAAACCAAGGTTCAACAAGATGCATCTCTCTTACATTGTAAAAGCTGAGTCCTTCCCCTGCAACTGGTGTTATCAGTATAACTTTTACTTGTGAACCATCAATATTCTTGGGACTATTGATTATTTTCAACAGATTGTCAATGCTTGTAGAACCCATGACATCATTGTTATCACTTGTCATAATGCAATATTTGGGATGTTTGATACCTGCATATTTAGGAGCATCTTCAATAATTTGAGGATTGTGCAAAATATTGTTGGCACCTTCTCGTTGAAACCCCATGTGTTCCAAACATACAGCAAGCGGTATAATACCAGACCATATGTATCCTGAATATATAACAGTGATACCTTGTGTATTCTTAAGAATATTACAAATATTTAAAAACTTTCCTGAGTATTTTCCAAGATATTCTTGTTCAGGCATTAGGGCATTTGTATATTTTTTGTTGTACCTAACTTGTAGCGCATTTGTATTATCAGTACGTGTAAAAAATGTATTGAACCCTTTCTCTCCTACTGTATTGTCATATACAATATTCATAGGTTGTAAGTTATTGAATACATTATTTTCATCACCAGATTCATGTTCTGTTATATATTCTTGTTGTTTTGAACCTAACTGAGAAATTACAATTCCTTCATCAACATGTTTGAGCCATCCTTTGTACATTTCTGGTATCTTCTTGTCATTGGAGTCATACTCAAATTCATGTGTCAAAAAAGGTATACTAGACATATATTTGGGTGATAGTTTCAAAGCAAATGTAAAAGGGTTCTTACCTTTGAGGTAAGATATGTAGTTTGTTGCAAGATGTTCTATCATTTGTATTGCTGTCTGATTACGGATTCCATTAGTAAAACAAGCTGGAAATGGATATTGTTGTAGTATGTCTGTTCTTTTATCATTCAATAGCAATAAATATAATAGGTCATATATGTCTTCTGGTGTATTATACATTGGTGTAGCAGATAACAGTACAAGTCTGTTATTCAAACCTTGTTGCAATACATTTGTCAATGTTGTATACACTCTCTTTTCATCATTCATAGAACGAATATTATGAGCCTCGTCAATAATGATAACCTTATCTTTTACTGTTTTGTTTTTTTGCGTATATTCGGTGTCAATAAATGTGGCAAATGCTTCATATGTAAAAAGTTTGTATCTGGATTGAATAAGTTTTTTAAGTTTTGTTGTTATCTTAGCTTTGTCATTCTCTTTCATAAGATGAAGCAAATCCATGTATAATTCACCAGTACATTGATTTGCAAGATACTCAAAGTTCTCAAAATTTGCCAGACTGAATATTTGTTCTTTAAAGCTTTGTTTCAGTGCTTTTGGCATGACAACCCAGATTTTTGCTTCATTGTATGTAGCATGAGATGTTAGAAAGCCTTCTGCTAATGTAATAGCTGAACATGTTTTTCCAACTCCAACTGCATGATATAGCAAAATACTTTTATAAGGTGTGCGTGCAGATATATAATGACTTACAAAATATTGGTATAATGTTTTCTCAAATTCTCCACATAACTTCTTTGAAATATCTTCAAAATCTTTTTTAGACTTGATATTAGGATATACAGGAACTTGATACAATTGGTATTCATTTAGGTTTACGAGTTTTTCTCTAAAATATTTATCATCTAATGATGGGTAATATAAATCATCTATGGAAACCAATGATTTAAGTTGTTTATTTGAAACAGGTTGAAAAATTGGTTGTGGAATGTTAATAGGTGCTGAATTTAGTATTGGAGAGTCTTGTTTTGCTTTCTTATTGTGTTCTGCCAGTATGGGCTCACATTGTCTATGAATTTCTTTCAAAATGTTGCTTTTATCTGACAGTGTATATTTTGATATAGGATTCTTAGTTTTGTTTTGAGACCAGAACAAACAATCTTGCAAATTAAGTGGTCTTGATAATATATTTGTTTTAGGATTTTTGAGTACTTTAGGTGATGCTGCTTTAGGTGATGCTGCTTTAGGTGATACTGCTTTAGGTGATACTGCTTTAGGTGATACTGCTTTAGGTGATGCTGCTTTAGGTGATACTGGTTTAGGTGTCATTATAATACCAAGTTCTGCACATTTTTTGTCCAAATTCTTGTATATTGCTGATGTTTTAGATATTTTGTATTTAGAAAGAGGATTTTTTGGATTGTTTGGATTTTGTCTCTTGTTTGCTATCCATTCTTCGCAAATGTCTGTAGTTATTTGTTGTTCTCTATGAGGTTCATTTACAGGTGATGACGAAATTGAGAAATCTTCACATTTTGTATTGATTTCATGATATATCTTAGAATCTGGTGAAACTTTGTAATTTGTTATAGGGTTTTTAGGAGATTTGGGATGTTTCTTTTTATTTTCTTTCCATTTCACACAATCATCCTTTGTTAACTGTCGCTTCAGCAATCCAGGCATATCTCTCTATCTTGTATGTACAAATTATTCAAAAAATAATATCCATATATTATAGGAATGTCTGATGCTGATATTGCAGATTTTAACCAACAATTAGAATACATTGATGCATCAATACAGTCTGTAAATGTTCTTGACCAATTGCCATCATATAATTATGTAGATACAGAAATATTTATAAATAACATTAGCAAAGAGCTGGAACAACAGAAGATTGTGAATGGATTGCTATTGTCAAACGAAGATGTCATCAAGATGCATGTAGACAAGGTCAAAACATTTGCAGATACAAATGCATCAAAAGTTGCTGAACAATTACAGCAATTGAAATCAATAACTACAGAACTTAAAGATGTTGTTGGACAAAATTGTGAGTTAAAATCAAGATACACTGAAGTCAATGAACTTTCTGCAAATGAAAAATACGTAGAACTAGCAAAGAATATTCAGGATATCAAGAAGCAAAAACAAGATATCATGGATTTTCTAAAAAAAAACGCAATTATTGCACCACCATTGAGTGCATGATGTTATATGAAATAATCGTCTTATTAGATAGATATATTTCTATGTATCAGATGTATATAAGATATGTCAAATATAAGTATTATGCACCTGTGTACCTGCCATGCAATTATGCACCTGTATATATACCTTATTTCATGTAATATTACAACATTTTTTCATGTTTTTTTATAACAATATCTGTTTTTTTTATAATTTGCTGTCTTTCTATATTATATGCTTTGATATGTTGAAGAACTTCATCAATTGTGAACCAATTAAGTGCACGCACTTCTCTCATTTGTTCTATACAATTTGTATCAACAGAAAGTTCTACATTATTGTCTCTTATTTTTGCAACATAATAGGTATGTTTATAGAGAATGTTATTGGTGCCAAAAAATATTTCTTCAAAAGGTAAGATATCACCAATAATTTCAATGTCATCTGCAGAAAGCCTTGTTTCTTCACAGAATTCTCTAACACCGCAGTCTAAATCCGCTTCCTTGAGCTTTTTCCTTCCCTTTGGAAATCCCCATTCTTGTTCTTGCTCTGTAGGTTGTACAATATTTACTATGATATTGGGCAAAATATTACTTGTATTTAGATACTCAAATTTATGCTTGGATTCAGTGTATTCAGTTGTATGTTTTATGTTAGATGTATTGTTCTGATACCATGCATAATTCCATATTTCATCAAATGGCTTTTTGAGTAACAAATTCTTTTCATTACTTGTCATAGATGATATCAACTGTCTAATATACATTGTATCACTTACGCTGTATTTTCCTCTTATGAATTCCATGAATGACAGACTATCTTTTCTTTGAATCATAAGATACTCAATAATGTTATTATTTAATCTATAACAGATTATTCCAAAACTCATAATAGGGTGGATACAATCTTTATACAAATGTCCATTTATACCACAATTTCTGCATGTCTGTGGTCGCACATATTGTTTCTTTTCAGAAGCTGGATGTGATAGGCTTTGCAAACTCGTAGATGCTTGTATCTCATCATCTTTTCTTTTTTTCATATAACAGTTATATTACAAATACATCTTTATTTTATATGATTTCTGATATAATCTATATTTATGGTTGGGAGACATGGAGAACATTCCCATAGATGTGTCTTAAGGTATGTCCTTATAGTATATGATTTAGGATATAGATGATATAGACCATACTTAGTATCTTCCATAAACTTCTGATATCTGCTGTCTATCAGGTGTTTACTTTCATATGGTAACACTATCATTAATTGTATAGTGGTAGTAAGAGGAACTTGCTTGTTTCTCATAATGGGTTGCTTTGTTCCTAATGAATAATTGGCAATATCTTTTACAGACGGAGGATATTCATAAGGATAGTACCATGTATTATCATGAGGTTTTTGTTTATAATATGCATATGTCCAATATATACCTGTTATGTATTGTGCACACGCTATTTGTATAACAGAAGAATCAATAGCTATGTTAGTATGGAATAAATATTTGTAATATGTCTGTCGCCATTTTTCAATGTCAGAATAAATCTTTTCAGCTATGCTATCTTTATTCTTAATAGCATAGAATTCACTTTTGTTTGTATTATGTATGTCGTGTCGTTTTGATTTAATATATTTATCTGTTTCATTGTAAATATCTTTATCTTCAGATTTTGCTAATTGTTGCAAGATATCAGACAATGCCGCGTAATTAATAGTTGAATTCTGCACAAGTAGTCCATATGTATTATAAGATGTACCTGTTAACAATATTAACCTATCTAAACCATCTGCCTTCAAGTTAAGTGTTAGTAAATGTGGCAGAAAATCATTACCCAATAGAGAACACATTACACAATATGATTCTATAACATCTTTTTCATCTACTACATGTGATTCAAGATTCCATCTTTTTGTCAATTCTTGTATAATTGCTGCACGAAGGTTTTCAATATTCAAATATGTTTGGGAATCAGCTGTTTCACGCATAAGATAGATATTTTTCCTATGGCTCATTAGACATAATATGATAAGGTCAGCATCAAGCCCATTGATAATAATTGATGCATCTGTTTCTTCTGATTTGAGTTTTGCAAATATCTTGTGTTCTCCTTCTCCATATTCATCACTTCCACTGTAATACATGTCAGTTGACAGAGTATTGTACCTAATTTGTCTCTTGAAATAATTGTTTAATTTTTTCATAAATTCTGTTCCTGGTGTGATAGCATTTGTATCCCAAATAGGCGAATGGTTATCTATCTTGTTTCTATAAACTGAAAGATATCTGCGTTTTCTCTGTTGTATCATTTTGGCTAAAGGTACAATTCCATCAACGCATATGAATATTTTTTTTGGTTTCATTACAGATATATCTTGTACAACTTTGATATATAACTCATTTATAATGTGTTCTTCATCTGCTGTTGCAAGTTTTGCACATACTGGGTGAATAACACCATTAAAGTCCATACAGTATATGTCTGGATTGCACGGGAGTTTATTTGACATAATATTACTATAACTTTTGGTTAGTGTGTAGAAGTAATAAGGAATTCCCATGATGAAAGCTTAGATATCCATATTTATATTGTTTTATATTCATTTTTTATTTTTCTTAGTATTGATATAGATAGAGAATAAATAAACAAATGGCTTTTTTGGACTACTTTGTAGGAGTTACACAATCTAAGTATGCTGCAGTTGCTATTTTTTCTGCAATTTTTATTATTTGCATAGGTATCTTATTAACAAACACTGAGATTAGTATTGGCAATAGATTGATAATTGTATTCTTCATAATGCTCTTTTCTATCTTCCCTGTCGGGTTGTCATTATTTGAACTCACATGTATGGTAACTGGTTCAAAAGGAAATAAAATGAATGCATGCAATATATTTGCATGGTTTGTAAGCATCATGGTAATTGTTTATTGCTTCATTTTAATTATTCTATCACTTATTTCAACATTTACTTACAAGAAAGCCATATCCAAAATAGAAACTGCTGAAACATATAACAATATATCAAAAGAAGATGCAGAAATCATTGCTAAAAATATGATGCAACAAAATCATGATTCTCGTAATGACATTGTACCTACTACTATGACAATGCCTCAGCAGCAAGAAACTTCCGATAATTCATTACTATCTGCACCTATGGATGCTGTCAATGATATACAAGGATATGATGGTGCTTCCCCTAATATGTATGGCGAAGATGTAATGCAATACACGCAACAACCAGTATCAGTGGAAAGATTTTCTAATAAACAAAAAAAAGATGAATCTGAAGTTACACCTGAGCCATTCAGCGACGATTCAAATTTCGCTCTGATTGCATAGTTCTTGGACGTAGTTGCATTGCATGCACATTTGTTCTTTATTTTTTGCCATCAGATGATTGTAGAGTTCTTCTACGCTTTTTGTCAATCTGTTCTGCTTGTTGTGGTGAAGAATTGTCAGTTCCAATAGATATTAAAGTATACACATCCTGGCTATTTGAATTATTAGACCTTTGTGCCAACATTCCATTTGGTTTTACACTTTTGAAGAAGTAAAATGACACAAAGGTCTGTTAAAAAAAGATTTTATACAAATACAAATATATATTATAAAGGTAAATCAAAGTGCGTATTTTGACGAACTTGACATATTTTATGTAGACAATGTGTTCAGTTTATGTTTATTTTCTTCTGATATATTTGAATCTAAATAATACCATGATTTAACAGTTGAATCCCATCTTGCTCCAAGTCTTTTCGCTTTATCCTTGTCAGTGTATTGAATCTTTATATAATTCTTCTTTTCTGTTGTTGATGATGTTGATGATGTTGATGCTGATTGTTTTATTTCTAGTAATTGCTTTATATTTTCTTCAGGTATTTTGCTTGTATTCACATACCAATATTTACGTTCATTGTTCCAACATGCACCAAGCTCCTTTGCTTTCTCTTTGTCAAAATAACCTATATCCAATTTGATAATATCTGACGTATTCTTTACACTACCAACTGCAAGGTTAGCCAATCTATCAGCTTCTGAATTACCTTTTGAATGCACATCATCTTTTTCTGTATGTGCCTTGATATAGTGTAATTTAACATTAGGTTTATTTTTGTAGAGCTCGTGAGCTCTTTTAACAAGTTCTTTATTAGGAACTTTATCATTCCATCCATTCTTCTCAAGCTTATTTCCATATGTTGATGCACATTTGATGACATATTCAGAATCTGTATATACATGAACTGTGGTATTCTGCTGAATATCATTTTGCAAGATTTCCAAACATCTAATGAATGCAGTCAGTTCACCTGTATTATTGCTCTGTTTTCCAACAACAATATTATATTCATTTCTTCCATCATCTTCTCCAAAATACACTGCATACCCTGCCTTTGCAGAAGGCTTCCCGTTGTTAATACACGAACCATCAATATAGACATTGATACTCATTGTTGACATATTGTGTATAGAGATATATATATTGTAATCATTTTTTATACAAACAAGAAAGTACATATACATATTTTTTGTTAAGCTATATACAAAGTTCAAGATTTGTATCAAAAACTTGTGTATATGTACTTTCTTGGTTTAAGAATATAACAAGATGTATCTAAGTATATATCATGGAAAACTTGTCTCCACTCTTTAAAGAACTGTATCATGAGTGGTTCACAAATACTCAATTTTGGTTTGACAAAAACGAAAAGTACGATATATATTTGGCTGATAAATATTTTGCAAAGATAGAGGGTATATATGGGTATCGTGATGAATTGATATCAAAAGATGCTGATGTTCAAATAGGAGCAATTATTGCATTTGACCAAATTCCTAGACACCATAATCGTATTAAACCTGTTAATTGTCTTGTTTATTCCAAAATTGCTGCTGATATAGCTCTGGGACTCATGTCTACATTATCTAACAATGTATATGAGTATGGTTGTATTCCTGCATATGAATGGTGTTTTATATTGCTTCCATTTCGTCATATTAATGATATAGAAAGGTTGAACACTATAGTAAGATTTGTTATAGAAAAACATAATAATTTAGATACACTCCCGTTGGAAAAACCCATTTTTAAAAAATACTTATTAAAAACATTGAATCATGTGTATAAGGTAAATAGTCAAAAGATTATTTTGCAACAAAAAGATACTCATAAAATATACCAAAATACTATTAACCAATGGACTAAATATACAGAAGTTCTTCACAATGCACCTTCTGTACCTATTAAAATGCAATGTGATGAATTGCAACCTATATTTACCAAGATGCAATATACGACAAGACATATAACAAGCGAGAATATTATTCTATCTCTGTCAGGTGGCGTTGATAGCTGTGTATGTCTTTATTTATTAAAGCAAATGCTACCACATAATAATATAGTCGCAGTTCATATAAATTACAATAATAGTCCACAAGAAAATCTACAGGAACTGAAATTCGTGCGCAAGTATTGTGGTCTGATAAACGTCAAATTGTTTCATAGGACAATTCATGAAATACAAAGAGATGATTGTCATATGCATGGATTGCGTGATTTATACGAAAATATAACAAAAGATATTCGTTTTGATGTTTATAAACAGGTAAGTGAATATTTTGGGAATGACGAGAAGACATTTGTTGTTTTGGGTCATAATATGGATGATTGTTTTGAAAACATATTGACCAATATAAGTAATAAATCTAATTATGATAACCTTAGTGGTATTTCACATTTCAGTGTAGTTTCTGATATCAATCTCTGGAGACCTATGTTAGATATTAGAAAACATGATATATTGAAATTTGCTATACACAATTATATACCTTTCTTAAAAAATAGTACACCATCATGGTCAACAAGAGGCAAAATAAGAGAAGTTGTTTATCCAGCACTTGAAAATATTAATCCGGAAATAATGAATGCTTTCTTTATACTCAAAGATTACATGCACGCATATCATGAATTAATTGACAATTTTGTGTTGCAAGATATGATAAATGCATTTGTTATGTTTGAAGAAGCACAACATCAGGCTTATAGAGGTGTTTTTGATAGAGACAAGTTGATATGTATATTTAGTATCTGGAAGCAAATTTTTGAATCAACTAAATTTAAGACATTGTTTGGAAACAAAAAAATATCTAACAAATCTATTACTGAATTTAGTAAATGCTTACAAAGGTTTAAAGACAACTCTAAAATAAAAATGAAGTATATACTAAGACATGATATTCATGTTGTTTTAGAAAATCAAGAAAATAAAAATGTATCTATGACAATTTTTTTGGTCTAATACCAAATGGATGTTTCATATGCATAGGTGCTTGTTGCTCATGTTTAGATGACGTCAATTGTTTTCTCGTTGATACATCGTCTGGTTTCCACGATATATATATTGTATTGTTATTAGGGTGTGGTAGGATTTGTACAAGTAAAGTATTTTTTCGCAAGCTTTCTATTACATAATCTATGCATTCATTGATATCATATAAAGGGTATCCCAAAAGTACATAAGGTATTTCATAAAATACATTCATACCTCCTTGTTGTGCAATAGTTTTAATTTTGGTATGACATTTTTCTATAATGACATTAAATGTAGTTATTTTTATTTTATCTTTTTTGTTTTTCATAGAATATAAATCTGCTATAGAAATTTGTGGTGATGTCATTTACTATTTATCACATAAATTAACTTTTAGAAATTATTCGCTTAATAGCATCAAATATATGTATAAGTGTAATAGTATTGGATTCCAATAATTCTTCATTATTGTACAGTGCAGAAGCCATTCTAAATTTCATAGCTTGTTTTGATATATTTTTAGGTAGTACACTGTACGTGTATTCAATTGACGCAGGAACAGTTGCAGGAACAGTTGCAGGAACAGTTGCAGGAACAGTTGCAGGAACAGATGCATAAACAGTTGCAGGAACAGGTGCAGGAACGGCTGCAGGAACAGCTGCAGGAACAGATGCATAAACAGTTGCAGGAACAGGTGCAGGAACAGTTGCAGGAACAGGTGCAGGAACAGTTGCAGGAACAGGTGCAGGAACAGTTGCATAATCAGTTGCATAATCAGTTGCAGGAGCAGGTGCAGGAACGGCTGCAGGAACGGCTGCAGGAACGGCTGCAGGAACAGTTGCAGGAACAGTTGCAGGAACAGCTGCAGGAACAGTTGCAGGAACAGTTGCAGGAACAGGTGCAGGAGCAGGTGCAGGAACGGCTGCAGGAACAGTTGCAGGAACAGTTGCAGGAACAGTTGCAGGAACGGCTGCAGGAACAGATGCAGGAACAGTTGCAGGAACGGCTGCAGGAACAGATGCAGGAACAGTTGCAGGAACAGTTACAGGAACAGATGCAGGAGCAGGAACAGTTGCAGTGCTTGTAGGTGGTACATAAGGTATATAATCTAAAAATGATTGTTGCACAGGTATAGGAGATGAAGATACAATATAGACACCTGATACATTCTGTCTTATAAAATTTTCAGCTGCTGTAAGTGCTACAGACAAATCTATTTTATCAAGACCAATGTTATAGGTCTGAATCACATCAGTATTGTTTGCTAATACTAATACATCTCTATAATTATCAAGATTTAAGTTTAATGATGTTTTTTGTGTACTGTCTGATGCATATGCTTCAAATATTATTGACGGGAATTTGCTTCTCAACTGCTCAAAAAATACAGTATTCAGACCAAACATATGGAAATAATATATTGATAAATCAGCAGTTGCTGGTGTTATAACAATTGGTTCAGGTGTAACAGAAACATAGTTTGATATAAAACTAATAGCTTCTGTAGTTGCATCAACTGTACTTATTAATGCATTAGGAATTCGATACACATTTCCCAGCAATGTTTCATTTCCAGACGAATCTCCATATATCATTACCAATGCATGTTCATAATTTTGTAAATTAATGTTTAATCTATTCACGGTTGAATAACATTCTGACGCAGGTGAATTAAGGCATGCTCTTTTAATTATGATACTATTTGTTATACTGTTTTTAAGTCTATTCCAAAAAACATTATTTATACTATTTTTATAGAAATAAAGCAGTTTATAGTAAGGATTTTGAAATGTTTCAACATGCCTGATAGAAAACCATATTATTACAAACAATACTATTGTGCATAAAAGGTATATTAATAATGACTTATAAGACATCGTGACTCTATAATATCATATTATTTTTGTTCAAGCTTATCTGAATAATTGCATTATAATTTCGAAAATACTTCTTAAAGTTATTTCATTTGATTGCAATATATCTGATTTCCTTGAGTTGATGTTTTGAGCAATATCTATCATATCTTGATCTATACTTAGTTGATTTGGTAGTAATACAGTCTGTCTCGCAGGAGGAACGGTAGGAGGAACGGTAGGAGGAATGGCAGGAGGAATGGTAGGAGGAACGGTAGGAGGAACGGTAGGAGGAACGGTAGGAGGAATGGCAGGAGGAATGGCAGGAGGAATGGCAGGAGGAATGGCAGGAGGAATGGC
>Ga0208082_1000056_pt1 | contig 29667 bp, 21 predicted proteins | sample LakMenE09Jun09ns_FD_150683 | JGI IMG/M metagenome (GOLD analysis project Ga0208082, IMG submission 150683) | Freshwater microbial communities from Lake Mendota, WI - 09JUN2009 deep hole epilimnion ns (SPAdes) | ecosystem: Environmental > Aquatic > Freshwater > Lake > Epilimnion/Euphotic zone ... | reverse complement strand
ATTTGTGTTCATTGGAGTGTTTTTTGGCTAGGAGATTTTTAGGCTTCTATTCCATGGAATCTAATTTGGTCAAATCGCTGCATATGGTCACTGGAAAAATTAGTCAATGGGACTTGAACGATAGTATAGTAAATGAATTTGCAAATATCATAAAGGTACAAAAACAGAAAATAGATTTTGATATGGTATTTGATAGTGTAAAACAATATAGAGTTATAGCGTGAGAAATTTTTTAATTTGCCTAAGTCTAGTTTACCTTCAGATGTCTTATTCTCAAGTAAGAAAATATTCCAATGAGTTTTTAAAAATAGGAGTGGGAGGAAAGTATCTAGGCTGTGGAGGCGCATTGACATCCTCGGAATCCGATCCAGCTGTGGTTTTTTATAATCCAGCGGGTGTAGGAGCTTTTGACAGAGCAGCGGTTTCTGTCATGCACAACTCCTACTTTGCTGGTATAGCCAATTTCGACTATGCAGGAGTTATTTTCCCTCTTAAATATAAGAAAAATATAGGTGTAAGTCTCATACGATTCGGTATAGATAATATTCCTAATACTATTCAGCTCTATAATCCAGATGGAAGTATTAATTATGATAAAATTACCTCCTTTTCTATTTCAGATATGGCGCTTTTTCTCAGTTTCGGAGGAAGAATGAGGGATACTCAAGGACTATCCTATGGAGGTAATGCTAAGATTATCAAACGCGATTATGGCTCATTTGCAGGTGCGTGGGGTTTTGGTATAGATGCAGGCATTCAGTATACCACGGATAAATATCGATTAGGTATTTTCCTTCAGGATATTACAACCACTTTTTCTAGTTGGAATTTCTCATTTGATGATACTACGAAAAAAGTATTTGCAGCTACAGGTAATGAAATACCAAGTTCTTCGAGTGAAATTACCTTGCCTAGTATACATTTCGGAGGTCAGTACAATTTTTTATTTGGGAAAGGTAAAAACCTGCAGTTCTCGCCTGTAGGTAAGGTGTCACTTTATACGGATAAAAGAAACGTCTTACTCGCAGGTCCGGTAAGTATAGATATAACTATGGGGGGGGAGTTGGGTATTTATCATATAGCTTTCATTCGATTCGGCTTAAGCAATTTTACCAAGGCAACAAACAGCTTAGGCGAAGAGTATATGAGTTTTATGCCGTCTCTAGGGGCAGGGTTTAGACTAAATCAATTCGATATTGATTATAGTTATAATAATGTGGCCAATTCAGGAGTAGGGCTATATTCGCACGTTTTTTCCCTAGCCTATCGCTTTAATAAAAAGGATAAGTATAGCAAGCCAAATGTATCTCCTGAGGCCACTCCGATAGATATTGGTAATCCAAATAGTAATGATAATGTGCCAGTAAAGCTAGATTGAGTCTATGAAAATTTTTTTACTACTAGTTTTTTTACTAATAAGCTACCTTTTACAAAGTCAAGCACCATATGGACATGAATGGATAGATCCAGCAAAGCCGCATTATAAATTTCCAATTATCACCACAGGTGTTTATCGTATTCCGTATTCTTACCTACAGGTAAATTGTCCTGAAATAGCAAGTGCGAGTGGATTAGAGATATGCATCTACAATAATGGTAAGCAAATACCAATATTCATTTCATGGACTGGTATTCCTGTCGCTTCAGATTTTATTGAGTTTTATGGAAAACGTCTAGATGCTGAAATAGATAAACGTTTGTATGCAGATTCTAATCATGTATTGAATCCTTTTACGAGTTTGTTTAAAGATACGAATTATTACTATATAACCCTTCGATCTGGCACTAATGCTCGCATGACAGACTATAGCAATGATACAGCTAGTATTTCAAATCCTTATTTAGATTACTGTATAGCCAATGTTATCAATAATTATAAAGTAGTATATAGTGATGGTAGACGCTGGTATTACTCAGCTACACAGTTTTCATTCAGACCGTCTTTTGATGACGGTGAAGGTTGGGGAACGAATGCATATACTAGTCTGTCCATATCTACCCCGAATTTCGTCAGTCTAGTAGGTGTGAATGCCAAGCTGAAAGCGAGATTATTTGGTCGTAATGAGCTATCGCATAATTTAGAATTTCGTATAAACGGCACAACAGTTGGTACTCAGTCGGCTAACGGAAGTACGCTGATTAATTTTGAAAAAGACTTAGATGCGAGTTCTATCAATTCGGCTAGTACTTCTTTGTCTATAACCCCTCTCATAGCAAATAATCATGGCTACTGCCTTGGCTTTGCCTCGTTATTCTATCCTCGTAATTTTAATTTTAATAGTCTAAATCAATATAGCTTTTCTCTTCCTGTTTCGGCAGGTTCTGTCCGATTTCAATTGACAAATTATAATTCTACGAACGAAATAGTCTTATATGATTTAGCCAATAATACCAGAACAACTCACCAACCAGCGGTCAACCATCGCTTTTTAGTTAATATTCAAAATGATAAGAGTCTGCTGGCTATAACGCCTATCTCTGCGATACTAGCCATACCTTACACCAGCAAATATAATTTTGGAAATTTATTAACACAGCGCGGTAACTTCTTATTGATAGCCAATAGAGCTATGCGGCTTGACTCCAGTGGAGCTGATGTTATATCCGAATATAAAGCATACAAAGAGTCCGTTGCAGGGGGTTCCTACCAAGTAGTAGTAGCTTATATGGATGAGTTACAAGAGTTTTTTGGTTATGGTCAGCCCAAGCATCCTATAGCTATACGTAAATTTCTACAATGGTCGCAAACATGGCCAGGAGTTAATGCACAGCATGCTCTATTAGTAGGAAAAGGATTTACAGTCACAAGCTTATTTTCCTCTGTAGGGGCTAATTTTAATAATAATTTTATACCTTCCTTTGGGCATGCATCCTCCGATTATCACTATGCTACAATGGATGGTTCGGATATACAATTTATGGGACTAGGTCGACTAGCAGTGACCAACGGACAAACGGTAAGAAATTATTTAGAAAAACTAAAAGAGTATAACTTAGAGTATTATGCCGTCTCTGAGGCCGATCAAAGGCCTGATAAGAAAGAATATATGAAATGGCTTATAAACCTAGGCGGTGGCACAGGAGCTGCACAGCAGGCAGACTATAGAGCCAATCTACAATCTTATGAAAAAATAGCTGAGGATAGTTTTTATGGTGCGCGTACATTTTCTGTATTCAAAAATGGACCTGATATCTCCGAAGATGTCACTTCGGTGGATTTGACCAATCGAATCAATAAAGGAGTGGGGTTGATTACCTTTTTTGGACATTCATCCGCGACTATATTCGATGTAGGCATAGGAGAGCCTACTACATTTACCAATAAAGGTAAGTATCCAATTTTTCTAGCCAATGGGTGTAATTCTGGATTTTTCTATGGCGGAGGGTTATCCTATTCGGAAAGTTTTATCAATCTGAAGGACAAAGGAGCTATCGGCTTTTTAGCTACTACTAATACTGCACTAGATGCTGCATTATACCTATATGGAGAGGCATTTTTCAAAGAAATGTCTAGAAATAGCTATAACACAACTATAGGTCAAGTAGCTAAGAATGCAAGCCATTCCTTGCTTGGCAGTGGCAATATGAACTATCTGAATGCCACATTTATGGAGTTTAATCTCAATGGAGACCCTTCAGTACCTCTAACTCAGTATGCTAAGCCAGATTATTATATTGGAGTTAGTTCGGTTCTATTCCCTACTACTAATTTGAATACTACGATGGATTCATTTCCTATTAAAATTATTATTCAAAATCTTGGGAAAGCAATTCAAGCTAATATCAAAATTAAAGTGGAGCGATGGAATAATGGCAATTCGGCTATATATGAAAAGTCTGTGCCTGCCTCTAATTTTAAAGATACATTTATTTTTAATTTACCAATTCGGGATCAAAATTTTGGATTAGGCGTTAATACCTTTAATATAAAAATAGACGCTGATGAAAGTATATCAGAAATATCAGAAGCGAATAATGAGATAAAGAATCTTGGCAATTTGTTGATAGAAAACGATGATATAATTCCTATATTCCCATACGATTTTTCTATTGTGTCAAATAATACCGCTAAACTTATCGCCATGTCTACAATGCTCAATAGACCAAGCAGAAGTTATGTATTTCAGCTAGATACTAGTGAAGAGTTTAATAGTCCTGAACTAAAAACGTATAAGACTGAACTCAGTGGCGAAAGTATATTTAGCTGGCTGCCTTCCAAGGTTTTTAAAGATTCAAGTGTATATTATTGGCGAGTAAGTAAAGATTCTACTCCTGGTCAAGGTTATCGATGGAATGCTTCATCATTCATTTACATACCCAATCAACCACTCAGTGGTTGGAATCAGTCTCACTATTATCAATTTCTCAAAAACACCTATAAAAATATAGTATATACCGGCACTAGAAGATTTCAATTTGTCAATGATATCAAGAGTATCTCTTTTAAGATAAATGGAAGTAATAATGTATACGATACAGAGTGGTATCTGAATAATGCTAGGCAGGCGGTATTGCGCGAAGCGGGTAGAATGACCAATGGTGTTTTTGTGATATGGATAGATGGTAAAACAGGTGTAGCTCGGCAGAGTATGGATTCAAATTATGGTAGTCGCGTATGGGGAAGTTATGGCTCTATTCAGTTTGGTTATACCGGCATTCCGCGCGAGGGCTTTGTATTCCAAGATACAGGTTTGACCCCAGCTAACCACCCCTTGCCCAACACCCCTTGGTCCACAGTTATGTTGAATTTTATAAATCAAGTTCCCGATGGTGATTATCTCATTTTTTATTCTAATAAAAGACCAACTTATAAATTTTGGACTAATGATTTGAAAAATTATTTTTTCAATGCAGGATTTTCTAGCTTACAGCAGTTAATAGACAGTGTGGTAGTCGCTCCATTTATATTCGGTTATAGAAAGAATACTCCTATTTTTCCAGTATATCAGAAACTTGGGACTAATTATACGAACTTTACAACTGGCGATATGTTTATCAATGGCAGCTGGAAAGAGGGATACAAAGAATCTGTCAATGTGGGTCCAGCACGCCGGTGGCATGCACTTAATTACCGCCTAGAGGCAGCAGAATCTAACAATAATGATATCAATTTAGTAGATCTATATGGTATCAGAGCCAATAAACAAAGAGAGTTGCTCAAGACCTTCCAAAAATCTTCACTAGATACCTCACTAGAATGGATAGACCCAAATACATACATTCAATTACAATTAAAGCTTAATAGTAAAGATGAAATAGATAGAACTCCTACTCAGTTAAAGTATTGGAGAGTATTTTATGAGGATATAGGAGAAATAGCCATGAATAACTTATCAAGTATAGTGCCCAAAATGCGAGATACGATAGAAAACGGTGAAAAAATGCTATTAAACTTTGGCGTAGAAACATTGAATTCAAATAGTTTTGATTCGGTAACTTATACCATCACGATTAGCCAAGGTACTCAATCCAAAGTATTACAGGGTAAGACTGCACCAATAGCAGGTAATTCATTTCTACTTGTACAGCGAGAAGTGAATATGTCTGACTATTTTGAAGGTGTCAATTCCGTATCTTATGAAATTAATCCAAATAAAACTGGCTATCAGAAAGAAAAATACGATGTTAATAATTTTAGTAAATCCAACTTTTTTGTTAAATCAGATGTAGAAAATCCTTTACTCGATGTGACCTTTGATGGAGTTCATATAATCAATAATGAACTAGTGTCGGGCAATCCCCAGATTCGCATTGCACTCAAGGATGAAAATAAATACCTTCTGCTCAATGATACCGCTCTTATTAATCTATCCCTTCGCCATCCAGACGGCAGTGTAAGACCTATCTATTTCTCTCAACCTGGAGTTCAATATACTCTTGCCACTGCAGGGTCTAAAAATATGGCTGAGATCAATTATAAGCCGACATTGACTGACGGTACCTATCAGCTTATAGTCAAGGATAGAGACCAAGCAGGGAACTCAAGTAGTCCAAACGGAAGTTTTAATTACAAGATTTCTTTTAAGGTAATTACCAAAAATCAGATTTCTCATGTAATTAATTATCCAAATCCATTTACTACCTCTACGCAGTTTGTGTTTACCCTTACTGGAGCTAAGATTCCCGATTTTATTAAAATTCAAATCATAAATATTCGAGGGCAAGTAGTGAAAGAAATTTTTAAAGAAGACCTCGGACCTCTCAAACTAGGATTGAATAGGACCCAGTATGCATGGGATGGGAAAGATCAGTATGGTGATATACTAGCTAACGGAGTTTATCTATTTAAAGTAACGGTGAAAAATAATGGTGAGGATATACCGATGATGGATGAAAAGGACTTTAATGCTATTAATAAATCCAATAAAAATTTAGGACAGTATTATACTAATGGTTGGGGGAAAATGGTTATTATTAGATAAATAGTAATTATGAAAATTGCACTTTCACAGCAAAATTATATCCTGGGTGATTTTGAATATAATATTCAAAAGATTATTCGAGATATCCTTCGAGCAATAGAAGAGCAGGCAGATCTGATTATTTTTTCTGAATTATGTCTCACCGGTTACCCCCCTACCGATTTTTTTTATTTCGAAGAGTATTATTCCAAGCTTGAAAAGAGTTTTGAAGAGCTCATGCCTTACAGTCAGCATCTCGGTATATTCGTAGGAGCACCTAGGGGAAATCCAGCCAAAGAGGGCAAAGATTACTATAATTCTGCCTTTCTGATTCATCAGGGAGAAATAAAACATATAACGGATAAGACGCTACTACCTACCTATGATATTTTCGATGAGTATCGATATTTCGAACCGAATAGAGTATTTCCCTGTATAGATTTTCTAGGGAAAAGACTTGCGGTGACTATATGTGAAGATATATGGGACATTAGTGTATCTAATCCGTTGTATCAAAAAAGCCCGATGGAGGAGCTCTCCAAGCAAAAACCAGATTTAATAATTAATCTCTCAGCATCTCCTTTTTCATACAACCACAGCGAAGAGCGTAAGAAGGTAGTTATTGCCAATTGCAGTTCTTACAAAATTCCTATGGTCTATGTCAGTTCAGTAGGAGCGCAGACTGAACTAGTTTTTGATGGAGGGTCTATGGTATGCAATAGTCAAGGTGAAATTGTTTATGAATTAAACTATTTTCAAGAAGACTTTGGTGTTGTGGATATAAATCTCCTAGATAAAATTATTCAAATTCAGCCGAATAGTTCTAAAGTAGAGAGAAAGTATCATGCCTTGGTTTTAGGTATTCGAGATTATTTCCAAAAACTCAAACTTAGTAAAGCCATATTAGGACTTTCAGGCGGTATAGACTCTGCGTTGACTTTGGCTCTGGCAGCAGAGGCCTTGGGTGCAGAGAATGTACTCAGTATTTTGATGCCTAGTCAGTATTCTAGTCAGCACTCTATTGATGATGCCCTTCAGATATGTGAAAATCTAGGTAGTCCTTATCAAATTATTCCTATTCGGGAAAATTATGAAGCTATTTTAGATTCACTTCAGCCAATATTTGAAGGAAAAAAAGAAGATGTAACAGAAGAAAATATTCAAGCTAGAATCAGAGGTATGCTCTTAATGGCAGTTTCAAATAAATTTGGCAATCTACTACTCAACACTTCCAATAAATCAGAGGTGGCTGTGGGTTATGGTACTTTATATGGAGATATGTGTGGCGCATTAGCTGTGCTAGGCGATGTTTACAAAACAGAAGTTTATGCCATGTGTGAGTTTATCAATAAACGAGCGCAAAAAGAAAAAGGTCATGATATAATACCACAACATACTATTACCAAACCACCTAGTGCAGAGTTAAGACCTGGTCAGAAAGACCAGGATTCACTGCCACCTTATGAAATTCTCGATGCCATACTTTATGAATATATAAATAAAGAAAAAGGGCAAAAAGAAATCATAGCGCAGGGATTTGACGATGCTCTCGTTGAGCGAGTTTTCAATATGGTCAATCGCAATGAGTTTAAACGATTTCAGACTCCACCTATTATTCGTGTAAGTTCCAAAGCATTTGGTTTTGGGAGAAGGATTCCAATAGTAGCTAAGTTTTAAAATTCCACTAAAATGGCATCTATGAATAATTTATTTCAATTTAAGTATTATCTAGCAGCAGTTTTTATTTTTAGCATTGCTATAGCATTATTAGGTGCTTTATTTAAATTAATGCATTGGCCTTGGGCTGATGAAATGCTATTAATAGCTTTGCTGATCACTCTAATTTTATGTTTCATTTTATTATATGATATGATGACTTTTCCTATTAAGAAAAGGCCACTATGGATATTTGGACTAATTATTTCTCCGCTGATTGTAGGCTTAATATATTGCTTTATGCTGGATGATTTATTAGATAAACGCGATGAATAAAGCTTTAAGTAAGAGTTCTATTTCCTCATTCCAAAGGAGTCTCTTAGAGTTTTACTCGCAATCGAATGAAACAAAACCATGGATAATAGATAAAAATCCATATAAAATCTGGGTATTTGAGGTCGTCATGCAGCAGACTAGAATGGAGCAGGGTTTGCCATACTTCGAGCGGTTGATTGCCAAATTTCCTACTATTGAGGACTTAGCAATAGCAAGGGAAGACGATTTATACGCTGTATGGAAAGGGTTGGGCTATTATAGTCGAGCTCGAAATCTTCAATTTACTGCCAAATATATAGTCAATGAACTTAAGGGAAAATTTCCTAGTTCTTATTTAGAATTACTCCGACTCAAAGGTGTAGGCGAATACACTGCCGCTGCGATAGCAAGTTTCGGCTTTAATGAGGACGTGGCTGTGCTAGATGGGAATGTACATAGGGTATTATCACGAATATTCGGAATAGAAAGAACCATTCAATCCTCTACTGATAAGAGATATTTTCATGACCTAGCTAATCAGCTATTACTCATAGGAAAGGCAGCCATTTTTAATCAGGCTATGATGGATATGGGTTCAAGTGTTTGTAAACCTCAGAATCCTATCTGCCTAAATTGCTCATTTAGCCATAACTGCTATGCTTATCAAAAGGACAAAATATCAAATTTCCCGCCTAAAAAGAGACGTCCTGACTTGAAAAAGCGTTTTTTTTATTGTCTTTTTATAGAATATAAAGGAAGAATTTATTTACAAAAACGAATTGAGAATGATATTTGGAAAGGCTTATATCAAGGTATGGTGCAGGAAGGAGAGGAAATAGACTATAAATTTTGGGCCGATAAAAATGTTAATATTTCTAAAGCAATTTGGTCCGAAACGCTCTCACAAGTGCTAAGTCATCAAAAAATTTTTATGAAAATGGCGATTGTAAAAGTTGTTAAAACGAGTCTAGATATGAGGAATTTCTATGATATTGAAGACTTGACAAGAATTGCAATGCCGAGAATAGTCAGCAGATGGTGGGAGAGGGAGCTTAACAATAAAGATAGATATAAGAAATAACTTTCTTCAGCCTCAGATTATCCGTTTTCTTCGGATTTATATAAAAGAAATTAACATTCATAGATTTTAGTTTGATTTTCAACTCTCCAAACGGTTCTGTTACAGAAAGCATATCTATAAGTATAAGATCTAGATTATATTGTGTCACGTAAAGACTCAAATCTTCGAAATAAATTTTTTCAATACCGTATTCAATTGAATAATTTAACCACTTTTGTTGAGTTAATGTTTTAGAAATAGTTTCATAATGAGGTGATATTATCATAACATTTTTCTTGATGTATAACCTACTCAAGACTCTGAAGAAAATTGCTACCCAGAGTCTACGAAAAATGAGAAGGAATAAAATACCAAGAGTAAAAAACATAACTAAATGAACTAGATAATACTTTTTATTAAGTGCAATTAACCAATATAAAGTAGTAATGGTGAAAATGATAAGAATATGTTTTAAGGTAATTTTTATTATGTCTGAAAACTGAAAGGATGGATTTAGAAGATATTGCTTACTCAGCGCATAGCTAATGATCACTGCTAGATTTATAACAATAAAAAGTGAGGGATATGACCAACCATCCACCCAAAATGTATAGAAAACGACTAGGTTGGTCAATCCTAGAGCTATATTAATAGCTAGAAGATCAAATAGCAATTTACTTAAATGAATATTTATTTTTTGGTTCATTGCTTGTCTAAGATTGAAAACTCAGAATTATTACTTATGTATTCGGGGATAAGATTTTTTAAGGATTGAACTAAATCTTTTGGACTCCTATTTTCCTCAAAGCAATGGATAATGTTACTTACTTTTCCTATTATATCTTCGAAATTATGTTGAACATTTTTTCCGATGAGTATTTTAGAATGATGAGTAGGCATCGTATTCTCTTCATCAGCTAGAAGTTCCTCATAAAGTTTTTCACCTGGTCGCAGGCCTATATATTCTATACTTATATCTTTTCCTTCTTCTAGACCGTATAGACGAATCATGTTTTTAGCTAAATCTACGATTTTAACAGCTTCTCCCATATCAAAAACATAAATTTCACCACCATTGCCATAGCTTCCAGCTTCTAGTACTAGCTGACATGCTTCGGGTATTGTCATGAAAAATCGAGTTATATCAGGGTGAGTTACTTTTATTGGACCACCAGACTCTATTTGGTTTTTAAAAACAGGTATGACAGAGCCATTACTTCCTAATACATTCCCAAAACGAGTAGTTATGAATTTAGTTATATGGTCAGAACGATGATTCAGACATTGAATGTAGAGTTCAGCTGCCCTTTTGGTGGCACCCATTACATTGGTAGGGTTTACAGCTTTGTCAGTGGATACAAAAATAAATTTTTCACAGTTCGCTAGTGTGGCGGTATCTGCCATAATTCGCGTACCATTGAAGTTTGTTTTGATAGCTTCATAAGGGTGCAATTCCATAAGCGGTACATGCTTATAGGCAGCAGCATGGAAAACTATATTGGGTGATTCTTGATAGAAAATACCTACGATTCGCTCCTTGTCAGATATGTCTGCTATATATGACTGAATTCGATTAAATTTAGATTTTAGCTCATTTTCTATGTCAAATAGGGGGGATTCAGCCTGGTCCATGAGTATAATTTTTTTAGGATTATATTTGATTATTTGCCTGCATAACTCGGCTCCTATAGACCCTGCTGCTCCTGAAATCAGAATTGTTTTATTGGCTATTTCTGTTTTAATCTTATTTATATCTAGCTGTATAGGTGGTCTTTGCAGTAGTTGCTCTATATTTAATTGTTTAGATTGTATCTGACTTTTTTCATTGATAGAGAGCCAATTTTTAAGCCGTTGGCTTTCTATAAAATGAATTCCTTTAACTTCACATATTTCTTGCGCGGACTTAGTATATAATCCATATCCTTTTTCTGCTACCAAAATAAGGGTGTCAATATTTATGACATCAAGCATCGTTGCCAATGTTTGAATGTGATATACTGGAGACCCCTCTATCGTTTTATTCACCAGACTATTATCTTTAGTGAAATAGGCTACAATTTTATATTTAAATTGAGCCCTCTCATAATCTAAATAGTGCTTAGTTATTATAGATTGGTAGTCAGTTCCTATAAGCGCTATTCTTTTTTCAGGACGGGTTTCAGAATTTAAAACATTGATGGATATTATGTACCTGACGACCAATCTGTAGAGTACTATAAAAAATAAATTGAAGAAAAAAGAGAAAATCAAAATGAAATTACTCAGAAAGATACTGGGATATTGGCTTTTAAGAAGATTACTTAGAGATATAATCACAAAGTATGTACATGTTAGGGAAATAAAAACCTTAAAAATATCACGGTATGAGGTATATCTTAAAACGGTAATATGGGTTTTGAATATAACAAATCCAATGCTATTGAGAATCGTAACTAATAAAATGGCATAAACTATGTGAACTTGAATATCAATTATTTTTTGGATAAAAATAATTGAAGCGAGTATTGAAGAGAATACAGTAACGAATATCTCGAATCCTAATATCAAGAAACGAGAAGAATGGAAAGTGTATAATTTTTTCAATACAAGGATTTAAACCGCAAATTTATAGTTTTTTATTTCAAAGTATCTACCACAGAATTTAAAGGTATATACAGTGAACCATTAAATCTGATTTCTTTCCATGGTTGGGCATAGGTTTTAGGGGTCAATTAAAGTTGAGGGTTACCTTTTTTTTACTATTTTTGCATCATTATAAGAAATAAGTCAATGAATACCATCGCAGTTATCGGTTTAGGATATGTAGGATTACCATTAGCACGACTGTTTGCCACCAAATACAAAGTAATCGGTTTTGATATTAATGCGCAGAGAATTGCTGAGTTAAATAATGGCGTTGATGTAACCCATGAAATATCAACTGATTTATTGAAGTCCGTTCTGATTGATAATATGGGAGCTAGTGAACTAGGACTGCATATTACGAATGATATAGAGGTATTGAAATCAGCAGATATTTTTATAATAACAGTGCCTACCCCAGTGGATAAATGCAATAATCCAGATTTGACTCCACTTTACAAAGCAAGTGAAACTGTAGGGAAAGTGCTAAAAAAAGGAGATATTGTAGTCTATGAATCAACAGTTTATCCTGGTGTAACGGAAGAAGAGTGCATTCCTGTCCTAGAAAGAGTTAGCGGTCTTAAATTTAATTCTGATTTTTATGCAGGGTATTCTCCAGAGAGGATAAACCCGGGAGACAAAGAACATACTGTAGAAAAAATTCTAAAAGTAACATCTGGTTCTACACCTGAAATAGCTAAAAAAGTAGATGATTTGTATTCATCCGTCATTATCGCTGGAACCTATTTGGCGTCGAGCATAAGAGTGGCAGAGGCCGCCAAAGTCATTGAAAACTCACAAAGAGATATAAACATAGCATTTGTTAATGAATTATCGAAAATATTCAATGTTTTGGGTATCGATACGCATGAGGTTTTAAAAGCGGCTGGTACAAAATGGAATTTTTTGCCTTTCAAACCCGGATTAGTTGGCGGACATTGTATCGGAGTCGATCCATATTATTTAGCTCAGAAGGCACAGGTTCATGGGTATTTGCCTGAAATAATCTTAGCTGGTAGAAAGCTAAATGATTCCATGGGAGAATTTGTTGCATCTCAGTTAGTGAAGCAGATGGTCAAGCGAAAAATCGATGTACAAAATTCTAATGTCTTAGTTTTAGGATTTACGTTTAAAGAGAACTGCCCCGATGTCAGAAATACTAAGGTAGAAAGCGTAGTTCGATCGTTAGAATCTTTTGGTGTATCTGTAGATATTTATGATCCACATGCTGATAAAGGCGAAGTAAAACATGAGTATGATCTAGAGATAACCAATGATATGCCTAGTAAAAAATATGATGGACTTATTCTAGCAGTAGCGCACACAGAGTTTATTGCGCTAGACTTGTCGGGATACAAAAAAGAGCAATCTGTAATTTATGATATAAAAGGGATTTTACCTGCAGGACAATACGATATAAGACTTTAAAAGAATAAAAGACGAATGAAAAGATTTGCATTGATTGGAGCAGCGGGCTATATTGCACCTAGACATATGAAAGCCATTAAGGACACAGGTAATACCTTAGTCTGTGCATTCGACCCTTATGATGGTGTAGGAATTATGGATAGTCATTTTCCAGACGCTGATTTTTTCACAGAGTTTGAGCGATTCGATCGCCATATTGACAAGCTGAGAAGGGAGGGTAATCCGATTGATATAATTAGTATTTGTAGTCCTAATTATCTGCATGATGCTCATATTCGATTTGGCCTTAAGAGTGGTTGTGATGTAATTTGTGAAAAGCCATTGGTATTGAATCCATGGAATGTAGATGCCTTGATAGATATTGAAAAAGAAACAGGTAATAGTGCTTATACTATACTTCAGCTGAGGTTACATCCTAACATAAAAGCTCTAAAACAAAGAATAGACAATTCTCCAGCAGGTAAGATCTATGATATTGATCTAAAATATATCACTTCTAGAGGCAAATGGTATCACCATAGCTGGAAAGGAGAACTAGATAAATCCGGCGGAATTGCTACTAATATTGGGGTACATTTCTTTGATATGCTCACATGGGTGTTTGGTGATATTGTAGAAAATAAAGTCACTAGACATGATAATGATACTGCCTCAGGATTTTTACATCTTGAAAAGGCTCGTATCAGTTGGTTTTTAAGTATAGACTATAATCAAATTCCTGAAGATGTTAAGATGGCAGGTAAGCGCACCTATCGTACGTTAACTATGGAAGGGGAGGAAATTGAGTTTTCTGACGGTTTTACAGAATTACATACGGATAGTTATAAGGAGATATTAGCAGGTAATGGATTTCCAATATCTGTGAGTAAAAAAGCAATAGAAATTGTACATGGGATTCGGAAAAATAATTAAGGTTAAGAATTATATTCATTCCCTACCTTTTACATTTATTTCAATTTTCCCAATTTTACCAAATGCACTGCAAGCAATTAGTTTTGCTATTTTTTTGTTGCAACTTTTATATGATGTAAGATTGCAGCTAAGTCATAGGCTTTCAGTGCTTTATAATTGGCATTCATACCTGATTCTTACAATATTTTACTTACTTAACCTTCTTACATTTTTCTACGAAACCGAACATATACTAAATTTAACGATAGTTCAATCAAGTGTTCTATTAGCGGTTGCTCCTTTTTTTATGATTTTTTGTCATAAAAATAACGCAGCTAATTTTAAATACATAGTTTGGGTATTTACCACATCTGTAATATTTTATCTCGTTGTTTTATATCTATATTTAAAGTATGGAGTTGAGCAAGCGTATAGTTTTTATAAAACTTCTATCGACTTTAAGAATTTCAATGGAATCAATTTCAATTCTTTTTTAATTACCAATTCGTTTGAGTATATTCATAGTATAGCATCTTGGGGCTATTATAAAAAAAATATGTTCATAGAACTCAATACCCACCATGCTTATATATCTTCCTTGATAAACTTAAACATACTCTTTTTAGGGAAACTCTACTGCGATGTTAAAGAAAAAAACTTTTTTTACTTAATCATTATTTTATTTTTCTGTTTAAGTATTTTTTATCTGGGTTCTAAGTTAAATATTATTTTCCTTCTGGCAATCCTGACGTTGACTATCTGTTTTTTATTAAGTAAAATTTTGAAGAAAAAATTGCTACTATTATTCTTTGGAATAATGCTTGTATTGTGTTTTATCCAATTTCAGAGATTTATTGATGTGTCAACTTTTGTTGAAAATCCAATGAGTTTAGTAACTAAATGTATAGATGAGGAGCGAATAACATTATATAATAGAATTTTACCAACTATAAAGAATCATATTATTTCTGGCGTAGGAATTAACAATGTATACCCTCTTATAGACTCAATTATGATATCGTCGCCACATTTATACAAATTCAATGTACCTTCATATTTAAATAGTCCACATTCACAATTCTTGTTTTATTTATTTTCAGGGGGTATAGTTATTTTAGTATTGTTTATGTTTATGTTTTTATATCTTATTTATAGATACTACCTGCAAGGTAATTTATGGGGAGGCTTGTTTATTGTCTTGATTATTCTGAATTGCCTCTTTGAAGATTATCTCAATAGAGCATTTGGGGTCTTTATCTTTATATTCGGAAATTTAATTTTATGGAAACCTGAGTTAAATGAAGAATGAAAACTGAATTTAGCAGAAATTTTATAGCCTTATTTTCTGGGACCACTATATCTCAAATTATACCATTTATAGTAGCACCAATAATATCTAGACTATATAGTCCTGCCGATTTTGGCTTCTATTCATTTTTTATAAGTATAGTGGGATTACTTTCAATAATTGTAACATTAAAATATGAGATGGCAATTATTCTTCCCTCTAATACTAAAATAGCCGATCAACTTTTGCAAACTTCAATATTATTAAGTGTATTTGCATCAAGCTTAATTTTAGCAATTACTATACTTGGTTATTTTATCTTTCATTATGAGTTAATATTTCTTACATTACCTTTTGCTGTCTTTCTTTTATCCATAGTAAATATTTATGATAGATTTTACAATAGAGCAAAGCAATATAAAAAAATGTCTTATCAAAGAATAGCTAAATCAAGTATGGAATCCGGATATAATTTGCTGGGCTATATTAAAACTTTCAAATCATATAATTTAATTTATGGATTTATTTTGAGTTATTTAGTTTCATTTCTGTTTGTTTGGATAAATGAATATAAGACAATTAAAAAGGTATTTTCAAAAATTAGTTCATTACGGATTCGGTTGACATTGATAAGATATATAGATTTCCCCAAGTATACCCTTCCGCATACATTTTTAAATACTCTATCCACTAGTATTCCAATTCTCTTAATTCCGATTTATTATGATCAATCGGTCTTAGGTAGTTATACCTTTGGTCTTAAATATATACAAGCTCCATTGGCATTAATTTCTGCTGCTATCTATAATGTAATTGGTCAAGAGTTTTCTGAAAACATAAATAATAGAGAAGCCTTAAGTTTAAAATTTTATTATGTATTAAAGAAACTTATTTTGTTTTCAATTTTACTTTTCCCTTGTTTAATATTTGCTGAATCTATTTTTAGTCTTGTTTTTGGCAATCAATGGGCAGTTTCAGGGGAATTTATTTGTATACTTTCTTTATGGATAATTCTAAATTTTATTGTATCTTCATTTGCAAATATCCCAATTATTTTTAATCAACAAAAGACAGCACTTATAATTGAAATTATATATTCATTAATAAAAATACTTCCATTTGCAATCGGTGCAGGATTTTTAGGATTGGCAATAACTCATGTTCTACTGATTTATATGATTATGTCTAGCTTATTGCTTATTTTCGTCTTAATCTGGTATCGAACACTATTAGCCCATTAGTACAAAAGTTAACTAAAATACTATCAAAGTCTTTCCGCATGTCGACTATTGCTAATAAACTTAATGTAATTTAAATTATACGTAGACGAACTATGATTATACATTTTACATCAGACTCAATCTATACTCGTAATTTTATCGAGTTTGTTAATAGTTATTTTGAACCAAGAGGGCATTTTTTTGTAATTTACGGAGGAAAGGAAAGTAGTTTTAATGAATTTTACATAAATCAGCCTAATTGTCAGTTATCAAAATCTGCTTTAGATTTTATATTGGGGTATAAAAAAATAAAAAATTCCAGTAGAATAGTTATTCATCAGCTTAATAATATTAAGTTGATGTTGTTTATACTCTTTTGTTACCATAAAGCATTTGATAAAATTATTTGGGTTATCTGGGGAGGTGATCTTTATTTCTACAAAATATGTAATGATAGTTTATATAACAGATTTATTGAATCTATTCGAAAAGTATTTATTCGAAGACTAAGATATATTTCTTCCTATATTTTTGGTGATTATATAGTAAGTAAAAAAGTTTATAGCCACTCAGCACAATATGTAAAGTCCTGGTACCCAGGAACTATTGACTTAAATTTTGTGCAAAAATTTGAGCCAATGAAATCTAGTGGGAAATTTACTAAAATATTAGCTGGTAATTCAGCAGACCCAAATAATAATCACTTAGAAATCTTTGAAATACTTTCAAAATTTTCAAATTCAGACATACACATATATGTTATATTGTCATATGGTGGTGGATTACAGTATATTAATGAGGTGAAATCAAAAGGGAGAAGTCTGTTTAAAGATAAAATTACATTTATAGACGACTACATGTCCAAAGATGAGTACTTTGATTTTCTGAAAAATATAGATATTTGCGTATTTAATCATTATCATCAGCAGGGTTTAGGTAATATTAATTTGCTTTTGTGTATTTATAAAAAAGTATACATCCAATCTATTACTACGCCTTATAATTATTACAGAGAAATGGGAGTACATATTTTTGATACTGATGAGATTCAAAATTCTTCATTTTCAGACTTTATTTACTTATCTGAGAGTGATGCAGAATTTAATAAGCAGAAAATGCTTAAAGACTTGGATTCGTCGACAATATTGAAAAATTGGAAAAGTTTATTTTATGGTGATAGGTAGTGGAATGCTTGCTAAAGTATTTAAGAAATATGAATTACAAAAGGATGTATTGATTTTTGCATCAGGAGTTTCAAATTCCAATACTACATCTGAGGACTCTTTTGATAGGGAAATGGGACTTTTAAAGTCTTTTTTACCTTATCAGAATTCAACATTTGTTTATTTCAGCAGCTGTGATGTGATTTATGCCGAAAAAATAAACAAACCTTATTATTTTCATAAGTTAGCTATGGAAAACTACCTTAAGGAAAATTATCCCAAATATTATATTTTCAGGATTCCACAAATTATAGGTGCCTCTCAGAATAATCATTCATTAATTAATCTATTTATATCAAACGTCTTAAATAGTATCGAGTTCAACCTATGGGTAAATGCTTATAAGAATTTAATCGGCATTCAAGAACTATTTAGATTTATTACGCATATTATAGATAATCAAATTTTTCAAAACCAAATCATTAACATAACAAATTTAAACTACTATTCAGTGCTAGAAATTCTTCATACAATTGAAATACTTACTGGAAAAGCTGCATGTGTAAAATTAATTGAGAAGGGTTTTAAGCCTGAATATGATACCAATATTATAAGCAAGCTCTCCGCTGAATTAAATTTTTTCTTCGAAGAAAATTATTTAGCTAATTCGATAAAACTAAATTATAGTTTAAAATGAAGATTCTTTCTTATCTATTAGTTGTATTATCGTCTCTGCTTTTTCTTTTGATTGGCGGGTTAGACGGTAATACTATTTTATTAGGTGGAATAGCTTTATATGGTCTTTCAATTTTAGGGGGTTTTGTATTAAATAGAAATTTAGTTTTTTTTGAACCTATTGTACTTTTTAATTTTTTCACAATAGGTTCGTTTATAGCCATAGTTTATTACTTTAATGTAGGATTTTATAAGAGTGAATATATCACACTGACCTCATTTAGTCAGGACATTGATTTGCTTTTTCTAAAAGCAACCTATTTCTGCCTTATTGGATTAATAATGACGAATTTGGGATATTTTATTTTCAGAAAAAAAATTAAAATTCATATAAAACCAGAATCAAATATTTCAGACTTTTCTTTTAAAATTGGTATTGTACTATTTCTAGTGTTATGCTATGCAAATTTTTTCTATAATGTTTGGATTTTTGCTGGAGGGAATGTTTTTAATTATTTAAGCAATGTTTCTATTCGTACCTATGAATTTGAGTCATCTGGAACCACAATTATGTATAATTTAGGGTTTATTGCTGTCTATCTTTATTTGTATCTGTGCTTAAAAAGAAATAAATTTACCTTTCGCTTTTATTCTGTCCTTTTATCGATTATCATTATAAAGTTTTCGATGGGTAGATTGTTGCATACAATAAATTTTGCTTTATCTGTATTTGTCATTCAATATTTCTACCATTACCAAAAATTAAGAAAAAAACATTTTTTATACATTTGGGGATTGATGAGTCTCATTGGCTTAGGTATATTTATGTATTTCTTGCGGGCGCTAAGCAGCTTAGCTTTTAATAACATGGTCAATAAATCATTTTTTGATCAAATGACAGAATTTTTTAAGTTAGAGAGTTTGTTTAAATTTTTGATAGAAAAGGGCAATATTCCGAATATCCCCGTACTCATGAAAATTATAGATAGCTGGGAGTCAGATATTGGATTTTACATGGGTAAATCCTATTTTACATGGTTGTATAACGTATTACCTTCGACAATAAGACCAGTAGACTATCAAACAAGTTTTGTCATAAAAAATAGGTGGTATAGTGCATTACTTGGCGGAGGAAGTATTCCTCCTACTGGTATTGGTGAGATGTATCTTAATTTTGGACTTTTTGGTGTAATTTTTGGAATGTTTTTTTTTGGTGTTCTTATGGCCTATACATATAATCTATTATATAGATTTAATAATATATGGTATTTAATGATATACTCACAGATATTGGTTTACTTCTTTGCCATATATCCTAAAGGGGAATTTGATAATATGTCTTTATTTTATATTCTTCCTTTTATTGCCACATATGTTTTCTTATTATTTTTAAGCAATTTTTTTTCAAAAACTAAGATTTAAATTATGTGTGGAATTTCAGGTATAATAAATTTGAATAAGAATCCTGTCTCAGAGACTGAAATATCACGCATGAATGAAGTCATTCATCACAGAGGTCCGGACGCTAGTCAGGTATATTTATACAAAAACCTAGGAATCGGTCATAGGCGGCTTTCAATTATTGATTTGTCGATAGATGGAAATCAGCCAATGCATTATAAAGAAAAATATACTATTATATTTAATGGTGAAATCTATAATTATATCGAAATTAAAAATGAATTAATTAAAAATGAATATACTTTCGAAACAAATAGTGATACAGAGGTAATTTTATGTGCATATGATTACTGGGGGGAGGATTGTGTTTCTAGATTCAATGGTATGTGGTCATTTTCTATTTTAGATAAAGAAAAAAATGTTCTTTTTATTAGTAGAGATAGATTTGGAGTTAAACCATTTTATTATGCTAGATATAATTCCCAATTTATTTTTGGATCGGAGATAAAGCAGATTTTAGAGATTACGAATTTTCGTAAAGTTAATTATACAATTCTAATTGATTACTTAGTATGGGGTTTTATTGACCATACGAATAATACTTTTTTTGAAGGTATTTCAAAATTAGCACCATCTCATAATTTAGTATACGATTTAAATACAAATGATTATCAAATTAAGAAGTATTTTGATATTGAGAAAACAAATTACTCTGGTTATAAAGATGATGAAGTATTAAGACTTTTTAAAGATACCTTGTATGATGCAGTAAGTTTAAGACTTAGATCTGATGTAAAGGTAGGAACATGTCTTAGCGGAGGGCTAGATAGTTCATCAATTGCAGCAATTGCCTCTAGTTTAAATTCTCAAAGAAATGTAAATCCATTTTTTGCCATCCATGCTATGTCATCGGAAAAATCTACAGACGAAAGTGAATTTGCCATTCAAGTTCAGGAGCATTGTAGTTTAGACTTAGCGATAGTAAAGCCTAGTTTAGACGATTTTATTAGAAATATAGATGAGGTTATTTACACCCAAGAAGAGCCATTCGGGGGACTTTCAATTTATATGCAATACTTCGTCATGCAAGAATCTCGTAAAAAAAACTGTGTAGTTCTTTTGGATGGCCAAGGCGGTGACGAATGTCTTTTAGGATATGAAAGGTATTATCCCGCTATATTCTTAGAACAAAGAAACTTTAATGGAATAGGAGAATTTATAAAGGGCATTCGAAATTCTAAAATTTCGCTTATCAAAATGTTCGGATTTACTTTGTATTTCCCTATCTTTCAGCTAAGAAAATACTTGCTTATAAAAAAAGCGAATTTTATAAAGGATAAATATATTACAAAAGCGGATAACAGCCATTTGAAAATGAATTCTGTAAATTATTTCAATCTTTTCAATCTTCAAAGACAAGAAATATATAGCACTCAATTACCAGCTTTATTAAGATATGAGGATAAAAATTCTATGAGACACTCTATTGAAGCCAGGTTGCCATTTCTTGATTATAGAATGTTGCAATTATCTTTATCAATTCCTTTTTGGCATAAGATCAAAAATGGTTGGACTAAGTTTATCCTGCGGCAATCTGTTGATTCCTTATTGCCAAAATCAATCGTGTGGAGAAAAAATAAAAAAGGGTTCGAAGCACCTACCAATGAATGGATGAAATATATTGAAAAGGATTTAAGAAAAGAGATTTTGGCTTCTAATCTATTAAAAGAGATTTTAAATGAAAACTTAAACATCGAAAAGCTTGACAATATTCAGAAATGGAGGCTATACAACATAGCGAAATGGGAGAAAATATATAAGTTAAAATGAGATTAAGTACGACAGCTTTATTAAACATTCAAATATCAATTTTTTTGAATAGATATCAATTAATATATTAGATTTGATATAATCGTTTTGTCAATGAAATTTTTAGATACACCATAGAAAAGAATCTTATGAAAGTTGCTCATTTAACTTCCGCCCATCCTAGATACGATACTCGCATATTTCATAAAATGTGTAAATCATTAGCTAAAATAGAGGGAAATGAAATTTTCTTAGTTGTAGCGGATGGGAAAGGAGACGAAATTAAAGATAATATTCAAATACTTGATGCTGGTGCAAATGCAGGTGGCAGAATATCACGAATGTCAAAAATGGTGATTAATGTATTCAGACTTGCTCAAAACCTTAAAGTTGATATTTATCACCTACATGACCCGGAGCTTATTCCTATGGGTCTTTTATTGAAACTAAGAGGCAGGAAGGTTATTTTTGACTCTCACGAGGATATCCCCCGTGATATTAAGGACAAAATGTATTTGAATTTAATTGTGAGAGTTTTGTTTAGTTATCTATTTAAGTTGGTAGAATTTACTGTATTTCGTTTTTTTGATTATATCGTTTCAGCTACCCCTGATATTAGAGATAAATTCTTAAAAATAGGTGTAGATTCGGTTGATATTAATAACTATCCTATTCTAGAAGAATTTGAAAATCATGTGCCCGATAGCGAGAAAAAAAGATTAATTTGTTATGTGGGAGGAATTACTAAGGTGCGAGGAGTATTAGAGGTAGTTAAATCATTGGAATTAGCCGATAATGTTAGGCTTAATCTAGTCGGAAAGTTTGAAAGCGAAAACCTCAGAAATGAAATAGTGTCGATTAATAAGGGATGGTCATTAGTTAATGAATTAGGCCATTTAGATAGAGATGGAGTGTCTAAGGCTATTTGCGAGTCTATGGTAGGTATGGTTACACTTTTGCCAGCAAATAATTTTATTAATTCTCTGCCTGTCAAAATGTTTGAATATATGGCAGCAAAATTGCCTATTATTGCATCGGACTTTCAATTATGGAAATCAATAATAGAAGATAACAATTGTGGTCTTTGCGTAAATCCAACGGATATAAATCAGATCGCACACGCTATCAAAACAATAGTTGATAACAATGAGTTGCGACTAGAGATGGCTGAAAATGCATATGAGTTAGTAAAAACTAAATATAATTGGGATATTGAGGAGAAAAAATTGATTAAATTATATAATAAATTAATTGTAGAGTAATGTGCGGTATTTCAGGGGCCATTGAGTTAAAGGATTTTGCGAAAATTGATTTTAGTCGCGACTCTTTTGCGCACAAAAGTATTGCACGAAGAGGACCAGATAGTTATAGTTTCGACTCTCACGACTATGAACAATATAAAGTTACATTAGCTCATTCCAGACTCTCTATAATTGATTTATCTGCTGCTTCTAATCAACCATTTTATAGTCAAGATAGACGATATATAGTTGTATTCAATGGAGAGATTTATAACTATATTGAACTTCGTCAAGAGTTAAAATCATACGGTGTTCATTTCGAAACTCAAGGGGATACAGAAGTCCTATTGTATTCTTGGATTTACTGGGGTCAAGCTTGCTTGCACAAGTTTAACGGAATGTTTTCTTTTGCTATTTATGATAGTCTCAATGGAGAGCTTAATTTAGTTCGTGATCGATTTGGAGTTAAACCTTTGGTTTATTCATTTTTATCCAATGGAGGTTTGTTTTTTTCATCATCTATTGATGCGGTCGCTTCCCTTTCTAGTAATATGAAATTAGATATGGACTATCTTTCAAGGGGTTATCATTACGGTATATTTGAGGGTATAGGCGATAATACTAGTTATGAATTAGTAAAATACCTAGAAGCAGGATCAATAGCAACTATATCCTTACAAGACGGATTGAAGTTTTCATTAAATAAATGGTATGATTTAAAAATAGAAGTTGAGAAAAAACTAGCGTTAAATGTCGGCAAATCATATGACCAATTGATGGAAGAGTGTAGATATTTAATGTATGATGCGGTTAAAGTTAGACTAAGAAGTGATGTTCCAGTGGCCGTATCATTAAGTGGAGGAGTTGATTCTACTATCATCGCAAAAATTGCTAAATCGATTAGTACTGATATTGAAGGTTTTACCTTTGGTAGTCCTTCTAATCCTATTTCCGAAGGGGAATTAGTAGAATTGTTCGCCACCCAAAATCGAATTAAGGTAAACTATATCTCAATAGAGGAAACTAAAGATGAAATAGTTACTGCTTTCGAAGAAACTTTTGAAGCACAAGAGTTGCCTTTTTTCGGATTGTCGATAGTTGCGCAAAATCAAGTCTATAAAAATGTAAAGAAGAATAATTTTAAAGTTTTATTAGGAGGACAGGGTGGAGATGAAATATTTGCTGGATATAGAAAGTTTTTTATTCATTCTCTAAAAAATGGATTAAAAAATGGAGAAATTAGCAATTCTTTTAATCTATTGTACTCCCTTGGTAATATGTTGTTTTATGAATCTAAAAAAATTGGTCTGTTTTGGGGCTTTAGAAACCGATACTTTAACCAGAATAATCATGGAATCACAGATTATATAACCATTCGACCTACGCGAAAGTTAGAAATGATTGGGGCTGCCTCAATGACCATAATTGATCGACAAGTAATGGATGTCCTTCAATCTAGTATACCTACTCTTTTGCGATATGAAGATAGGAACTCAATGTATCATAGCATTGAAAGCCGTTTACCTATGATGGATTATAGATTGGTAGAATTTGCAATTTCATTGCCTATATTGTATAAAATAAAGAAGGGCTATGGAAAATGGATTTTGAGAGATATATACAGAGATCAAATCCCTAAGGAAATATTATTTAATAAGCGAAAGAGAGGATTTGATGTTAGTCAGAAATTGATGGAATTAGGTCTCCAAGACTATTTGATTAATTTTATTCTAGCGAATAAATCAAAAATTAAAGATTATGGAATTGATGTTAACGAGAAAAATATTTCAAGGTCTTCCCAAAAGTCAGAACATCTGCGAAATAATGACTTATTATTTTTAAATTATCTAGTTCGTAAATCATAAATATCCAGTTGAATTGAGTCAAATAGCCGTTATTATACCTTGCCGGAATGAAAGAGATTATATTTCGGAATGCATTCATGCAATCGCAGATTCTGATTTAGAAGCTGGAGATACTATCTCAATTTTTATAATAGATGGTATGAGTAATGATGGCACTAGACATGTAATAAAGGAGATAGCTGAAAAGTTTAGTTTTGTTAATGTTATTGACAATACGCATCAGTTGACACCATTTGCCTTTAATCTGGGAATAAAAAGTCATTTCAAAGATGTAGATTTTTTTCAAATTGTTGGTTCAAGACACATTATTTCGAAGTATTACTTGAGAGTTGCCCTAAAAACATTGAGAAATGATGAGAATACTTGGTGTGTAGGTGGTAAGCTAATAAATAGTTATACCAACTTCTTAAGCGAGGTAATTTCTAAATGCATGGCCTCTAGGTTTGGCATGGGGATTGGAAATTTCAGGACATTAAACGATTCTGGATATACCGATACAGTAACTAGTCCAATGTATCCTAAATTCGTTTTCGAAAGAATAGGCTTTTTTGATGAGGAATTAGTGAGAAATCAAGATGATGACTTCAACTATAGAGTAGCTAAAGCTGGAGGAAAGATATTTTTTTCATCTGAGATATCCTTAAAATATTACGTGAGGAGCAACTTTCAAAGTCTTTGGAAGCAGTTTTACCAATATGGTTATTGGAAAGTATATGTAAACAAGAAGCACAGTACTATAACTACACTACGTCAAGTTATTCCAGCTTTGTTCGTGATTTTTCTAATGACATTTCCATTTACATTTGTTTCAAAGCCTTTTTTTATAATGTTTGTAGCAATTTTAAATTTGTACCTAATATTAGCTTTATTAACTAGTGTAAGGGTTTCCAAACATTTTAAAGGAGTTATTTACTCTGTCTTTACATTTATTATTTTACATGTTGGATATGGGCTAGGTTACTTAAATGGAATTATAGATTTTGCTTTGATAGGTAAAAGGCCTTCTGATAAACACAAAACGCTCTCTAGATAACAGTATATGGACAATTATCAATTTAAGATTGTAACGAATGACTTGGAGCATATTGACCAATATCTTAATGATTTTGCTAGTATTCATCAATCGGCATATTCCAATAGTCATTTTACATCATTATTTTCGTCAAATAAACTGAAGCAGTATTATAAAGCTCTAATACAGTGTTCTGATTTATCACTTATTATTTATGCTGACGAGAAGGCGCTTGGCTTCATTGTTTCTGGCATTAATGTCTCCCGGGGAGTAAGCGTTTTTAAACGATTGAATAGATTCTATTTAGCAATACTTTTAGTCTCAAATCCTAAATTTTTAATTGAAAAGATTAGTTCAATAGTATTCGCAGCTTTCAGTAAATCTCATGTAAATTCAACTAAATTTAGATTGCTTTCTATAGCTGTAGATAATAGTATTCAATCTAAAGGTATAGGAAATAATTTGTTGTCACAATTTGAAGTTTTATTGAAAGAAAGAGGTGTAGAGTCTTATGGTCTGTCAGTTCGAATAGAGAACCCTCGTGCTATTAAATTTTACATGAGTAAAGGTTTTGAAATTGAAATGGAAAAAGGGGAAACCTTATATTTGCGAAAAATTATAACATAGTATGATACCATTTTCCCCTCCTCGAATAGATGATAAAATAATCAACGAAGTAATAGCTGCACTGAAAAGCGGTTGGATAACTACAGGTCCTAGAACGAAGGAATTTGAGAGGCAATTGGCAGAATACTGCTCTATAGAAAAGGTAATGGCTGTCAATAGCTGGACTTCAGGAGCGGAAATGCTTTTGCATTGGTTTGGGATTCAAGAAGGCGATGAAGTCATTGTTCCTGCTTATACATATTGTGCTAGTGCCAATATCGTGGTGCATTGTGGGGCTAAAGTTATCATGGTGGATGTCAACGAAGATTTCACCATTTCCTTAGATAGCATTAAAAAAGCAATTACTCCCAGAACTAAAGCAATCATACCTGTGGATATAGCTGGTTTGCCAGTAGACTACGATGGTATAATGAGCCTTGTAAATGAAAACTCTATCAGATCTCAGTTTCAAGCCAATACAGAAAGACAGAAAAAGTTAGGTAGAATTTTAGTTTTGAATGATGCCGCGCATTCTTTTGGTGCGCGCTATAAATCGAAGGTCATCGGCAGTCAATGTGATTTTACAGTGTTTTCTTTTCATGCGGTGAAAAATTTAACTACCGCCGAAGGAGGAGCTATTGCCATGAATCTTCCTCAACCATATAATAATACCGAACTCTATGCGGAGCTTTCCACTTATGGTCTTCATGGTCAGAATAAATCCGCACTAGATAAAACCAAGAAAGGAGCTTGGGAGTATGATGTCATTGATGCGGGATATAAATGTAATATGACGGATATCTTAGCTAGTATAGGATTGGTAGAGCTTGCACGATATGATAGCGAAACTTTGGTAGAGCGCAAAAGAATCGTAGAGCAATATGATGTCGCTTTTTCTAAATTAGATTGGGCGATAGTTCCTGTTCACAAGGATGAAAATAGAACATCTTCCTATCATTTATATTTGTTAAGAATAAAAGGGATTATATTAGAACAGCGCAATGCGATCATTCAGAAAATTTTTGATAAAGATGTCAGTGTTAATGTGCACTTCAAGCCTTTGCCGTTATTGACTGCCTATAAGTCTAGAGGATATAAAATTGAAGATTATCCAGTGGCTAATGCACTATGGGAGAATGAAATTTCTTTACCAATATTCTTCGGACTAGATGAAGAAAAGACTAATACTGTGATTCAAGCAGTTATTAATAGTTATCAAGAAGTATTAGGTTCATGATTCGCATCTTAGATGTTTTTTTTTCAATCTTTGGTTTACTATTATTAAGCCCTATTTTATTCATAATTTCATTAATTATTCAATTAGAGTCCAAGGGAGGCATTTTTTACCTGCAAGAAAGAATTGGTAAAAATGGAATTCCATTTAAACTTTTTAAATTTAGATCTATGGCAGTAGGAAGTGATTCTAAAGGATTATTGACTGTAGGTATGAATGATGCTCGAATAACAAAGTCGGGACAGTTCATTCGAAGATACAAAATAGATGAATTACCTCAATTGATCAATGTCTTAAAAGGTGAAATGTCCTTAGTAGGTCCAAGACCTGAGGTCAAAAAATATGTAGACCTATATACCGAAACTCAACGAAAAGTTCTATCAGTTAAACCAGGAATGACAGATTTAGCTTCTATAGAATTTTCTCATGAAAATGAAATACTGGAAACCCAGGAAAACCCTGAAGAATATTATATTCAGGAAATCATGCCTAAAAAAATTGAATTAAATATGTTGTTTATTGAGAATACTAATTTAATAAATTATTTTAAGCTCATTTTAAAAACTGGTCTAAAAATTATTCGGTAGATTGTAATATGAGATTAATTTCGGCAAAATAAATCCATTTATTTCCCCATTTTCCTATACCAAATATCAAATCCGTTTATCGTTTTATTCAAAATAATATCTGATTTTGGATATTTATAGAGAACACTATCCTTGGATTTGTATATTATATATGCATTTTTGTCTATGTCTCCTTCGAGAATCCAATTGTGCCCCTTTGAACTATCATTCTGAAATGGTTGCCTATCACTATAAAATAAACTAGCATAGCTCTTAAGAAATAAGGTTTGAATATACACATCCTGACCTTTTAAGCTTTTACAAAAATCAATATAGGTGCCTTGGGTATAGCGTTCAATTTTCGGTGCGAAAAACATGAGCATAGAGAAAACTAAAATGGTCGTCGAAATAAAATAAGGATATAGTTTATTCTCAAAATAATATCGTAACACAAAGAATATTCCGAGCACTAATAATCCAATCAATATTTCCCAATATTCCCAATTTACGCTTGCTCCTAGCTGCAATCTAGCTTGGTTGTCTTGAATGTATGGAAGTATAGATTCTATATTTTTCCCAAAAATTGGCAGAAGTAACATAGCAATGATGAGAAAGAAAAAAATGATGGACAATACACGTTTTAACCATTTCTCATTCCTAATACTACGAGAATAAATAGCAACAGCAGCAATATAGCTTATTGGAAAATATGCCATAGAACTATAATGAATAATCTTCGTTTGGACTATAGAGAATAAAATCAGAACAAATAGTCCACATATAAACATAATCTTGAACCAATCATCTTTCCAGTTTTCCCTCCAGTTATTTTTAAATAGAAGTATAAAACTAGCTGGAAAGCACCCAATCAATAATACAATGAAATGGTAGTAGAATGGACCTCCATGTGTAGCATCTTCTGTTGTGAATAGTCGAATTTGATAAATGATAAATTCTTTAATATAGTTGTCTCCATGTGCCTTCGTTTCTACATAAAACCATATACAAGAAAAAATAAGCGAACATATGAACCAAGCGATACTTTTCCAAAATCCTAAATAATACTTAAACCTCGAAACAATCCACATTATTCCCATACTGCCATATACAATAACCATAGCTGCAGGTCCCTTCGTCTGTACAGCGAATCCTAAAAACAACGCACTAGCTACAATACTTTGTACTTTATACTTTGTACTTTGTACACCTAAATA
>Ga0208082_1000054_pt1 | contig 30151 bp, 32 predicted proteins | sample LakMenE09Jun09ns_FD_150683 | JGI IMG/M metagenome (GOLD analysis project Ga0208082, IMG submission 150683) | Freshwater microbial communities from Lake Mendota, WI - 09JUN2009 deep hole epilimnion ns (SPAdes) | ecosystem: Environmental > Aquatic > Freshwater > Lake > Epilimnion/Euphotic zone ... | reverse complement strand
AATTCCCAATATTTCCTCCCGGAGATTTGAGAATGGCGTTGGCAGCATTGTGTGGCGATGATCAGTGGGGAAGAAGTTGGGCTGAAATTTTGCAATATAGATTTACAAGCGACGGTCCGCTCAATGGTCACGCAGTAGGGAATCTTTTATTAGCAGCTTTGTGGGATAAAGATGTAGATCCTGTGCAAGGTCTAGACCGAGTGGCCGAGTTGTTAAAAGTTGTGGGCAGAGTTTTACCAATGGCTTCAGTTCCATTGGATATTGAAGCAACCTTCGATGATGCAGGAACACTGCATCATGTCCGAGGTCAGGTAGAAGTTGCTACTGCACGCGGTATGTTGAAATCCCTACATTTGGTTCCTGAAAACCCATCAGCGCTACCTTCTGCTTTGAAAGCAATTGATGAGGCAGAGTGGATAACAGTAGGACCGGGTTCATGGTTTTCTAGTGTTCTTCCACATTTTTTGGTTGGACAGCAGTTAAACGCACTAGAGAAAAGTGCAGCGAAAAAAATAATCATTCTCAATCTTGATTTGCATCCTGAAGCAAAAGCTGATGAGTTCGCCGGATACACACCCATAGAACATCTACAGATGCTCCGTGAATATGCGCCAACCATGAAAATCGATCATGTGTTAGTTGATCAGTATGAATTAGGTGATAGTCAGAGGCTTCAACTACTTGTTGAGAGTTTTGGGGGCACATTACACGTGGCAGATCTGCGAAAATCTCCAGGAAGTCTTCATCACGATGTTGAAAAATTAACTTCTGTTTTGAGCCACATCATGGGCCAATCTTTGGTTGGATAAGCACATGGCAATGACATCAGCAGTAAAAGATGAACTCAGTCGCTTGGCTATTACCAAACCGTGTTGCCGAAAAGCAGAAGTTTCATCCCTCCTACGTTTCGCCGGTGGATTACATATTGCAGCCGGCAAGATTGTGATTGAAGTCGAACTAGACACAGCACAGAGTGCTCGACGTTTGCGTAAAGACATTTCAGATATTTATGGTCACGAGAGTGATTTAGCGGTTCTATCATCAAGTGGTTTGCGAAAAGGTTCGCGCTATGTTGTCCGCGTTATTAATGAAGGCGAAGCATTAGCTCGCCAAACTGGTTTAGTTGACGCTAACTCCAGGCCAGTTCGCGGTCTTCCTCCTCAAGTTGTTTCAGCCGCCATTTGTGATTCAGAAGCAGCCTGGCGCGGTGCCTTCATTGCTCATGGTTCACTTACCGAACCAGGACGATCATCATCACTTGAAATTACATGTCCAGGACCAGAGGCGGCACTTGCATTAGTTGGTGCAGCACGCCGATTGGGAATTGTGGCTAAAGCGCGAGAGGTTCGCGGTGTTGATCGTGTTGTTATACGAGATGGCGATGCCATCGGTGTATTACTTACACGTTTGGGCGCACACGAAAGCGTTCTAGCATGGGAAGAACGTCGCATGCGCAGAGAAGTTCGCGCTACAGCAAATCGTTTAGCAAACTTTGATGATGCAAACTTACGTCGTTCTGCGCGAGCTGCAGTCGCTGCATCTGCGCGTGTAGCGCGCGCTATGGAAATTCTTGGTCCTACGATTCCGGATCATTTAAAAGAGGCTGGCGAGTTACGCATTAGTCATGGTCAAGCAAGTTTGGAAGAGTTGGGTTCTCTTGCAGTTCCTCCGATGACTAAAGATGCTATTGCTGGAAGAATTCGTCGCTTATTAGCGATGGCAGATAAACGCGCAGCAGAATTAGGAATTCCTGATACTGAAGCTGGCTTATCTCCGGATTTGTTGAATTAATCACGCACAATACGTCGCACAAGAACTCTACTTTTAAGTAACTAAGCTCTCCTGATAGAGTTCGCTCATACCCCAGCGTTGTGGTGCATGAGGTCCATTTTTCAAGGACCGCCTTAAGAGGGCTCTCATAAGAGCCCAAGACGAGCGAGGATTACAGATGATTAACGTTGGAATTAATGGATTTGGTCGCATTGGCAGAAACTTCTTTCGCGCTTGCCTTACAAATCCAAATATAAACATTGTTGGAATTAACGATCTCACAGACAACGCCACACTTGCCCATCTTTTAAAATATGACTCAATCTTGGGTCGTCTTGGTTTGGAAGTTTCACACACAGCAGACACACTTACCGTTGGTGGAAAAACAATTAAAGTTTTCGCAGAGCGCGACCCAGCAAATCTTCCGTGGAAAGCTGTTGGGGCAGATGTTGTTGTCGAATCAACAGGAATTTTCACTAAGGCAGCGGATGCACAGAAGCACATAACAGCCGGAGCTAAGAAAGTTATTATTTCAGCACCAGCAACAGATGAAGACATCACCATAGTTATGGGCGTTAACCACGAAAAATACGACCCAGCCTCACACAACATTATTTCTAATGCATCGTGCACAACAAACTGCCTAGCTCCTATGGCTAAAGTTCTCAACGATAACTTTGGAATTGTTCGCGGTTTAATGACAACTGTCCACGCCTATACAAATGATCAGGTTATTTTGGATTTCCCACACAAAGACCTGCGTCGTGCGCGTGCAGCTGCAACAAACATCATTCCTACATCTACAGGAGCTGCAAAAGCAATCAGCTTGGTTCTTCCAGAACTCAAGGGCAAGCTTGATGGATACGCACTTCGCGTTCCAGTTCCAACAGGTTCAGTGGTAGATCTTTCAGTAGAACTCTCTAAGGAAGTGAGCGCTGCAGACATTAACGCTGCGCTTAAAAAAGGTGCAGAAGGTCCTCTAAAGGGTTTCATGACCTATACAGAAGATCCAATAGTTTCTTCCGACATAGTTACTGATCCATCCTCTTGCATCGTTGATGCTGGCTTAACAAAGGTAATTGGAACAACTGCAAAGGTTGTTGGTTGGTATGACAACGAATGGGGTTATTCAAACCGACTCGTTGACTTAATTACGTACGTTGGTAAAACGCTGTAATGAATTCACTTGCTTCACTTGATGTAGCAGGTAAGCGCGTTTTCCTTCGTTGTGATCTCAACGTTCCACTAAAGAATGGCGAGATTACTGATGATGGTCGTATTCGAGCATCCTTGCCAACTATTCAAAACCTTTTGGAACGTGGCGCCTCTCTTGTTATCGGCGCTCATCTAGGTCGTCCAAAGGGAGAAGTTAAGCCGGAGTTATCGTTGCAACCAATTGCAAAACGATTGGCAGAACTTCTTGCACAACCAGTGGATTTCATCAACGCAGGTGCGGCCAAGGTTTTATTGCTTGAGAATCTTCGTTTTAGCGAAGCTGAAACCAGCAAAGATGATGCGCAACGTAAAGTATTTGCTCAGCAATTAGCACAGTTAGCCGATGCTTATGTCGGCGATGGGTTTGGGGCTGTTCACCGCAAGCATGCTTCTGTTTATGATCTACCTGCACTGTTGCCTAATGCACCAGGTTTTCTAATTCAAGCTGAAGTAGAAGTTCTTAAGAAACTAACAGAATCACCACAACGCCCATATGGCGTCGTACTTGGTGGAGCAAAGGTGTCAGATAAAATCGGTGTCATTGCTAATTTGCTTTCAAAAGTTGATGTTATGGCTATTGGTGGTGGAATGGTATTCACATTCTTGGCAGCCACAGGAAAAGAAATTGGTTCTTCACTCGTTGAAACAGATTTAATTCCAACAGTTAAGGAACTGATCGCAGAAGCGCAACGCAAAGGCGTGAACCTTGTTCTACCAACTGACATCGTCGTTGCCGCAGAATTCAAGCAAGATTCTGCACCTACTTTGGTTTCTGCCGACAGAATTCCAGCCAATCAGATGGGCTTAGATATTGGCCCTGAATCTGCAGCACTCTTTGCCGCGGAGATAAAAAAATGTAAGACAGTTTTCTGGAATGGGCCGATGGGAGTCTTTGAATTTCCTAATTTTGCTCACGGGACAAAGGTCATTGCACAAGCGCTCACTGAAGTAGACGGAATCTCCGTTGTTGGTGGGGGAGACTCGGCCGCTGCGGTTCGAGCATTAGGCTTTAAGGATTCTGACTTCGGTTATATTTCAACCGGTGGCGGAGCATCCCTTGAATACCTCGAAGGCAAAATACTTCCTGGCCTACAGGCTCTGGGACTCTAACTTCACAACACGGAAAGCTGGTTGAAATAAATGCGCAAACCTTTGATGGCAGGTAATTGGAAGATGAACCTGAATCATCTTGAGGCAATTGCTGTTGCGCAAAAACTTGTTTACAGCCTTGAAGATAAAGACTATGACGCAGTCGATATTGCTGTTATTCCTCCTTTTACTGATATTCGCTCGATTCAAACTCTTGTAGATGGTGATCGTCTACGACTGTTATACGGTGCTCAAGATGTATCTCCTGAAGCAAGCGGGGCATTTACTGGAGATATCTCTGGATCAATGTTGGCCAAACTTGGATGTACTTTTGTAGTCATTGGCCATAGTGAAAGGCGAGCATTTCATAGTGAAGATGATGCACTCATAAATCGTAAGATTAAAGCGGCTCTTACCAATGAGTTAACTCCGATATTTTGTGTTGGAGAAGAGCTATCAATTCGCGAAGCAGGAACACATGTAAGCCATGTTGTAAGGCAGATTCGTGCTGGCTTAGAAGGTTTTCACAAACCCGATCTTAAAAAGATTGTCATTGCCTACGAACCTGTGTGGGCAATTGGTACAGGAAAAACTGCTACGCCAGAAGATGCCGAGGAAGTATGCGCAGCTATTCGAGATGAGATCGAATCTATTGGCAGCGCTGAAATAGCAGCCAATATGCGAATCCTCTATGGGGGTTCAGTAAAGTCATCGAACATTGTTGAGATCATGAAAAAAGAGAATGTAGACGGTGCCTTAATAGGCGGTGCAAGTCTGGATCCTGAAGAACTAGCCAAAATCGCTAAGTTCTACGCTGCTTCGTAAGTAGGTATCAGGCAGATTTAGCAGGTATCCTTATCCACCTGCCCGCACATTCGGGCCTTCCGAGCAGAACAAGGAGTTCGTTTCCCGTGAAGTTAGCACTCTCAATCATTCTGGTTCTTACCAGCGTACTTATGATTCTCCTCGTTCTTTTGCATAAAGGAAAAGGCGCAGGCCTATCTGATCTTTTCGGTGGCGGCATCTCTTCTAACTATGGTGGATCTTCCGTTGTAGAAAAGAATCTCGATCGCATCACTATCGTTGTTGGTGGTTTGTGGTTCGCGGGTGTGGTCGCTTTAAGTTTAGTTTTAAAATAATTCTTACTTTCTAATCGATAGGAGTACTTCATGGCAAGTGCAATTCGCGGTAGTCGCGTTGGTGCAGGCCCAATGGGTGAAGCAGAGCGCGGAGAAGCGATTGCTCGTTCTCATGTGTCGTACTGGTGTTCAAATGGCCACGAAGTTCGTCCATCATTTGCTGAAGAAGAGAGCGTAGTTATTCCGGCTGAATGGGATTGCCCTAAGTGCGGATTCCCAGCAGGTCGCGATAAAGCTAATCCACCTAGCCCAATTAAGAATGAGCCGTACAAGACTCACTTGGCTTACGTTAAAGAACGCCGCAGTGATGCAGAAGGCGCAAAGATTCTGGATGAAGCGCTACGTAAATTACGCGGAGATGATTAAAGCTTTTTAGCAATATCTAGTAGTTGCTTAATTCCTTCAGGGCGATCCAATAAATGCAACCGCATCGTTTTAAGACCACGTTTCTCTAGTGCATTTTGATCGCCAATAGATTGCGCCATGATGAGAGTTCCAAAGCTGAACTTCTTGCCCGGAATTTCATAATCTTTTGCAAAACCTGCAGTTATCTGCAGAAACGATCCATTGCTCTGGCCGCCTTTGTGGAACTGGCCCGTGGAGTGCAAGAAACGCGGACCCCATCCAAAAGTTACTGGTTTATCAATTTTTGAAGCGATGATGTCTCTAAGCGCTTTAATTTGCAAATCATTTTGCCTATCCAAATAGGCCATAACGCTTAAATAACCATCGCTATCAACTGATTGAATAAATAATGAAATCAACTTTTGAATATCAGTGGACTCATTGAAAAAAGCAATGGAGCCATCTACTCCTAGATTGCCAAGGGGTGGCAGAGAATTTCCCCATTGCTCAAGTAAATCTGCGCTTGCTAACTTAGATTCTTGAACATTTGGTTGGTTAAAAGGATCAATAGATAACCCGGCAGCTATTAACGCTGTAACCCATTGCCAGAAGAAAAACTGAGATCCAAGGTCGCCTCGTACAACTAAGTCTGAATTACCGCCAAAAGATATAGATAAGTGTTTTCCTGCGACAAGATCAGATGAGTGATCTAGAACTACTGGTAATCGTCCGAGATTGTTTTTTCCTGTGGATTCCGCAACTAATTGTTCAATCCAATCGGAGAGACCTGGCATACCTGAGTTTTCATCTGTGATGGAAAAATACTGTTCTGTACCAGTGATGATCGCATATGCCGCAAGCAGAGCAGGTGTCGCATCGGCAATGAGTGAATCCTTGGTATCAGCCGCGCTATCCAAAATTACCGAAACATCTATACCAATGAGAGCAGCAGGAACTAAGCCAAAGGCTCCAAGAACGCTAAATCTGCCACCAACGTTGGGATTAGCATTTACAACAGTAAATCCTGCTTCACGTGAGGCAAGATCTAAAGGCGATTTCGGATCAGTCACAATAATCATGTGATCAGCTTTGTTTAAGCCAGCCTTTTCAAAACAACTTTCGAAGAAACTCTTTTGACTAGCTGTTTCAATAGTTGAACCTGATTTTGAACCAACGATTACTAGGGTTTTGCTCCAATCGGAAGTGAGCGAATGAGAAACATAGTTTGGATCAGTGGAGTCAAGTACAAAGAGTTCTTTACCAAAGGTATGAGCGATAACTTCTGGCCCCAATGAAGAGCCACCCATTCCACAGAGGATTACATTCGTAAGATGTTTATGTTTGGCGAAGAGGGAATCTAATTGGGCCAAGAGAATACGAGATTCTGAGGGTAGATCTAACCAATCCATACGTACGCTTGCTTCGGCAGCAGCTTCAGAACCCCAAATAGTGTTTTCTCTGTTTATTAGTCGGCGGTGAGCTTCGTGGAGTTTTTTATACAACTCAGATTCTTTGTTAATTTTATTCTTGTAATGAACTTCAATCATGCACTACGTACCTTATCGACATCATCGAGAAGGGCTTGCCAAGCTTTAGAGAATGATGCAACCCCATCTACTTCCAAGGTATCTGTAATTGAATTAAGCGACACTCCAGTTTTCGCAAGTTGGGCTATAACCACGTGAGATTTTTCGATTGCGGGTGTGATTGTGTTTCCATGAAATTTTCCATGATCTAGAACTGCATCTAAAGTTGATTGTGGCATTGTATTTACTGTGTTAGGAGCAACAAGTTCCATTACATAACGGGTGTCATCGTAGGCTGGATCTTTCACTCCGGTAGAAGCCCACAATGGACGTTGCATATGCGCCCCTGTTGCTTGCAATTTGCCCCAACGGGCCGAAGCAGATTTAGTGAGAAACAGTTCGTACGCAAGTACGGCATTCGCAATAGCTGCTTGCCCAAGAAGAGCAACACTTTCTGCGGTGTTAATCTTTTTTAATGCTTGATCTACAGCAGTGTCGATTCGACTGATGAAGAATGAAGCCACGCTGTGAATTTGGGAGACATCATTGCCTCGTTTGGTAGCTTCTTCGACGCCAGCAATAAAAGCATCAATTACCTCTTCGTATCTTTGGCAAGAAAAAATCAACGTTACATTCACACTTATTCCGCTTGCAATCAATTCAGTGATTGCTGGTAATCCAGCCAATGTTGCAGGGACTTTAATCATAAGATTTGGACGATTAACCAGAGCCCATAATTCTTTACCTTCGTTAATCGTTTTTTGGGTTTCATGGGCTAAACGAGGATCTACTTCGATGCTGACTCGACCATCCACTCCTGCAGTTTTCGCATAAATTTCTGAAAATAAATCACAGGCTTGGCGAACGTCATCGGTTGTTAGCTTCTTGACTATCTCCTCGGGGGATAGTGTTTTCATTGCAGCGATATCAGATGCGTAATCCACGGATCCGGTAATTGCTGAATTGAAGATACTTGGGTTGGTTGTAACCCCAACTACTCCAGAATTCTTAATTCGAGTCGGCAGGCTTAGAGAATCAGTTCCTGAGATCTTGGCTCGAGATAGATCATCTAGCCAAATTGATGTGCCTGCTTGAGCAATGTCATGTGCGATCATTTGAGAACTTTCTTTGCAGTTGCAACTACGTTATCAACAGTGAATCCAAATTCCTTAAAAAGAACATTGGCACCTGCTGAGGCTCCGTAGTGTTCTAATGAAAGACACGCTCCTGAATCGCCAACGTACTCACGCCATCCTTGTGAGATTCCCGCTTCAATGCTTACACGAGCTTTCACCGAAGGAGGCAGAACTTCATCTTTGTATGTTTGGCTCTGTTGATTAAACCATTCAAAACAAGGAATGCTCACAACGCGAGTCGCTATACCTGATTCCTCGAGAGCCTGGGCACTTTCTACAGCGAGTGAAACTTCAGAACCCGTTGCCATTAAAATTAATTGTGGAGATTTACTTGCTTCTTTAAGGATATATGCGCCGCGAGCAACTCCGTCCGCTGAACCAAACTTCGTGCGATCAAAGACTGGCAAGTTCTGTCTGGACAATAAAATTCCAGATGCTTTGCGACCTTTAATGATTATCTTCCACGCGGCTGCAACTTCGTTTGCATCTGCTGGTCTAATGACATCAAAATCAGGAATAGCACGCAGAGCAGCAAAGTGTTCAATAGGTTGGTGAGTAGGTCCATCTTCACCCAAACCGATTGAATCATGCGTCCAAACAAAGATTGATGGGAGTTTCATCAATGCAGCCAAGCGAACAGCAGGTCGCATGTAATCACTGAAAACAGCGAAAGTGCCGCCGAAAGATTTGGTTAATCCACTGAGTGCAATTCCATTGAGAATCGAACCCATTGCATGTTCTCTGATTCCAAAGTGAATAATTCGACCATAAGGATTCGCACCTTTCATGGCACTTGAAGAAGGAAGAAATGATCCTCCGCCTTCGATGGTCGTGTTATTACTCTCTGCTAAATCTGCTGAACCACCCCACATTTCTGGGAGTTTCTTTGCAAGTGCATTGATTACATCTCCAGATGCTTTACGAGTTGCAACATCTTTTCCTGCTTCAAAGACAGGGACCAAGGCATCCCAATCAGCAGGTAACTCATTTGCCACAATTCGGGAGAGAAGTTTTGCGCGTTCAGGCTCGCTTTTTTTCCATGTTTCAAATCTCTTATTCCATGAATCGTGCGCTGCTGCACCGCGTTCTTTAACCAAACGAGCATGGGATAGAAGTTTCTCTGGAAAAGCGAAGTGTTCTTCTGGGTTTAATCCGAGTTCCTTCTTGGTTGCTGCTATTTCTTCCGCGCCCAATGCAGATCCGTGTGATTTTGAAGTTCCCTTCGCATTTGGTGCTGGCCAAGCAATGACCGTCTTTAATCGAATAAGAGTTGGTTGTTTGAGATTGCGACCAGCTGTGCTCATCGCTTTATCAAGATTTACTAAATCTACATCGCCATTTGGCAATGCAGATACTTCAATAACTTCCCAACCGTATGCGCGATAACGCCCTGAAACATCTTCTGTGAAGGCAACGTGCGTGTCACCTTCGATTGAAATTCGATTGTCGTCATAAATTACATTTAAACTACCCAACGACTGAGTACCCGCAAGTGAAGCGGCTTCGCTACTTACTCCTTCTTGCAAATCTCCATCTGAACAAATAACCCACACTTTATGATCAAATAATGAAGATCCATCAGTGGTTTCTGGATCAAATAATCCGCGTTCAAAACGTGCAGCCATGGCCATACCCACAGCAGTGGAAACGCCCTGTCCGAGTGGACCAGTTGTCATTTCAACTCCAGCTGTATGCCCGTACTCAGGATGACCTGGAGTGAGAGATCCCCATGTGCGGAACTCCTGTAAATCTTTTAGTTCTAAACCGTAACCGCTTAGGAATAGTTGCGTGTATAAAGTCATCGAAGAATGACCGCACGACAAAATAAATCTATCTCTACCGATCCATTGGGGATCACGTGGGTCATGAACTAGATGTTTTTGAAAGAGCAGATAAGCAACCGGAGCGAGTGACATTGCTGTGCCAGGATGTCCGTTTCCAACTTTCTGCACAGCATCCATTGCCAAAGCACGAGCATGTGAAATAACAGAGTCATCTTCAGGGGACCAATTGGCAATAACGCTCATCTCATTACTTCACTTTCTTAGGTTGTCTTGAAACGGATAGCCAAACTTTCCATGCACATATCCACACCAATGTAGAACCGAGCATGTGTAGAGCAACAATAACCTCTGGCAATCCAAGGAAGTATTGAATGTAACCAATAGCCCCTTGAAGTAGTGAAATTATGAAAAAATACTTGAGTAAGCGTTTTGTGGCTGATGGTGTTGTAGATGAAATTAGGTATGCCAGTGAAACTCCAAACAAGGCGATTACTAAATCAGCGTGTAACCAGGCAACGGTGCGAACATCGAAACCAAAACGAGGAGATGCGACATCTCCTGCGTGCGGACCGGATCCTGTAACAACGGTTCCAACCACGATCACAACAAAAGTTAGGAGAACATGTGCGCGCGCCAGAAGATGCAACGTATTTTTCTCTAATTTCTTCCATTCATATTCACTCTTTGCTTTAGTTAAGAGCGATTGTGCACCGGCAATGAGAATTATCGAGAGGATAAAATGCGCTGCAACTGTTGCAGGATGTAGATCCAATAGAACTGTGATGCCACCCAAAATTGCCTGACCGAAGATTCCGGCAAACTGACCAAGAACTAACAATCGCAAGTCTCTGCGCTTGCTAATTAACACTGCAAGAATAGATAAAGCACAAGCAAGTACTAGAGCAAAAGTTAATAAACGATTTCCAAATTCAATCCATGATTTAAAGCCTTCAATCTGACCTTCAATAGGCGTGTACGAACCTTCAGTACACTCTGGCCATGTCGGACAACCTAAACCTGATCCAGTAAGGCGAACTATCCCGCCTGTAAGAACAATGCCCGTTTGAAAGATGAGAAGGACCCGAATGATTGCCACTAACCATTTGTTGGCAAAATCAGTCATAGCCGTAGCCTAGATTGGCCTGGCATTCGGGTGAGGACATTTTGCCTGCGCGCCTCGAGTGGTAAGAATCATTGATTTAAGACACAATACTGTTGTGAAAATAGCAACCGCCCCAGTACTCAGCGAAGACATCCGTACTCGCGACGCTGTGGCGCGCTCGATCCTAGAAAATGGCCCATCCACGGCTGCGGCGCTCTCAGAAAAATTAGGGTTTACGCCAGCTGGTATTCGCCGCCATCTTGATGCCCTTGTTGCTGATGGAGTTTTAGAAGCGCGCGAACCGCATTCTGCTCTTGTTCGTGGTCGCGGAAGACCATCGAAAGTTTTTGTGATGACAGATAACGGGCGAGAAAAATTTGAACACTCTTACGATGACTTAGCAGTAGCGGCACTGAAGTTTATGTCTGCCCAACTTGGAGAACAGAGCATCAAAGCTTTTGCAGATTCCAGAGCAGATGACATTATTAAAAAGGCATCAGTGTCGATGACAAAGAGATCCCACAAGAGTGAAGCTCTCGCTACTTTTCTATCAGATCAGGGTTATGCGGCAAGTGTTGCAGTGAAGTCACATGGTGAAGAAATCTGTCAGCATCACTGCCCGATAGCTCACGTTGCTGCAGAGTTTCCACAACTGTGCGAAGCCGAAACTCGTGCATTCTCTGAATTACTAGGTACGCACGTACAACGTTTAGCCACAATCGCTCATGGCGATGGTGTTTGTACAACCTTTATTCCAAAAACTGCAGGTTCATCATCAACTAAGAGAGGTCGCTCATGACAATCGCGCATCCAGAACTAGAAGGCATTGGCAATTACGAATACGGCTGGTCAGACAAGAACGAAACCAGCGACAATGCTAAGCGCGGAATTAATGAAGACGTTGTTCGCGACATTTCGGCAAAGAAATCCGAACCGCAATGGATGCTCGACTTGCGTCTTAAGGGGTTGTCTCTATTTGAGAAAAAGCCTATGCCTACGTGGGGCTCAGATTTGTCAGGAATTTTCTTTGACACAATCAAGTATTTTGTGCGCTCTACTGAGAAGCAGGCACAAACATGGGAAGACCTACCTGATGATATTAAGAATACGTACGACCGTTTAGGTATTCCAGAAGCTGAAAAGCAACGCTTAGTCTCAGGTGTCGCTGCCCAGTACGAATCTGAAGTTGTTTATCACTCAATCCGTGAAGATCTAGAAGCACAAGGCGTAATCTTTTTAGATACTGATTCTGGTCTTCGCGAGCATCCTGAACTTTTCAAAGAGTATTTTGGCACGGTAATTCCTGTTGGTGACAATAAATTTGCTGCACTAAATACTTCTGTGTGGTCTGGTGGTTCATTTATTTACGTTCCAAAGGGTGTGCACGTAGACATTCCTTTACAAGCATATTTCCGAATCAATACTGAGAATATGGGACAGTTCGAGCGCACGCTGATCATCGCTGATGAGGATTCATACATTCACTACGTAGAAGGATGTACTGCTCCGATCTACAAATCTGATTCTCTACACTCTGCTGTCGTCGAAATCATCGTTAAAAAAGGCGCACGCGTGCGTTACACAACGATTCAGAACTGGTCTAACAATGTTTACAACTTGGTTACCAAGCGTGCTACCTGCGCTGAGGGTGCGACCATGGAATGGGTCGATGGAAACATTGGTTCAAAGGTAACTATGAAGTACCCAGCAATTTTCTTGATGGGACCACACGCTAAGGGAGAAACACTCTCGCTTGCATTTGCAGGCGAAGGACAACACCAAGATTCCGGCGCAAAGATGGTTCACGCAGCTCCGTACACATCTTCAACAGTGATTTCTAAATCAGTTGCTCGTGGTGGAGGTCGCACGTCCTACCGTGGGTTAGTTCAAATTCAAGAAGGTGCTCATCATTCAAAGAGCACGGTTAAGTGCGATGCACTTTTGGTTGACACTATCTCTCGTTCAGATACATATCCATATGTAGATGTGCGTGAAGATGATGTATCAATGGGTCACGAAGCCACAGTTTCAAAGGTTAGCGATGATCAATTGTTTTATTTGATGTCACGCGGATTAACTGAAGATGAAGCAATGGCAATGATTGTTCGTGGATTCATTGAACCAATCGCACGAGAACTTCCTATGGAGTATGCCCTCGAACTAAACCGTTTGATTGAACTTCAAATGGAAGGCGCAGTTGGTTAATGAGTGTCCTCACTTCAAATATTTTAGTTCCACACGGTAGGGAAGAGGCGTGGCGATTCACACCTCTTAACCGATTAAAGGGATTACACGATGGGTCTGCAGCGATCGCAACACATCGTTCACTTTCAATTAAACCTTCATCCGTTCCTGGTGTAACTTTCGAGAGAGTTTCACGAGAGTTACTTCCATCATTAAGTACAACTGATGATGCGATCATGAATCGTGTTCGTGAGTTTTCTACAGATGTAGCAGTTCTAAAAATTGCAGCAAATTCAGAACTGACTGAACCCATTCATCTGAATAGAGAATCTTTTGATTTGTCGTCAGCGGAGTATTCACGGGTTTTGATTCATGTTGGTTCGAATGCTCGCGCAACAGTCATTGCCTCAAATACAGGCAATACATTGCTAGCTGAAGAAATTGAATTCAAAGTTGAATCTGGAGCATCGCTGACCTTCGTAACCTTGCAGGAATGGGATTCGCAGACAGTTCACGTTGCTAAGCACCACGCAATCGTTGACAAGGATGCAATCTTCAAATCAATTACAGTCACTATCGGTGGTTCAGTTGTGCGATTGCTGCCAACTGTTGAATTCACAGGTCCAGGAGCAGACGCCCAACTATTAGGAGTTTATTTCGCAACTACCGGACAATTCTTTGAACATCGCATCTTCGTTGACCATTGTGTTCCACAGGCAAAATCTCGCGTGAATTACAAGGGTGCACTATCGGGGGACAAAGCTCACACAGTTTGGATTGGTGATGTCTTCATCCGTGCAAATGCCGAAGGAACAGATACATACGAGCTCAATCGAAACTTGTTGCTAACAGATGGTGCCCGTGCGGATTCTGTGCCAAATCTTGAAATTGAAACTGGCGAAATTGTAGGAGCGGGCCACGCAAGTACAACGGGTCGCTTCGATGATGAACAACTCTTTTACTTAATGTCGCGAGGAATATCAATTGAAGATGCTCGCCGTTTGGTGGTTCGTGGATTCTTTAGCGAGATCATCAGTGAAATTCCTGACACCGATGTTCAAGTGCGCCTCATGGAGCGTATCGACACCGAATTAGTTAAAGCTGGTGCGTGATATGAATTCTTTGAAATTCTCAGGGCTGCAGGATCGTAAGCCAGTGAAAATACACGTTAACGGTGAAGACATCTGTGTGACACGTATTGGCGATGAAGTATTTGCAATTGGTGACGTCTGTACACATTCGGATGCTTCTTTATCTGAAGGTGACGTAACTGATTTCAAAATCGAATGCTGGTTACATGGTGCGGAATTTGATTTACGTACAGGCGAGGCGCTCACACTGCCAGCCAATATCCCAGCCAAGACGTACCCAGTAAACATTGTTGATGATGTTGTAGAAGTTCAAGTTAATTAAGTATTAGACCAACCCACAGACGAGAGATAACAGGTAAAAATGAGCACATTAGAGATTCGTAACCTTCAGGTTTCGGTAGATACAGAGAACGGTGCAGTAGAGATTCTTAAAGGTGTTGATCTAACTATAAAGTCCGGTGAAACACACGCAATCATGGGACCAAATGGTTCAGGTAAATCGACTCTTGCCTACTCGATCGCTGGGCATCCGAAATACGCAATAACCGGAGGATCTGTAACGCTAGATGGAGCAGATGTTCTAGAGATGAGTGTTGACGAACGTGCAAAAGCTGGATTATTCCTAGCGATGCAATATCCGGTTGAAGTACCCGGAGTTTCAGTATCAAACTTCCTTCGCACGGCAGCAACTGCATTACGTGGTGAAGCTCCAAAACTTCGTACGTGGGTTTCGGAAGTTAAAGAAGCCATGGATGCACTCTCTATTGATCCAAGTTTTGCTCAAAGAAACGTGAATGAGGGATTCTCTGGCGGAGAAAAAAAGCGTCATGAGATTATGCAACTTGAATTGCTTAAGCCAAAAATTGCCATTCTTGATGAAACAGATTCTGGATTAGATGTTGATGCTTTGAGAATTGTTTCTGAAGGCGTTAATCGAGCTAAGGACGCAAACAATCTTGGAGTACTTTTAATCACTCACTACACAAGGATTCTTCGTTACATCAAGCCCGACTTCGTGCATGTATTTGCTAATGGCAAAGTTGTGGAAGAAGGCGGACCAGAATTAGCGGACAAGCTCGAAGCTCAGGGGTATGCCGAATACGTCGGTAGCTAAATCTCCTTATGTCACTCGACGTCGCAAGAATACGCAAAGATTTTCCTATCTTTACGCGCACTATTCGCGACGGCAAAAAACTTGTTTACTTAGATAGCGGAGCGACTAGCCAAAAACCACAAGTAGTGATTAATGCCGAAGTTGATTTCTATGCCAAGCACAATGCGGCCGCGCACAGAGGTGCACATCAACTTGCCGAAGAAGCAACAGAGATGTTTGAAGCCTCTAGAGCAACAGTCGCATCATTCCTCGGTGCTAAAACAGAAGAAATTGTATTTACGAAGAGTGCAACTGAATCCTTAAATCTCTTGGCATACGCCTTCAGTAACGCCGATCCTGGTAGCCAGTTCGCCATTAGTTCTGAGCATTCCATCGTTGTCTCTGAAATGGAACATCATGCAAATTTAATTCCTTGGCAACAACTCGCAAAGAGAAGTGGTGCTGAACTTAAATGGTTTGGCGTTACTTCTGACGGACGTCTAGATGAATCGAATATTGATTCATTGATTACTTCAAAGACCAAAATTGTTGCAATTACTCAACAATCTAATGTTCTTGGAACGATAAATAACTTAGATCGCATCATTGAAAAAGCTCATAAAGTTGGCGCCATTGTGATTGTTGATGCATGCCAATCAGTTCCGCATATCCCGGTTAATGTGACCAAACTAGGTGCAGACTTTTTAGCTTTTTCTGGTCATAAAATATTGGGTCCAACAGGAGTTGGAGTTTTATGGGGGCGTTACGAATTACTCAATAATCTTCCACCATTTTTATTTGGCGGATCCATGATTGAAAATGTGACAATGACTGATGCAACATGGGCCGAAGCACCTCGCAAATTTGAAGCTGGTGTACCTAATATGGCTCAAGTTGTGGGCTTAGCCGCGGGAATCAAGTACTTACAAAGTATTGGTCTTGAAAAAGTTCACGAACATGAAAAAGCGCTGACGGGATATTTGCTAAATGAATTGAATCAGATTCCTGGCATTGCAGTTGTTGGACCGACAGATATTTCACTTCGCGGAGGAACGGTTTCATTCACTCTTAATGGAATCCATCCTCATGATCTTGGTCAGTATTTAGATAGTGCAGGTATCGCTGTTCGCACGGGACATCATTGCGCATGGCCGCTTACTCGTGCGTTAGGGGTGCCCGCAACTACTAGAGCTTCCCTGTATCTGTATAACGATAATTCGGATATCGATGCACTTATCGCAGCTATCAAAGATGCTAAGAAATACTTTGGTCAATAATGCAATTAGATAATTTGTATCAAGAAGTCATTCTTGATCATTACAAGCATCCTGAGAATAAAGGACTTGCTACTTCCTATGATGCCCAGGTTCATCACATCAATCCAAGTTGCGGCGATGAAATCACCCTAAATCTCACATTGCAGGGGGATAAAGTTTCAGCGATTTCATGGGATGGCGTTGGTTGTTCTATTTCGCAAGCCAGCGTTTCAATCATGAGTTCTTTGATGATGAATAAAGAGCTCTCGCAGGCGCAGACCATTCTTGATGAATTCGTCGCTTTGATGCAGAGCAAGGGAAACGGATCACCAGATGTATCTGTACTCGAAGATGCTGTTGCTTTTGCAGGAGTTTCTCAATACCCAGCGCGCATTAAATGTGCCTTATTGGGTTGGATGGCATTTAAAGATGCGTCAGTACAAGCCCAGAAAAAGAACTAAACTAAGCCAAAGATAGAAGGGCGCACTATGACAACCAGCGTTGATGATGTAACAGAGGCTATGAAGGATGTAGTTGACCCCGAATTAGGAATCAATGTCGTTGATTTAGGTTTGATTTATGACGTAATGGTTGATGAATCCAATATTGCAGTTCTTAACATGACTCTTACATCTGCGGCATGTCCATTGCAAGACGTCATTGAAGATCAAACTCGCCAGGCATTGGCCGGGATGACAACTGACGTAAAAATTAATTGGGTATGGATGCCACCTTGGGGACCAGACAAAATTTCTGATGATGGTCGAGAACAACTTAGAGCGTTGGGATTCACGGTTTAACAATGTCGATGCAAGCAGTTTGGATGACCCACCGGTCAATGACTGCAGATCCTTCGGTAAAGGAACAAAAGCTCAAGGCAGGTACAGTCAAAAGAATATTCGATTTCGCTAGACCTTATCGAAAATATCTCTCTGTATTTCTTTTCACCGTTGTTATTGATGCATTCTTGGTAGTAGCCACGCCACTAATTCTGCGTAAGTTAATTGATGATGGTGTAATTCCTAAAAATGGTCCGCTGATTACTGAACTAGCATTCATTGTTGGTTTATTGGCGATTGCTGATGCTGTGATGAGCATCGTAGGCCGATGGTTTTCTGCGCGGATAGGCGAAGGATTGATCTATGACTTGCGATCTCAAGTTTTTGCACACGTTCAAAAGCAATCCATAGCATTCTTCACTCGTACTCAAACAGGTGCCTTAATTTCACGAATTAATTCAGACGTAATTGGTGCGCAACAAGCATTTACATCGTCCCTATCAGGCGTTTTGAGCAATGTCATTACTTTGATTTTGGTAACAACAACAATGCTCTTCCTTTCATGGCAAATCACACTGGTATCTCTCGTATTGTTACCAGTTTTCTTGATCCCTACTAAATGGGTGGGTCGAAAGCTCCAAGCTTTAACTAGAGATTCTTTTGATCTTAATGCAGCGATGTCATCAAGAATGACTGAGCGATTCAATGTTTCAGGTGCCATGTTGGTTGCTCTCTATGGTGAACCAGGACTGGAAAATGAATCTTTTCGTTCAAGAGCACGACGCGTAGCTGATATTGGAATATCCATGGCGATGCTCAATCGAATTTTCTTCATTGCGTTAACTAGTGTGGCAGCAGTAGCCACAGCTTTCGCTTATGGCATCGGAGGCCATTTGGCATTGAGCGGTACTGTCACTGTTGGAACACTCTTGGCAATAACTGCGCTCTTGGCTCGATTGTACGGACCACTCACTGCTCTCTCTAATGTTCGAATTGATGTAATGACTGCATTAGTCTCTTTTGAAAGAGTATTTGAAGTACTAGATCTGCAACCAATGGTTACTGATAAGGCCAATGCAAAAGTACTGGTCAAAAAGATTCCATCCGTAGAGTTTAAAAATGTGCATTTCTCCTATCCAAAGCCTGAGGAAATATCACTGGTATCACTCGAATCTGCCGCGAAAGAAGAACAGATAGAAAGTGGAGAGATTTTAAAAGGAGTTTCCTTTAGCGTTGCATCAGGAACCCTCACAGCAATTGTCGGACCATCTGGCGCAGGAAAAACAACAATAAGTGCTTTAGTTCCTAGACTGTATGACGTAACTAGTGGAAGCATTGAAGTTGATGGAATCGATATTAGAGATTTAACTTTAGATTCATTGCGTTCCAATATTGGTGTTGTCACCCAGGATGCTCACCTGTTCCATGAAAGCATTGCGGATAATCTTCGATATGCAAAACATGATGCAACTGAGAAAGAGATGCAGGAAGCTTGTCGCGCGGCACAAATTTGGGATCTAGTTGATTCTCTTCCGAATAAGTTCAATACATTGGTTGGCGAACGAGGTCACAGATTATCTGGTGGAGAAAAGCAAAGATTGGCAATCGCACGTCTGCTGCTTAAATCTCCTTCCGTTGTGATTCTAGATGAGGCAACAGCGCACTTAGATTCTGAAAATGAAGCGCTGGTCCAGCAAGCGTTGAAAACAGCTCTCACTGGGAGAACTAGCATTGTTATTGCTCATCGACTTAGTACAGTAAAGGACGCTGATCAGATAATTGTTTTAGAACACGGTGTAATTGTTCAACGAGGCACCCATGAAGAACTTGTAAATGCAGGCGGGTTATATTCCGAACTCTATTCTCGACAGGATTTAGGTGGTTTTGCGAATGAGACGTCTACCGTAAATAACTAAACCTGCAAAAAATACCCATTGCAATGCGTACGCCATATGTGGTCCATCGCTTAGCTCTGGCAACTCCACTGGTACGTCAGGGTTCATAGAAGAGTCCGAAGCGGAGATCAAATCAATGTAAAACTCTTCTGTTTGCACACCTTTTCTGGCATCTAGTTGTGAAACTAGATTGCGTCGTGAATCATTTGAAACAGCAAAAAATTTTCCTTGCGGCAACGAGGAATCCAAACGCAATCGACCATTTATGGAAATTCTTTGTTCATTCGTGGGTTGGAGTTGCGGAGGCACTGTTGCATCAGAACCCGCCTTGACCCAACCTCTATCCACCCAGATTTTTCGATCATCGAAGAGGAAAAGAGTTAATTGCTCAAAGCCATACATTCCATCGTGATATCGATTGCGAAGTAAAATTTGATTGCTGTCATCGAAAGTACCTTCAATGGAAATCTTGCGCCATTCGTATGAGGCTATATCGCCTGTTAGTTCGCTCAATTGAATTGGTGGTAACTCAGATTGATCACCAATCAGAGTGTTTCTAGCATGTCTATCCACTCCGCGTTCGTATTGCCATTGGGCTGCCCAAAGGCACAAGAGAACCAAGGCAAGAGCCGAGAGTGTTTTTAGGAATGAGTATTGCTCTTTAACCACGGCAATACCTTAACTCAACTTTATGAGAGAGAACGTGGTTTCTTTTTTAGTATTGCTGCGCCAGGAACGATTGTTTCTCGTCCTGCATTTGCGACAACAACTGCGATGTATGGCAAAAATACTGCGCCAGCTAGAGCGAACCAGCGAAAGGGACTTGGAAGAATAACTGTCAAAATAAAGCACGCGGTTCGAACCATCATGGAAATAAAATAACGACGTTGTCGTGCAGGCTGATCTGTACTTAGTGATTTTTGAGCACTAGTGATGTCATACACATCGTCTTCTTCTTTAGCCATGCGAAGATTCTAGGCGAGATAAAGACACGTCGCAGGGCGAAATTCACCCTACGCCACAGTAGCCAGTAGATTTCTCGCATGTCTTCCAAACCAATTGCCCTAGTTACTGGTGCAAATCGCGGAATAGGTTTGGCTGTTGCTTCAACTCTGGCCGCCGATGGATTCCATGTTGTTATAGGCACACGATCTGGAGACGCAATTGCTGGTTTTGATTGTGTGCAGTTGGATGTTTCATCCTCACAGAGCGTCGAGGATGCGTTTACCTTCATTGAGAGTTCATGGGGAGTTCCAGAAGTGATTGTTTGTAACGCCGGAAAAACTAAAGACGCGTTAGTTATGCGTATGTCTGATGAGGATTTTGCGGATGTAGTTGATACAAATTTAACGGGAGCATTTCGAGTCGCAAAACGAGCAACAAAGGGTTTACTTAAATTAAAAAGAGGACGTTTGATTTTCATCGGCTCTGTCGTTGCATTGTTGGGATCGGCCGGTCAAGTTAATTACGCTGCTAGTAAAGCAGGGCTAGTTGGCATGGCTCGCTCTTTTGCTCGTGAGTTGGGAAGCCGAGGAATCACAGCCAATGTAATCGCTCCCGGTTTCGTGGAAACAGATATGACAGCGGATTTAGATCAGAAACGTCGTGATGAAATTGCAGAATCAATACCTTTGGCTCGGTTCTCCAATGCGCAAGAGATAGCGAATGTTGTTTCATTCATAGCTTCGGATAAAGCGGCTTATATAACTGGGGCAGTAATCCCCGTCGATGGTGGTTTAGGAATGGGGCATTAAATGGGTTTATTACAAGGTAAGAATATTTTAGTTACTGGAGTATTAACGGATGCATCGATCGCATTTCATATTGCTCGTTTAGCACAGGAAGAAGGAGCTACTGTTTTGCTTTCTTCCTATGGACGTGTACTTAGTTTGACAACACGAATTTCTGGTCGTCTTCCAACAACTGCACCTGTAATCGAATTAGACGTTACTAATCAAGCAGATTTAGATTCTCTTGAAACACGTATTCGTGAGCATGTTCCACACCTAGATGGGGTTGTGCACTCAATTGGTTTCGCTCCGGAAGCTGCATTAGGTGGAAACTTTTTAAACACATCTTGGGATGACGTTGCCACTGCAATGCATGTATCTGCCTATTCTTTGAAGTCCTTATCTATGGCGTGTGTTCCATTGTTTAAGGAGAGTGCATCGATTGTAGGTTTGGATTTTGATGCAACAGTTGCTTGGCCGAAATACGATTGGATGGGAGTGGCTAAAGCAGCACTCGAATCTACTTCACGATATTTAGCGCGCGATTTAGGTCCTAAAAATATCCGGGTGAACCTCATAGCTGCTGGTCCAATTCGCACTATGGCAGCTAAATCAATTCCTGGTTTTGATGAATTTGAAAAGGTGTGGAATGAGCGAGCGCCACTTCAATGGGATGTAAATGATCCAGTACCCGCTGCCCAAGGCGCGGTTGCTCTTTTATCGGATTGGTTTAGCAAAACCACGGGGGAGATCATCCACGTTGATGGTGGCGTTCACGCTATGGGAGCCTGAGCGCAGATTTCCGCTTTCCACCCCGTATCGGGTAATCTTCACCTCAGACCAGTGACTGCATAGTTACTGCAAGAGGAGTACCGCTCCCACCTTCATCGCTATGGCGAGATGGTTTGTCAGGGTTACGAATTGGTTCGTTCCAATTCTCCTTGCGGTGTTTTTCTTGTAGCGCTTGCAACACACAAAGCGTACGAACCGCGATTAACCAAAAGGAGCTCAAATCAGCACTGAACCGCGCATTAACGATCGAATTCGCACACCTCAAATTCGACTCATTGGTTACACCGGTGATCAAGTTGGAGTTGTAGATATCGATACAGCGCTAAAGATGGCAGATGAAGTTGGTCTTGATCTAGTCGAGATCGCACCAGATGCCAATCCACCCGTTTGCAAGATTATGGATTTCGGAAAATACAAGTACGAAATTGCACAAAAGGCTCGGGAAGCGCGACAGAACCAAACCCACATTGTGGTCAAGGAAGTGCGTATGCGACCAAAGATTGAAAATCACGATTATGAGACAAAGCGTGCTCACATCGAGAAATTCCTCAAGGGTGGCGACAAGGTAAAGGTAACGATGCAGTTCCGTGGAAGAGAGCAGACGAGACCAGAACTTGGTTTCAAATTGTTGCAACGTCTTGCAGAAGATGTAGCACTTGTTGCGTTTGTGGAGTTCGCCCCTAAACAAGAGGGACGAAACATGACAATGGTATTAGGACCGACGAAGAAGAAGACCGAAGCAGTAGCTGAACAACGCGCAGCACGCAAAGCTAAAGAGCAAGCAGCTGCAGCGGAAGAAGCGTAAAGAGAAACCGAACTAAGGAGAGCACAATGCCAAAGATGAAGACTCACAGTGGAGCGAAGAAGACTTTTCGCATCACAGGAACCGGAAAAGTTATGCACGAGCGTGCTGGCAAGCGCCACCTCCTTGAGCACAAGTCCTCACGTGTTACACGTCGCTTGAGCACAGAGTCAGCAGCAAAGCCATCAACTACATTTACAGCCAAGCGCATGCTTGGTTTGAAGTAAGGAGCGTGAATTAAATGGCAAGAGTAAAACGTGGTGTTCACGCAGCAAAGAAGCGTCGCACAACTCTAGAACGTGCCAGCGGTTACCGCGGACAACGTTCACGTCTTTTCACAAAGGCGAAAGAGCAAGTAACGCACTCAATGGTTTATGCGTTCAATGACCGTAAAGATAAGAAAGGCGATTTCCGTCAGCTATGGATTCAGCGAATCAATGCTGCAAGTCGTGAAAACGGTCTTACTTACAACCGCCTTATCCAAGGTTTAAAGAGCGCAGGAGTTGAAATCGATCGTCGAATTCTTTCTGAATTAGCTACGAATGATCCAGCAACTTTCAAAGCTCTTGTAGATGTGGCTCGTAAGAGTCTTGCATCTGCATAACTAGAAATTATGATCGAGAGCCTTAATTCCCCGCACGTCGGGAGAGTTAAGGCTCTTATCAGTTCTAGGGGCGCAAAAGAACGAAGCGAATCCGGTTCATTCATTGCTGAGGGTATTCAATGTATAAAAGAAGCATTGCACTCTGAATCTGGACCTCAGTTACAGACGATCTATATTACGAACTCAGCGCTTGAAAAATACGCAGATGTCATCAATCAAGCTTCTTGCGAGATTTTGAGTATTTCTGATGAAGTTGCACGGGCGATGTCAGACACTGTTACACCACAGGGTTTAATCGCAATTTGCAAAATCCCACAGCCTGCGTTTCCGGTGATTTCTTCATCTGTTAGCAAGTTTATTTATCTCAGTGAAATTCAAGATCCCGGTAATGCTGGAACAATCATCCGGTCGGCAGATGCTTTCGGATTCGACGCAGTTTTGATTTCGCCAAATAGCGTGGATATTTACTCACCGAAAGTAGTTCGCAGTACGGTTGGATCTTTATGGCACATACCTGTATTTCAAAGCGTTTCTTTGAAGGAAATAATTAATTGGGATTGTCAATTTATTGCACTGGATGCTTCCGCAGAACTACCTATTTCAAAGGTTCGAGCCGATCGTTCCGTTGTTGCAATTTTTGGCAATGAAGCCAGGGGTTTGAATACTGCGCAAGAAATTACTGATTCGAAGAATTCAATACTTCCCGTGAAAATTCCGATGCCGGGCAATGCTGAAAGCCTCAATCTTTCTGCGGCAGCAAGCATCGTCATGTATCAATTGGCTAATATCCCGACTTCTTAAAGTGTCAGGCATTAGACTTTCGCCTATGAACGCGCAAGAGATTCAAGGTTGGGTAGATGCTGCTAACGCAGCTTTCAAATCAGCCACAAATCTCGATGAACTCAAGAGTGCGCGATTGCTTCATTCGGGCGATAAATCATCAATAGCTGGAGCGTCTCGGAATCTTGGTTCTCTTTCTCCTGATGAAAAGGCCTCGTATGGAAAAATTATTGGAGATGCAAAATCTGCAATCGCGCAGGCTTTAACGCAAGCGACGCAGAGATTAGAGAATGAACGCGATCAAAAGATGCTTGCAGAAGAAGTCGTTGATGTAACACTGCCTGTACGCAGAGCCCATCAAGGCGGATTACATCCAATTAGTATTATTAAGAATGACATTGCTGATTTTTTTGTTGAACAAGGATATTTCGTCGAAGAAGGTCCTGAATTAGAATCTGGTTGGCTTAATTTTGATGCATTAAATATTCCAGCAGATCATCCAGCTCGAACTATGCAAGATACATTCTTTGTCGAACCCCTTGAATCTGGAATGGTTCTGCGAACTCATACGTCCCCGGTTCAAATCAGAACAATGCTTACTAAAGAACCTCCTATTTATGTCATCTGTCCCGGACGCACTTTTCGCGCTGATGAATTAGATGCCACACACAGTCCTGTTTTTCATCAAGTTGAGGGTCTTGTGATTGATCGCGGTATCAATATGTCACACCTGAAAGGCACATTAGATAATTTTGCTAGATACATGTTTGGGCCTGACGTTACAACACGCTTGCGTCCATCATTTTTCCCTTTCACGGAACCAAGTGCTGAGGTTGATGTCTTTTTCAATGGCAAATGGATCGAATGGGGCGGCTGTGGAATGGTTAACCCGCGCGTTCTTAAAACATGTGGAATTGATACCGATGAATTCAGTGGTTTCGCGTTCGGTATGGGATTAGAACGCACTCTCATGGTTCGACATGGAATTACTGATATGCATGACATTGTCGAAGGTGATTTGAGATTCACTCGCCAATTTGGAGTTGGTTTGTAATGCGCGCACCCTTGTCATGGATAAAGGATTTCGTGGAGATTCCATCTTCTCTCACTGTTGAAGAAATAAGCAAAGGTTTAGTTCGTGTTGGTTTTGAGGTTGAAGATGTTATTTTTCAAGGTTTAGATATCAAGGGCCCACTGTCATTTGCTGAGGTTCTTTCAATTGAAGAGATAACCGAGTTCAAGAAGCCAATTCGATATGTAGGTCTTGATTGTGGTGAAAAACAAACACGTTATGTAATTTGTGGAGCCACTAATTTCAAAGTTGGCGACATTGTTTTAGCAGCTTTACCGGGCGCTGTATTACCAGGAGATTTTGCCATCGCTGCTCGTGAAACATACGGCAAAACGTCAAATGGAATGATCTGTTCCGCTAAAGAATTGGCTCTCAGTGATGATCACGCTGGAATTATGGTCTTCGATAAAGAGCAAGTATCAATTAAGGATGACGTACGAGAAAAGCTTCAGATTGATGACGTTATTTTTGACATCGCTGTTAATCCTGATCGTGGATATGCGTTAAGTATCAGGGGAGTAGCTCGTGAAATTGCCGGAGCCTTTGGTTTGAAATTCAGCGATCCTGTAGAAAAACTTCGAGGATTAACTTTTAAAAAAACTGGAGAAGGCGTACAGCCAAAGATTGAAGACAAAGATGCTGCATCTGTTTTCCACCTTCGTACTATGTCGAAATTTGATCCAAAAGCCCCTACGCCGATCTGGATGAGGCGTCGAATTGAAAAGATGGGAATGCGATCGATTTCCTTAGTTGTCGACGTAACAAATTATGTGATGCTCGAACTCGGTCAACCCCTGCATGCTTTTGATCGTAAAAAAATCAAGGGGAAATTGAGAATTGTTCGTGCAGGTAAATCCGAGAAATTCACAACATTAGATGGACAAGAAAGAAACTTGGATCCCCAAGATTTAATGGTGAGTGATGACGAAAGAGCACTTGCTCTAGCTGGAACTATGGGTGGTTTATATTCAGAGATCACCGAAGAAACTACTGAGATTGCACTCGAAGCTGTCAGATTCAATCCAATCGCAATTGCACAGAATTCACGTCGCCATAAACTTTCATCCGAGGCATCACGTAGATTGGAACGAGGAGTAGATCCTTCTTTGGCAGAATTCGCTTCAGCTAGATTTGTTCAGTTGCTCTCAGAACACAGCACGGCGCAGCATGTTGAATCAGCAAGTGTTGGTGAACCCAAGTTCCCAGCAACTTTTATAATAAATCCAACTCATATCTCAAGTATTTTAGGTTTTGAAGTATCAAATGCTCAGATTATTAAAACGCTTCAAACTGTTGGGTGCGATATTGATGAGAAAAAATGGTTGATTGATCCTCCATCATGGCGTCCTGATTTAACAAATACTTCAGATCTAGCAGAAGAAGTTGCTCGAATGATTGGTTATGACAGTATCCCTTCTATCTTGCCTGAGCGACCTATTCACGCATCTCTCACGTCGATTCAAAAACGTAGGCGCTTCATCTCCCAATTTTTAGCAAATCGCGGTTTCGCAGAAGTTCTAACGTTTCCATTTACAAATCAGAAAACAATTGACGACATGGGATTTGTAGGTCCTCGCGCTTCCACCTATGCGTTGGCAAATCCAATGTCAGATGAAAACCCACTTCTTCGCGTGCATTTAATACCGGGTTTAATTGAAGTTGCTGCTCGCAATATAAGTCGAGGCGCGCAAAACTTCGCTATTTTCGAAATGGGTTCGATATTTAGAAGTTCAAAGACACTTGAAACTTTTATCAATCCTGAAACTGGTAGTCGCCCAAAAGACTCAGTGATATCCCAGATATTCGCATCTGTCCCTGAGCAAACTGAAATGGTTTCCGGACTGTTAGTAGGTAAAAAGGAAGTTGAAAACTGGCAAGGTAAATCCACTGATTTTGGATGGAGTGATGCGGTCTCATTTGCGCAGGAAATTCTTGAACTATGTCACTTGAACTTCGAAGTGAAACGCTCGGATCTTGCGCCGTGGCATCCAGGTCGTTGTGCAGAAATTTTGATAGATGGCAAAGTTGTTGCGCATGCAGGAGAAATTCATCCACGTATTCTGAGTCAATATAACTTGCCACCTCGTTCAAGTGCATTTGCTGTAAATCTGGGAGCGCTGCCGGAATCTTCACTGGTTCGACCTAACCGTGTAGGCGTTATGCCAGCTGCTGTACAGGATGTTGCGTTGATCGTTGATTCAACAGTTACCGCCCTTGAAGTTCAGCAAGCTTTGATGGATGGAGCAGGCGAATTGCTTGAATCAATAAACCTCTTTGATCGTTACGACAAGATTGGCAATGGAAAAATTTCTCTCGCCTTTACTCTCACCTTCAGAGCCGAGGATCGAACATTAACCGGTGAAGAGGTTTCAGCAATGCGAGAAGCAGCAACGGATCTAGCTGCCAAGCGATGTGGGGCTGTAGTACGAACCGCATAATTATGCATATATTTGCATAATTACCCATATCCTTATACCCTTCTTGCATGAAAACTGCCGTCATAGGTGCCAGCGGATACGCGGGAGGCGAACTCCTTCGCTTGCTCTCAACTCATCCGCATTTGCAAGTGACTCAAGTAAGCGCTCATAGCAACGCTGGGGAGTTAATAACAAACGTTCATCCTCATCTGACAACTCATAATGGTGAAAGATTTTTAAGTATTGATTCACTCAATTTTGAAGATATCGAATTTGCATTCATATCTTTGCCACACGGACAATCTGCGGGGATTGTTGAGAAGTTCTCGAAAAATACAAAGATTGTGGATCTAGGTGCTGATTTTAGATTAACTGATGCTATGCAGTGGAAAAAGTATTACGAGGGGATTCACGCTGGAACATGGACCTACGGTTTACCTGAGATTCCTGGCAGCAGGGAGAAAATTTCCCAGTCACAACAAGTTGCCAATCCTGGTTGTTATGCAACTTCAATTATTACCGGCGTTCTACCAGCATTAGATGTTATTGATTCATCAGACGTGGTTGTCGTGGCTGCATCTGGCACAACAGGTGCGGGTCGAAACGCAAAGATTTCCTTGATTGCAAGTGAAGTAATGGGTTCCTTAACTTCGTATAAATTTGGTGGCGTTCATCAACATACTCCTGAAGTGGAACAAGCTCTGAGCCTGGCTTCAGGAAAAACAGTAAAGATATCGTTGACGCCAATTCTGGCGCCTATGCCTAGAGGAATTCTTTCCACAATCACCGCTCGTTTATCGGTGAACATGGACACAGAAAATGTTCACTCTCTCTTTAGTAATTTTTACAAGAATGATTACTTCGTTGATGTATTACCTATTGGTCAAATGCCCAAAACAGGATCATTAACGGGATCCAATAAAATCCAAATGCAGGTTGCTGTAGATGAACATTCTCATCGTGTGGTTATCAGTGTTGCTATTGATAATTTGGGTAAAGGAGCCGCCAGTCAAGCGATACAAAATGCAAATCTCATGTGTGGATTCCACGAAGGCGCAGGATTATCAACGGATGGATTAGGCGCGTGAAATTGCCAAAGGGGTTTGTTGGAGCAGCTACAGCCGCGGGATTGAAGAGTACGGGTGCTAAGGATTTAACTTTAATCGTTAATCAAGGTCCTAAGAATTGGGCGTCCGCAGTATTTACTACTAATCAAGTAATTGCTGCTCCCGTTATATGGAGCAAGGAAGTTATCAAGGGGTCTGCAGTTCGCGCGGTTGTTCTTAATTCAGGTGGAGCAAATGCTTGTACCGGTTCACAAGGTTTTCAAGATGCACATAAGAGCGCAGAGCATGTAGCTTCACTTCTCAATCATTCTTCTTCTGAAATTTTTGTTTGCTCAACTGGAATGATCGGTGAGTTTTTACCGATGGATAAAGTTTTAAACGGTATAGATGTTATTGCTGCTAATTTAACAAATGTAGCGTTACTTGATTGCGCTGAAGCGATTATGACAACTGATTCAATTCCGAAGATATCAACTGTGCAAGCTTCTGGAGTACAGATGAGCGGAATAGCTAAAGGTGCCGGGATGTTAGCACCGGCTCTGGCAACCATGCTCTGCGTCGTTATGACTGATGCTGTTCTACCTGAAGAAGCGGATTCAATTTTTAAGGATATTGTTGATAAGACCTTTAATCGGATTGATTCTGATGGTTGCACGTCAACAAATGACACGATTCTATTTATGTCTTCAGGAGCAAGTGGAATTGAATTGACCCAGGAGCAATGTGCTTCAATGCTTGAAGAAGTGTGCGCGTCCTTGTCCAATCAGTTAGTCGCTGATGCTGAAGGTTCAACCAGGACCATTCACATTAACGTCAAAAATGCAGTTTCCGAATTAGATGCAGTTGAAGTTGCACGTGCTTGCGCTAGAAACAATCTATTAAAAGCGGCAATTTTTGGGGGAGATCCAAATTGGGGACGAGTGTTAGCTGCAGTTGGAACAGCTAAGGCGTTCATGAATCCACACACAATAGATGTCACTCTCAATGGTGTTCCTGTCTGTATTTCAAGCGCTCCTGGTGTGGATAAATCTTCAGTGAGTTTTCTCGATAGGTTGGTTTCGATTGATATTAATTTAAATGTTGGATCAAGTTTTGCAACCGTCATGACTAATGATTTATCTCATGATTATGTACACGAGAATTCGGCGTATTCAACATGATGATTGTTAAATTCGGTGGTCATGCAATGAAAGATGCAGATGGGTTATTCGCTCACTCTATTGGTTTAGCGCTTTCAATGGGTGAAAGAGTAATTGTTGTTCACGGTGGTGGCCCCCAGATTAATGCTGAACTATCTCGGCTCAACATCGAAAGCACATTTGTGAATGGGTTTCGTTATACGACAGAAGAGATTTTTGCAATCGTCGAAAATGTTCTTGTCAATATTGTTGGTCCTGAAGTGGCCTCTAATCTTGTTTCGAACGGCATTAAGGCACAATCAATCTCCGGGAAAGATTCTCACATTTTGACAGGTTCTCCTATT